>Ga0209383_1000431_pt1 | contig 30276 bp, 29 predicted proteins | sample CoawatmetaG02DNA_FD_187510 | JGI IMG/M metagenome (GOLD analysis project Ga0209383, IMG submission 187510) | Marine microbial communities from the West Antarctic Peninsula - Coastal water metaG029-DNA (SPAdes) (version 2) | ecosystem: Environmental > Aquatic > Marine > Coastal ... | reverse complement strand
AAGCTGTAGTTGATCATGCTATTAAAAAAACTTACGGCAATAATAAGAAAATATCATGGATGGAAGTTTACGCTGGCAAAAAAGCGACTCAAATATACAATAAAGATACATGGTTGCCCGAAGAGACCGTAGATTTATTAAAAAAATATATCATCTCAATAAAAGGTCCTTTAGCTACTCCAGTTGGCGGAGGTATAAGATCATTAAATGTTTCATTAAGGCAGCAGCTTGATCTGTATGTATGCCAAAGACCAATCCGATACTACTCAGGTGTTCCTAGCCCACTTAAAAGTCCCCAAGACACCAGCATGGATATCTTTAGAGAAAATACAGAGGATATATACGCTGGAATAGAATGGCCGGCAGGCTCTATAGAAGTAAAAAAAATAATCCAGCAGTTGACTGAATTGGGGGCAGGAAATAAAATTCGTTTTCCAGAGTCGAGTGCTATTGGAATAAAGCCAGTGTCAGAAGAGGGGAGTAAAAGACTCATAAGGCAGGCTATTAAATTTGCTATTAACAATAAGAAAAAATCAGTTACCCTGGTACACAAAGGGAATATTATGAAATTTACTGAAGGTGGCTTTAAAGAATGGGGCTATGAACTTGCTGAACGTGAATTTGGTGCCGTCAAAAATGACTCAGGTTTCTATGTAATAAACAATGAAGTAATCATTAAAGACTGTATTGCAGATGCATTTTTACAAGAAATATTAATTAGGCCCAAAGAATATGATGTTATCGCTACATTAAATTTAAATGGAGACTATATTTCAGATTCATTAGCTGCCCAGGTTGGTGGGATTGGTATTTCTCCTGGCGCAAACTACTCTGACACAACAGCTGTTTTCGAAGCCACGCATGGAACTGCCCCTACAATTGCTGGAAAAGACATAGCAAACCCGAGCTCACTAATATTATCCGCTCAAATGATGCTTGAGCATATAGGTTGGACAGACTCAGCAGAGACACTTCATCTTTCATTTGCCAAAACATTAAAAGAAAATAAAGTGACAGCTGATTTCGCTTCTCAGCTTAAAGATTGCAAAACTTTATCAACAATAGAGTTTGCTAAAGCTTTAATTGAAAATATGTAAAAAAAGCCCTTAAAGAACCTTTTTACCAATCAACTTAGTCAGCTGGTTGAATATTTGAAGCCTGTTTACCCTTAGGGCCGTCTGTTACCTCAAAAGACACTCGAGCGCCTTCTTTCAAACTTTTATATCCTTCATCAACAATTGCAGAGAAGTGAGCAAATAGATCATCACCACCATCATCAGGAGTGATAAAACCAAAACCTTTTGAATCATTAAACCATTTAACTGTTCCTGTTGCCATTTCAATGCATCCTTTAAAAGTTATTACAGAATGAAAAAAAAGGCTCTTAGAGAGCCTTTTTTAAGTAACCAACTTAGTCAGCTGGTTGAATATTTGAAGCCTGTTTGCCCTTAGGGCCGTCAGTTACTTCAAAAGAGACTTTCGCCCCTTCTTTTAAACTTTTATATCCTTCATCAACAATAGATGAAAAGTGAGCAAATAAATCATCACCACCATCATCAGGAGTGATAAAACCAAAACCTTTTGAATCATTAAACCATTTAACTGTTCCTGTTGCCATTTCAATACATCCTTTACAAATTTGGGCGGCACCCTAAAGATTAGTTTAAAGCTAAAATGAAATTACCTAGATAAATACATTTAAACGTAGATAAACCAAACACCGGCTTAGTATTTTCAAGTATTAAATAGAAATGTCAAGTTTTTTAAATAAGTTTAATTTATTTATTGTCAATATATTTAACCAAGTCGCTGTATGGCAAAGCTCCCTCAACCCTTTTGCCGCTAGAAAAAATTATTGTTGGTGTAGATGAAACTCCTAATTCCTTTGCCAAAATTGATATATCTTTAATCGGAGTTTCGCAATTACCTTGGTTTTCAGGGAGCTTATTTTTCAACATAAACTCGCTCCAAGCTAATGTAGGGTTTTCTGAACACCATATTTTTTTAGACTTTTTTTCAGCCTCAGGGTGAATGGCCAACGGATATAAAAAGGTATATATAGTTGCGTCTGTTAGCTTAGCTAATGCTTGTTTCTCAAGTCTCCTACAAAAAGGGCAATCGATATCTGAAAAAACGGCAATCTTACTTTTACCACTCCCTCTTACATCTTTTATAGCGTATTTAAAAGGTAATGCTTTAAAATCGACCAATGTTAAAACTTCCAATCTCTCACTAGTCATGTCTTTTTTTGTGCTTGGGTCAACTATACGACCTTCCACTATTAAAAAATTGAAATTTTTGTCTGTGTAAATAATTTGACCCCCAATATAGACCTCATACAGCTCGTTAAACTCAGTCTTAGTAACGCTCTTGACGATTAATTCAGGATATATATTTTCAATTATTCCCTTTAATTTAGCCTCTTCTGCGAATCCTATTGCTGAAAAAAATAACAACCAAAGTGTAAGTAAAAAAATTTTCATAATATAGCTCTCTCTATAAGTTTATTTTTGATAAAATCTACCTCATTAATGAGACTCATTCCCTTTGAAATAATATAATTGGGGCCAAGCCCCTTTAGTGAAAAAGCCCATTGTAAGCCCGACGTTAATATTGAAAATTCTTCGATATCAATTTTTCTTGAGCGTTCATACCTTCTAAGAAAACCAGAAAGGCCAATATCCGTATAATCTTTTTTTCGTATATTTTTCTCCAGTTCCATAATACCTCTAATCCCTAAGTTTAATCCTTGACCTGATAATGGATGGATACTATGAGCAGCATCTCCCATTAAAAGCACCCTCTTCTTAAATAACCTCTGAACTTTAATCATATGAAGCGGAAAACTATTTCTTGTTGAAATACTGGATATTTTACCAAAGTCTTTGCCCAGCACTTTTACTAATTCTTTTTTAAAACTTTTTTCGTCTAATTTAGACTTATTTTCAAATAATTTATTATCACATGACCATACCGCTGACATAATTTTTGGGCCAACCGGGAGGGTCGCTAAGATACTGTCGCCACAAAAAAACTGGGTAGCTTTATTCGGCTGAGCGCCTGAAACCTCAAAATCGAATACTATTGCAGTTTGGTCAAAATCTTTAACCTTCTTTTTTATAAGTTCCTGCTCCCTGATGGGTGATCGAGCTCCATCGCAAGCCAATAGTAATGGGGCTGTTATTTCACCCTTTGAGAAACTAAAATTAACACTTTGTTCAGTATTTGAAATTTTCTCCCAACCTTCTAGCTTTTGGATATGTATTGCCTGATCTAATAACTTAGGTTTAATTTCATTTAATAAGTTTTTTTCTTTTACTATGTAGGCTAGTGCTGGAAGATAAAGCTTATTTGATTCAAACGTTATTTGATTGGCATGGGGCTTCTTATAAATGTCTATGATTTTTACTGGGTTCAGTGAATTCAAAAAATTTTTTGATAGATTAAACGTTTTAAGCCATTCGACTACATTTGGAGTTAACGCATAAGTTCTATCCAAGCCGCTCTCTTTCTCTTTATGAAAAGCATAAACTTCATAATTGTTTCTTTTAAACATCAAGCAATTCAAAGCTCCGACCAATCCCGCCCCCAGAATAATCACTTTTTTTAAGTCACTATCTACCAATGCTCATCTTCCTTACAAATATTTTTTTTAATTCATGGTTAAGGTCTAAGAATGTTAAAGCAAGTCCACGCAATTTATTTAAGCCAACAAAATCATTAGAAAATCCCTTAACAAGAACTTCAGTAAACCTCATTAATTTTTTTGTTTCAGCTTCTCTTAATTTAATATACTTCATAAGAAGTAAATTAATATTATCTAAACCTGAGTTAGATCTAATGCAACCTGATAAAACAAAAGCATCTCTTAGTCCAGTATTTAAACCCTGCCCAGCAACTGGATGAATAGTTTGTGCAGAATTTCCTATTACAACCACATTTTTATTTTTAATAACATCAACAAAAGACTGTTTGAGAGGAAAGGTTATCTTATCTTCACATGATATAAAATTACCAACTCTATCACCAAAGTGGTCATGAAGTTCGCCTAAGAAACTCTCATCATTTAATTGCATTAATTGTTCCACATCTTTTGTTTTACCTGTCCAAACAAGAGAGAATTTATTTTTTAAATTTGGTAAAAGTGCTATTGGTCCCGCAGGGGTGAATCGCTCGTAAGCAATATTTTGATGAGGAAACTCAGAGGTAACTTGCGTAACTATCGCTGAATGATTAAAGGTTTTTGATGAGCGCGTGATTTCAACACCAGGGATACATGCATTACCTCCATCAGCTAGAACAAGTAGGTCAAAAAAAAGCTCGTGTTTTTTTCTTTGATCTTGGTATATAAGACAATTTTCCCCTTTCTTTAAAAGAAATTGACTGGCCTTTGTATTATATAAAATATTAATTTTTTTAGATTTTTTTAATTTTTTTTGAAGTACTTTAATCAAGCTCCCATAAGACACTATGTAACCTAAAGCGTCTTTCTTAAAATCTTTTGCTTGCATTAATGTTCTTCCAAAAGTACCTTTTTGACTTGTATGGATTGACTTAATTTCAGTTAACTTATCTGTTAACTCCTCCCAGACACCAATTTCTTCAAGTATAAAGCGGCTTCCATTTGATAATGCCAGTCCACGGCTGTCATCCAGTGATTGATTTTCTGACTTAGACTCTAAAATTAGTGTATCAAAACTATTTATTTGATTAAGTAAGGCAAATATAAGGCCAACGGGACCGCCGCCAATAATGACAACTGCTTTATTCATTTAAGGTACCTATGGAAGCCTCCAAATCTTTGATTTCCTTTGGTGCATTAATACTAAGAACTTTGTTATCACTTTCGGTCACCATCACATCATCTTCTATCCTAATACCAATACCCCAAAATTCTTTAGGGACACTATCAGAGGGATTTATATAGCAACCAGGTTCGACTGTTAAAACATTACTTGGCTTAAATTTTACGGACAACAACTCTCCACCTTCCAAATTTTCTTCTTGGTAAGTACCGGCATCATGAACATCTAAACCCAGCCAATGACTAGTACGATGCATAAAAAATTCTTTATATAGCTCTCTTTCTATCACTTCATCCCTTGAGGCTTTCAAGATATTTAAATCAATTAAACCATTAACAATTGTGTTGATAGCAGCTTTATGAGGTTCATCAAAAGAATTACCTGGGATAACTTTATCAATAGCAGCATATTGCGCATCAAGAACGATTTGATAGATATCCTTTTGAGGCGAACTAAATTTTCCGTTAACAGGGTAAGTTCTTGTAATATCAGATGCATAGCTCTCTAATTCACAGCCCGCATCTATCAAAAGCAAGTCACCTTCCCTTAAAAGACTATTATTTTTAATGTAATGAAGCGTGCAGGCATTAATTCCTGAGGCTACGATTGAGCTGTATGCAGGATTTCTAGCTCCACTCTGTGTAAATTGATTTAATATCTCACCTTCTATTTGATACTCAAATTTACCGGGTCTGGTTTTACCCATAGCATATATATGAGCCTGTGCAGCAATATTAGCAGATTCCTGCATAATATTAATCTCCAAGTCACTCTTGACCTGCCTCATTGTATCTAATATGAAACTTAAGTTTTGAAAGTCATTTTCTATACTTTTTATTTCCGTCCAAACTTCTATTTTTGCTAGCGTTTGAGCTCTATTACTAGACAAACTTAAAGGTGATAAGCAGTAAATTTTTTTATTAGCGAGATAGCTCTTAAGAATCTTAGGTGCCAATTTATCTAGCTCGTCAAGAGAATAAGCTTCATCAAATAAAAATTCCTTGGCAGCTTCCTCAGGGCCGTATATGTATCCATCCCATATTTCTTTTGCTTTATCCTTAGCTTTACAGAAAATAATAGACTTAGGCCGGCTTCCACCCACTAAAAATATAATCGCTCCAGGCTCAGGGAAGCCGGACAAATAATGAAAATAACTGTCAGAACGAAAGGGGTAATTGCAATCCCTGTTCCTAGAAGATTCATCTGAATTGAAAAGTAAAGCGACACCATCTCCTATCTTATCCAACACAGTTTGCCTTCTCAACTGAAATTCTTTAAAAGCTTCCATATTTTAATCTTCTCTATTTAAATTATTAAGCCTCAAAGGCGTTCCAATATCTGACCATACACCTTCAAATAATTCACCTTTTATCGACTTTTGTGATATTGCGCTCTTAAACAAAGGCAGTAGTTGCATTTTTTTTCCCTCCTCAAGTTTACTAAAAAACCTAGGATGATAAACCGCGATTCCAGAAAAAGTATAAAAAGGCATATTATTTAATAATAAGTCAGAACTGTCTGATAACCCAAAATCTCCTTTTAAATTATGCTCTGGATTCTTTACCAGAATTAGATAGGCGTCAGTACCTTTCTTTAAAAAAATCGTTTGAATCTTCTTATAGTCAAAATTTGAATATATGTCAGCATTAATTACAAGAAATGCATTAGACCCAAGTAATGGTAATGCCTTTTTTATTCCTCCGCCCGTCTCTAACACAGGATTTTCTTCAGAATAAGTAACATGCAAGCCCCATTTTGAACCATTCCCGACGAATTCTTTAATTTTTTTTGGTAAATAAGAGATATTAATAACAACTTCTTTAAAGCCAGCATTAGATAGCTTTTTAAGATGCCATTCAATTAAAGGCTTACCTCTCAAAATTAGAAGTGGCTTAGGCAGATCCTTTGTGAGAATGCCCATCCTCAAACCTCTTCCTGCAGCAAGAATCATCGCTTTCATTTAAGTAGCGCCTTATCTAAAATTTTTCTTAGCGCGTGTAGCTCCTTGTATCTTTCTGTTGTGCTAAGTAAATATTTTTCAATCAAGGGTATATTTTCTAGGTACTGATTTTTTTTATCACGAATAGATAGTCGAGAAAAAATGCCTAAAATCTTTAAATGCCTTTGGACTCCGGTAAACTCAAACTGCTTATAAAAATCTGAAAAATCTAAATTACTAATTAACCCTACCTTTCTTGCTTCCTCCCAATATCTTGCTGCCTGATCAAGAATTACATCCTCATCCCATTCAATATATGCATCCTTTAAGAGAGACACTAAATCATAAGAAACCGGTCCGTGAACTGCATCTTGAAAGTCTAGGATACCTGGCATACCTGATTCCATTGGGTACATTAAGTTTCTACTATGATAATCCCGGTGAACAAAATACTTTGGCTGTGAGTCAATATATTCGACAATTAAATTAAATACTTGTTTTAAAGAAATAATCTCCTCAGTCTCTAATTTAAAATTTTTATATTTGGACAAATACCAGTCAGGGAAAAAATTCATTTCCTCAGTAAGTAATTGACTCGAATAAACCTTAATACCTTTAGATTCTATTTTTTTTTGCATAGAAATTAACGAGCTTCTAGCAAGACCATATAAGTGGCTGACATTTTTATCACTTAATTTATCGAGAAAAGTATCTTGGCCTAGGTCGTTCATTAGAATAAAGCCTAAATTTTCTGAAAATGATAATACTTTTGGGGCGTCTAAGCCAGCACTTATAAGTAGTTCGGAGATTTTTATAAAATCTTTTATAGGCTCCTTCTCGGGGGGCGCATCCATAAGTACATAGGTGGCATCACTTCCAAAAACCCTAAAATACCTTCTAAAACTTGCGTCACTAGATGCTGGTTCTATCGTGTAGCTTTCATCTAATTGATTTTTAAGCCAATTTTCTATTAAATTAGTTCTATCCACAATCAATGTGTTCCTCTATAATATCGGTCTTTTTTAAGTTTACTTGAGTTATAATGCATAACTTACTGATTTATATTGGTTTTGTATAAAATACAAAAAACAAATTAATTATGATTAAAATGACTATATCAGTTTTAGGACGTGTAAGTTGAAGCTTTCAAAACATATTTTATATTTTTTAGGCTTACTTCTGTCTATTCAGTTTCAAACTTCTGGCTTCGCACAAGAAGAGGTTCTTGGTGACTCTATTATAATTGAGGGTGACTCTATTGAAAATATCATCGACAGGAAGCTCAGAGTTTCTGGGAACGCACTTTTAAAAAATAAAGACCAGACAATCACCGCTGACCTAATTGAGTTTAACCAAACTACAGAAGACCTTTATGCAAAAGGAAATGTAAAAATTGATACTCCCGAAATACAAATCACCGGCACTGAACTTGAGTTATCTATTAGTGAAGATACCGGGGTAATTCCAAACGCTAAATTCATAGTTAACCTCACACAAGATAAACCCTCTAAATTTAATACAAAGTTACGTGGTACTGCAGCTCAACTATTTATTGAGGGAAAAGATAAAAAAAGATTAGAAAATGCATCGATCACTACCTGTGAAGCAGGGCAAGATGGTTGGATTATAAATGCAAGCCAAGCAGAAATTGATCAATCTACCCAGACTTTAACAGCAAGAGATTCAACATTATCCCTTAAGGGTATTCCAATTATTAGCACCCCATATGCAGACTTCTCATTCAGTGATTTAAGAAAATCAGGCTTTCTTATGCCCACTATTGGTAGCACTTCAAGAAGTGGTATGGAATGGATGGCTCCTTACTACCTCAATTTATCCCCAACATCAGATCTTACACTTTTACCAAGAGTTTTAGGTAAGCGCGGCCTTCAATTAGGAGGGACTTATCGTTATTTAGATGAAAAATATACCGGAGTCAGTTCGTTAGAATTCATGAACAGGGATAAAAAAAAATTAGATCTTAAGGAAAGATACTATATTAATATTAACCATCAACAAAAATTCTCAGAAAAGATTAATGCCGGCCTTAGCATCGAAAAAGTCGCTAAAAATGATAAAAACTATTTTAATGATATGAAAAGCAATATCGCTTTTACCAGTCAAGTTAGCTTGGCACAAAAAGCCTATTTGAACTATTCTACAGATAATATTTTTTCAGAAGGTGATGCCTTTAGTGCCAACTTACTCTCGCAAAAGTTTCAAAATCTATCCTCAAGCTCTCCTTATGAAAGACTCCCAAGTTTAACTGCAAATTACTCTAACGACATACTCGATGATGATGAATTCATAATTGTAGATACAAGTACATTATTAACTTATAACCAATTTGAAAATAATAATGATTATAGTGGGGCAACTCGTGCAACAGGTAATAGACTTACAGCAAGCCCTTCGGTTGAATTTCCCTTAGAGTCAAGCTTTGGATATGTAACCCCAAAATTTATCCTGGACTACAAAAACTATAATATCGAGAACGGAAATATTACTTCTAAATCATTATTTATCCCTACACTTTCAATTGACAGTGGTGTGTATTTTGACAAACCATTTGACCTAGGCGGGAATGATTTTATTCAAACATTAGAGCCTAGAATTTTTTATTCCTATACGCAATACAAAAATCAAGAAGATCTACCAATGTTTGATACAGGTTTAATGGAATTAAATGCCTACAACATCTTCAATGAAAATCAATTTTCAGGAGGAGATCGTGTCATGGATAGTAACCAGGTAACCTTAGCATTATCAAGCCGAATAATGGACTTCAAAGGTTTTGAATGGCTATCAACAACATTAGCACAAAGATTTTACATTGGTGACAGGGATGTTTTAAAGGAAGCACAGTTTACTAGTTCAACCTTGAAAAGTGATTCATCAGACCTTTTCTTTGGTGCTAAAGCTTACATAACCAGAAATCTTTTATTTGCAACAGAGTGGCAATTCAATGTCGATGAAAGCGTCACAAATAGATCGACTTATAAAATGAGGTATAGGCCGGAGCCAGGAAAAGTATTGAACGCAAGTTACAGGAATGTAAAGAATCCTAACAATACTAGTACAAAAAATTACAATGTAGAACAATACAAAATTTCAGGACAGTGGCCACTAGGATATGGCTGGTCTGGTTTAGCCAGTTACGATTACGATACAATAGAGTCCGTTGTCCTTGAAAGCATGGGTGGACTTGAATACGATGCAGGCTGTTGGTCAACGCAAATAATGTTTCATAGGTTAAGATTAGCAGACTCTGACAAACCTAACTCAACTTTATTTATTCAACTAGAATTAGGTGGTCTTGGCTCGCTGGGAACAGGAGATAAAGGTAGCTTATTTGATAAGATGGACCGGAATGTACCTGGAAGTATTTTTAGTCACAACCTTCCTGATGAAAATAGAGAGAATAATTTTAAATAATGTCAATAAAGCCAATAATTTTAATAAGTCTTTATATGCTTCAAAATTTTTTACTGGTTACAGAAGCTATCGCGAAACAAACATATATTGAAGTAGATACAATCATAGCAATAGTAGAAAAAGATTCGATTTCTAAATCTCAGCTTATTAGTGCAGTAGACAAAAAAAGAGATTACTTTGTTAAAAACCAGATAAAAACCCCTAAAGAAAATATTTTAATTGAGAACACACTTGAGGAACTGATCAACCAGAGTCTTATTATGCAATTTTCTGAGCAAACCGGAATACAAGTTTCTTCAGAGCAGCTTCAAAGTGTTATCGGAAATATCGCAGAGAAGAATCAATCAACGGTTGAAGAACTAAAGATTCAAATAGAATCAGAAGGTAATAATTTTGCTGAGTTTAAAGAGCAAATAAGGTTTGAAATAACAGTAAATAATTTAAAACAAAGGCAAATTGCATCCAAACTAAAAGTCTCAGACTACGAGATTGATAATTATATTGCACTTCAAGAAAAGATGACATCAGACAGTTACAACATCCACCATATTCTTGTGAAAACCTCGGAAGAATTATCAAAAGTTATTGAATTATTAATAACTTCATCTTTTAAAGATGTTGCAAAAAAATACTCAAGCGGTCCTTTATCTGAATCAGGAGGGGATTTTGGTTGGAAAAAATTAGAAGAATTTCCTGATAGTTTTATTGAAATTGTAAAAACATTAAAAGTTGGACAAGTATCAAAAGAATTCGAAACCAACAATGGTTTTCATATTATTAAACTAAGTGATAAAAAGGGGATTGAATACAAAACGGTATTAATCAATCAATCCAAGGTTCGACATATTCTAATAAAACAAAATGAAATTACCTCAGAAGATAGTATAAAGAAGAAACTAAATCATATAAAAAATCAGATCTTGCAGGGATTGGCTTTCACTGAAGCTGCAAAAAAGTTCTCTGAAGATGGCTCTGCATCAAGCGGTGGAGAGTTAGGTTGGATTTCTAGTGGAGATACTGTCCCAGAATTCGAAAGGATAGTACAGGAACTTAAATTAAACGAAGTAAGTGAACCAATAAAAACAAATTTAGGTTGGCATATATTGGAAGTATTAGAAAGAAGGGTTAAGGATTTAACCATTAAATCAAAAAGGTCTTCAGTTGAAAATAAGATACTTGCACAAAAAACTGAATCTGCTTTTACTGACTGGTTATTAGGGCTTAAGGAACGGGCTCATATTGAAATAAGGCTAGATAAAAGGTGATTAGCAAGATAAAAAAAATTATTATTACTACCGGGGATCCTGCTGGAATTGGATTAGATCTGTGTATTAAGCTTGCATACAAAAAATTTCCTGCAAACGTAACAGTAATAGGTAATCTTCATGCTTTAAAAAATAGAGCTAAATTTTATAAAAAAAAAATTACAGTTAAAAAAAACTTAAGTACCCATGAGGGCAATGGAAATTTAAACTTTATAAATATTCCATACGAAAAAGATGTGGTGCCAGGAAAAATTGAATCGAAAAATTCAATCTCTCAATTATCAGCATTAAAGTTTGCAGCTGAAGAATGTTTAAAAAATAATTTTGATGCATTGGTTACCTTACCCATAAACAAAAAAGCGCTCAGTTCAACAGATATTAATTTTACAGGGCATACGGAGTTTATTTCTAAAATCTGCAATACATCGGGTGAAGAGATAATGCTTTTAACTAACAAAAATCTAAAAGTTGCTTTAGTAACGACTCATATGGCATTAAAAAGGGTTCCGAAATTCATAACAAAAAAAATACTAACAAAAAAAATACGGATACTTAACGAGCAATTAATAAATAAATTTAATATAAAAAATCCCCGAATTAGTGTGACCGGATTAAATCCTCACGCAGGTGAGAATGGTGAATTTGGTGATGAAGAAATAAAAATAATCACCCCCATACTAAAAAAATTGAAAATAGAGGGTATAAATTTAATTGGGCCAATTCCTGCAGATACAGCTTTTACAAAAAAATATCTAGATAAGACGGACTGTTTTTTAGCAATGTATCATGATCAAGGCCTTTCGGCATTTAAGGCTTTATCTTTTGGTAAAGGTATAAACGTAACAATTGGGATACCTATCATCCGAACATCCGTCGATCATGGGACGGGCTTAGATATAGTCGAATCAAATAAAATTAATGCTTCAAGTTTTTTCGAATCAATATCACTAGCAATTAAATTAATAAAAAAATAATGCGTGCCAAAAAAAAATATGGTCAAAATTTTTTAAACGACTTGGAGTTTATTAACAAAATAATAATGGCCATTAAGCCAAAAAAAGATGACTCAGTTTTAGAGATTGGACCGGGATTAGGTGCGATTACAATACCGATGCTTAAACACACCAAACATATAACTGCTATTGAAATAGATCAAGATATGATTGATCAATTAATGAAAAAAATTCCGAATGAAAAAATTACTATTTACAATGAAGACTTTCTTAAAAGTGATGCGCTTCAATTTAATGCCTATACACATATTATTGGTAATTTACCATACTACATATCTTCAGCAATCTTAATGAAAATAGCAAAGCTACCGGACTGTAATGCGGAGCTACACTTTATGTTACAAAAAGAAGTTGCGGAAAGAATAACTGCTAATATATCTACAAAAGCTTATGGGCGATTATCAGTAATACTGCAATACTTTTATCGGACTGAATATTTATTCGAAATTCCAGCACAGTCCTTTACCCCCGCCCCAAAAATAACTTCTGCTTTTGTGAGGCTTACTAGAAAACCTCGAATTGAATTGTTAGCAAAAAATATTGATACACTAGAAAAAGTAATAAAAACTGCATTTCAGCAAAAAAGGAAAACTTTAAAGAACAACTTTAAGGGAATTTTAGTTGAAAAAGATTTTCTCAACTTAAATATTTCCTCAAACTTGAGGGCTGAGTCAATTTCAGTGAGTGACTTTATAAAAATAGAGAACTACTTTTATAAAGAAAAATTATTTTTTTAATCCTGATATAATTTTTAATTTTGTGGAACTTATAATTAATGCGCATAATACTAATTGGAGCACCCGGAGCCGGGAAAGGAACACAAGCAAACTTTCTTACGAATAAATTTAAAATACCTCAAGTTTCAACAGGTGATATGTTGAGGTCTGCTGTAAAGGATAAAACAGATCTTGGTATTAAGGCAAAAGGTTATATGGATGATGGTGGACTAGTTCCAGATAACCTAATTATAGATTTAGTTAAACTTAGGGTGGAAATGAAAGACTGCGAAAATGGCTTTCTTTTAGATGGCTTCCCAAGAACAATTCCTCAAGCAGAAGCAATGAAGGAAGCGCAAATTTTTATTGATTTTGTTTTAGAGATTCAAGTTAAAGACGAAGTTATAATTAATAGATTAACTGGCCGAAGGATTCATTTAGAGTCAGGACGAATCTATCACATAGAGTATAACCCGCCAATTATAGAAGGTATTGACGATATTTCTGGTGATCCATTAATAATAAGAGATGATGATAAAAAAGAAACTATACTAAAGAGACTTAATACTTATCATGAGCATACAGAACCCTTGGTAAAATTTTACTCTAAATGGTCAGCTAATAACGAACAAAATTCACCTAATTTTATAAGTATCGATGGTGACGACTCTTCCGAAAAAATCAACGAAATATTAAATAAAATACTAAAATAGACTATGCACCCTGATTACCCTTTTAAGAATATAGAAACAAAAACTCAAAAATATTGGGCTGATTCAGAGGCCTTTAAAGTTTCTGAGAATAATCAAAAACCTAAGTTTTATGCTTTATCAATGTTTCCATATCCAAGTGGCAACCTTCATATGGGTCATGTGAGAAACTACACTATAGGGGATGTGATATCACGCTACAAAAGAATGAAGGGCTTTAACGTTCTTCAACCGATGGGTTGGGATGCTTTTGGTCTTCCAGCAGAAAATGCAGCAATCCAAAATAAAACAGGTCCATCCGAATGGACTAAAAGTAACATTAAGCACATGCGAACTCAGTTAAAGCAATTAGGTTTAGCTATTGACTGGAATAGAGAGATTGCAACATGCGATAAAAATTATTATAAATGGGAGCAATGGCTTTTTACCAAGCTTTATAAAAAAGGGTTAATTTATAAAAAAACAGCTATGGTTAATTGGGACCCAATTGATGAAACAGTATTAGCGAACGAGCAAGTAATAGAAGGAAAAGGTTGGAGATCTGGCGCACCAGTTGAACGAAAAGAAATCCCCCAGTATTTTATGAAAATTACTCATTATGCTGATGACCTTCTTGAAGGATTAGATGGTCTTGATGGATGGCCTGATCAAGTGAAAACTATGCAAAAGAATTGGATAGGCAAAAGCTCTGGTTGCGAAATTATATTTGGTATTGATGATGATTTAGAGGAGTCCCTCAAAGTTTTTACCACAAGGCCAGATACGTTAATGGGTGTTACTTACCTAGCTATTGCCCCAGAACATAAATTAAGTGACCTAATGTCTAAGGAAAATGAGTCGATTAATAACTTTATTCAGGAATGTCAAAAAACTGGGACATCTGAGGCAGAAATTGCAACTGCGGATAAAAAAGGAATTTTTTCTGGGTTGTATGCGCTTCACCCAATCTCAAATGAAAGAATACCAATATGGATTGCTAATTACGTTTTAATTAATTATGGGGACGGAGCAGTTATGGCAGTTCCCGCCCATGATGATAGAGACTATGACTTTGCTGAAAAATATAAACTACCTATAAAACAAGTAATTAAAGGAGTTAAGAAAAATTCTAAGGCTTTTACAGGTTCAGGTGTCTTGATTAATTCTGGTGAATTTAATGATAAAAAAAATGAAGAGGCAAAAGATTTAATAATTAAAAAATTAGAAAGCCTTAAGAAAGGAAAGGAAAGAACTGAATTTAGACTTAGAGACTGGGGTGTTTCAAGACAAAGATACTGGGGCTGCCCTATCCCAATAATTCATTGTGAAAAATGTGGTGATGTGACGGTCAATGAAAAAGATTTACCTGTAATTCTTCCAGAAGAAGTAGTAATGCCTGAATCAGGCTCTCCTTTAACCACAACACCATATTTTTATGAATGTACTTGCCCAACATGCGGGGGGAAGGCTAAAAGAGAAACTGATACTATGGATACTTTCTTTGAATCATCTTGGTATTTTACGCGGTACACATCTTTCGATCAAAACAAATCAATGTTGGATGAAAGGGTAAATTATTGGCTTCCAGTAGATCACTATATAGGTGGGATAGAACACGCAATACTTCATCTTCTGTATTCAAGGTTTTTTACAAGAATATTGTTTGATTTAGACCTCGTTAAAGTTAAAGAGCCATTTAAAAAGTTACTTACTCAGGGCATGGTTCTTAAGGATGGGATAAAAATGTCTAAATCGAAAGGTAACACAGTTGATCCAGAAGGCTTGATAGAAAAATATGGTGCGGATACAGCAAGATTGTTTATTATGTTTGCTGCTCCAGCAGAACAAAGCCTTGAATGGTCAGATGATGGTATTGAAGGAGCACATAGATTCTTAAAACGTTTGTGGAAAATGGTCTTTAATCATATAAATAGTAATAAAAGTACAGACAAAGAATTAAATAATAATCTCAAAGATCTGAGGTATAAATTACACATCACTATCCAAAAGGTTACAGATGACCTTGAAAGAAGAAATAGCTACAACACTGCAATCTCATCAAATATGGAATTATTAAATTATTTGGTTTCAATTGAAGCGAAAGAAGAGGTTCCAAAAAAATTAAAACAAGAAATATTTGAAAGCGTGGTGTTGATGCTAAATCCTTTTGTACCTCATATAACGAAAGAATTATGGCTAGAACTTAAACCAAATAAAGATATAGATTCAGAATCCTGGCCAGAAGTAGATTTATCAGCTCTAGAAAAAGACGAGATTTCAATCGTAGTTCAGGTGAACGGTAAATTAAGAGCAAATATGCTAATATCAAATGCAGATAATGAAGATGAAATAAAAAATAAAGCAATAGAACTTGATGGAATAAAAAAATACACAAAAGATATAGGTATCAAAAAAATTATCTATATTAAGCAGAAATTAATAAATATTGTTACGGGGTAAAAATGAATGTATTAAAAAAAATTATTGCTATGATCTTAATATCTACACTTTTAAATGCTTGCGGTTTTCAGTTAAGAGGATCTTTTGAAAGTACTTTTGAATCGATTTATATTTCAGGTGGAACGAAAGATTTCACTAAAATTCTTAAAAAAAGAGTCAAGCAAGCAGGTATCAAAATAAAATCTATTTCTGAGGCAGAAAGATCAGTTGAAATAATTACTAACAAGTTTAATAAAAAGATTTTGTCACTGGGTGGTGATGGAAAGGTTCGTGAGTATGAGATTAATTATAAAGTTTCATATAGGTTTAAGTCACAAAAAGGAGAATGGAGTAAAGCCATTGATCTAGAGGTAATGAGAGAGTATGCATATGACGATGATGATTTATTGGCAAAAGGAGCAGAGGAGGCAACATTGGTAAAAGGTATGAAAGATCAAATTATTAGAACAATGGTCTCTCAAATTTCATTAATTAAATAAAATCAAATGAACTTTGTGCCAGAAAACTTATTAGACAAACTAAATAAACAAAATAAAAGCTTTATTGTTGCATACGGTAATGAACCGGTATTAATTAATAGTATTAAAAAAGATTTATCAAGAGCGTGTAAAGAACTTAATATAGAAAAGCAATCTATTGAATATGACCTAAACATTTCAATAGATGAAATGAAATCAAAATTTCAAAATCAATCGCTATTTTCTCAAAAAACCTTAATTGAAATAACTTTTTCAAATGGAAAAATTTCAACTGAAGTAAAAAATTTTTTGAAGTCAATAAGTGGAAAAATAGATGATAATATTTTTATTATTTATTTTACTAATCCAACAAAGGAGTTTTTAAAAACTGCTTGGTATAACAAATTGATTGAAAACTGTATAACTATTTCAGCCCAAGAACCAAGCACAAAAGAAATACGAGCTGCAATAAAGCAAAGAGCGATATTTTACAAAATTAAAATCGATGAAGAAGGGCTGGAAATATTAACAAATATGTCATTAGGAAACCTTCTTTTTGCTGAAAATGAAATAAAAAAACTATCATTGATATTTAAAGAAGATCCAATTAATGCTAAGGATTTAATTCATCAACTATCTAACGGATCAAAATTTGATGGCTTCCAGTTACTTGAGCTTTGTATTAATGGAGAGATGAATAAAGCTTTATTAGCCATCAAATATTTACAACAAGAAGCAATGCATCCAATTATGATAAATGGTATATTTGCATGGTTTTTTAGGGCATTAATTAAACTTAAATACGCATCTAATTCAGTTAGTAATAGTTCGTTTCAAAAGTTACGAATATTTGGGAATTCTCAAAAGCTAGCATCTGAAGCATTACTGAAACTTAATGTAAATGAAGTTGAAAGAAGTTTAAGAAAAATTAAAGAAATTGATTTTATTTGCAAGGGGCTTCAAGAAGGAGATAGTTGGTTTGAACTTAATGCATTTTGCTTTAGAATTTCACGTATTATGAGCAAAAAGTGAAGTAAAATACTTTTATGGATATTGAAAATTACATTAAAAAAATTGGTTTAAAAGCAAAAAAAGCTAGTTACAATATTGCCTCAGCAGAAAATAATCAAAAAAATATTTTTTTAAATAATTTATCAAAAAAACTTCTTGATAATGAAAATAAAATTATAGCTGCAAATAATAAAGATCTAACTGAAGCATCAAAACAGGGGCTTGATGATGGCTTTATAGATCGCTTAAAATTAACCCCAAAAAATATTACTGCAATGGCAGACGGCTTGCTTCAAATAAAAGAACTAGAAAATCCTGTTGGTAACATTATTAATAAAAATACCATGCCCTCTGGAATAATAGTTGGCCAGATGAGAGTCCCCCTTGGAGTTATAGGGATGATTTATGAATCAAGGCCAAATGTTACAATTGATGCAGCTGGACTAGCAATTAAATCAGGTAATAGTATTATTTTGAGAGGTGGTTCGGAGTCTATTCATTCAAATTCATATTTAAATGAATTAATCAAAGAAACCTTAATTGAGGTCGGACTTCATCCGGGGTGTGTTCAAATTATTGAAACGACAGATCGTGATGCTGTCACTAAGCTAATAAAAATGAATGAATATGTCGATGTAATTATTCCCCGAGGTGGAAAGAGTTTAATTAAAAAAATTACTGCTGACTCAACAATACATGTCATAAAGCATCTTGATGGTAATTGCCATATTTACATTGATGATGACGCTGACTTAGAAATGGCAGTAAACGTTGTTGATAACTCAAAAACACAAAGGCTTGGTACATGCAATACAACTGAATCATTAGTGGTTTCTTCTAATGTTTCGAAACTATTTCTTCCGAGAATTAAAAATATATTTGACAATAAATTTATTGAAATTCGTGGCTGTAAAGAAACACAAAAAATTATCCCTAATGTAAAATTAGCCACAGAAAAAGATTATTACGAAGAGTATCTAGGCCCCACAATATCATGCGTTATTGTTGAATCTATAAATGAAGCAATTACTCATATCAATAAATACTCATCTCGTCATACAGAGTCAATCATTACTAAGAATGAAATTCATATTCAAAAGTTTATTCGAGAAGTTGATTCATCAAGTGTTATGGTAAATACATCAACTAGATTTGCAGATGGCTTTGAGTATGGACTAGGTGCTGAAATTGGAATTTCAACTGATAAGTTTCATGCAAGAGGCCCGGTGGGGTTAGAGGGGCTTACTTCTCTCAAATATATAGTTTTAGGCAACGGTCAAATTAGGGAATAACCCGAAATGTTAAAAAAAAAATTTATTGGATTATTTGGTGGAGCATTTGATCCAGTTCATAACGCCCACATTAAAATAGCAGAAAATGTTCATAAGTGCCTTAAATTAGATAAAATAATATTTATTCCGACCGGTATATCACCATTCAATAAAAATCTTACCCACTATAATCACAGAATGGCGATGCTAAACCTAGTTTGTGTAAATAAAAAATTTGAAGTTTCAGATGTTGAAATTTTAAAAAGTATTACAAGTAATGAAAAATCATACACAGTAAATACATTAAAGAATTTATTTAATACAAGTGATGCCACCTATTTTTTTATATTAGGCACAGATACTCTTTCTAGCTTATCGGAATGGTATAAGTGGAAAGAGATTATAAAATACTCTCATCTTATTTTTATTGAAAGACAAAGCTCACTTTTAAAAGATGGCTTAAGTAAAGAAATTAGTAACTTTATAAAAAAACACAAAGTTAATAATGCTGTAGATTTGAAAAATAAAAGATCGGGGCTGATTTATCAAGTTAATATGGATTTTATGGATATTTCTTCATCCAAAATTGTCGATAAAAACATTAATAACTCAAATATTACTGACTTAGTGCCTAAAGACATTGAAAGATATATTAAGAAACATAAGTTGTACCTTTAATCCGGCCATACTAAAAAACTTGCAATTGCTTCAGTATCCATCTCTTCTTGATAAGGTATGATACCGAGTAGAGGAGCTGGCATTTTCTGTTTAATATACGAAATATTGTTATCAATTTCTAGCATATCCGCATCGATACAATTAGCTACCCATCCAAATAATTTTTGCTTCCTGCTTAAAATTGATTTTAACGTCAAGAGAGTATGGTTTATACAACCCAATCTTATACCAACAACTAATATAATTGGAACATTAAGTTTACTCACAAGATCTGCCATTGTTCTATATTCATCTAATGGGACCTCATGACCTCCAGCGCCTTCAATAAAAACATAGTCTGCATTTTTTTTAATGTAATTCAAGTTACTTTGTATAAGATTAAAATCTATTTTGCAGCTAGCCTTGTCAGCTGCAATGTGAGGTGCAATTGGTTGGTCAAATGAATAGCAGTTAACTTTTGATAAATCAGATGAAGCACTTGCTTCACTCATAATTTTGTCAACATCTTGGTTTAAATAATTACCCCCAATTTTTTCAATACCTGCAGAGATTGGCTTCATAGCCATCACAATTTTATCTTGATTACTTAGTAGCCTCATTAGACCGCATGTGACTTCAGTTTTTCCAACATTAGTATCTGTTCCAGAAATAAAAAAAATATTCATAAGTTAATCTCGTTTGTTAAAATTAATATATTCAATCTTTTAAGTTTTCCAAGCGTGACCATATATTACCTCGTAAGTTACTGGTAGCATACCTTCAACTCTCAACTCCTCATACGCTTTCTTTATTTTTATTATTTTACTTTTTCCACCTAAGCCCTTTGATAATTGACTAGAAGAACTTGATGCTCCAATCCCCTTGATATCTTTGAAAAATTTTTCAATACTAGGATAAGAAATAATAAAATCTTCCACATCTAGAACAGGTTTTAATAACTTATTACTGACAAGCATATTTGTAATACTATTTATATCAGTAAAAGTATTAACTGAATTATTATCAATCATTCTTAGCTCTTTTAGGGTATCAGGGCCAAATGAACTAAAAATAAATAACCCACCTGGTCTTAAAATAGTTTTGATCATACTTATAATTTTTGGTAAGTCATTACCCCACTGAAGAGTACTTGAAGACCATATTAAATCAAAGGTATTGGGAGCAAAGCCTAATTCTTCAATATCCCCACACACATATGAAAATTTATTTCCGCTAAGGATCCTTCTTATTATATTGGGCTGTTTTTTTCTTGCATTAATCAACATATTCTCTGCAAAGTCATAATTTATAATGTGTGATTTTTTGTATTTTTTATCAAAGTTAAGTCCATTTAATCCAGTCCCTGAACCAAGATCAAGAATATTTTTAGGAAAAATGTTTTTCTGAGATAGTCGATCAAGTAATTTTTTTGAAATTAATTCTTGAAGCATTGAATGTTTGTCGTAAGAATGTGCTGATTTATTAAAAGCAACTCGCTTAATATTTTTATTTATTGGGTATTTACTTTTCATTACTAGTCCCTAAAAATTCACTTATTGCATTTAATACATCCTTTTTATGGCTAATAAATGGTATGTGGCTGGCTGTTTTAATATTTTTTATTTTAGAGTTTTTAATTCTTTTTTGCATCCATAAAGATGCATCACATGAGGTTAATTTATCCCGGCCACCGGAAATTATTAGGGATGGAGCTTTGACTTTTGAAACCATAGTTCGCAAATCAACAGATTGTAAGAGTCTTAGTGCCGGAATTAACCCCTTACAATTTTCATTATCTATGTCAATAAAATTACGCTTTAAATCTTTGATTATCTTATTGGAATCTTTTGATCCCAGTAACTGTAAAGCTAAAAAACTTAACATTGTTTTTTCTCTATTTTTTGTTAATTGATTAGCAAAGAATAGTAAGTTTTTTTCATCTATAGCACAGTGCCAGTTATTTTTTTTAACAAAGCATGGTGTAGTAGAAATTAGTATTAAATTATTAATATAATTTGAATACTTGACCGCTAACTTAATAGCAATCTGTCCTCCCAAAGACCAACCTAAAATTATTGCATTATTTGGTGTGCTCAAATAGATTTGATCAACTATCTCATCAATACTATATGGCTCAATCAACCGACTTCTTCCCATTCCAGGAAGATCTACAATATATAACTCGTAATTTTTACTTAATGATTTAGCAATTTCTGTCCAAATATTTCCTGTCATTCCCCATCCGTGGATTAGAACCATAGGTGGACCATTCCCTCTAACACTTACATACATATTAAATTAATAGTCCATTAATTGCATTCGCTAATTCAATGACATCTTTTTCCTTATGAACAACAGAAAGTGAAACTCTAAGCCTTGAAGTTTTTTCTGGAACTGTTGGGGGCCTTATGCTTGGAACGTAAAAACCTAATTCATACAAACTTTTTGAAATACCAATAGTTTTCTCAGTATCATTGATAAATATTGGTTGAATTGGTGTAATTGATTTTCCTAAAACTATTTTCTCTTTAATTTCGTTCCTAAAAATTTTTATTAAATTTGATAAGTGGTTCCTTAGCCCCCTGCCTTCTCTTATTATTTCAAGAGAAGTAATAATCCCTTTTGCTAAAAAAGGTGGGTGGGCTGTGGTGTAAATATAAGACTTAGCTTTATTGATCAAATACTTTATCAATTCATTATTGCCTGCAACAATTGCCCCGGAAACTCCAACTGATTTTCCCAATGTAAACATGTAAATTATTCTTTCTCTTGAATTACTTTTTATCAAACCTTTTTCTTCAAAGTATTCGATGACCCCTTGACCAGTTTTACCTAAGACTCCATACCCGTGAGCATCGTCTAAGTATAAATATGCGTTATATTTTTCACATAAATCTAAAATCTTTGGGATATTTGCAATGTCCCCATCCATACTAAAAACAGCATCTGAAACAATAATTTTTCTATTTGAAGTCTGTTGCATCAATAAATGCTCTAGATTACTCATGTCATTATGCGCAAATCTTAAAAATTTCGCATGACTTAGAGTGCATGCTTCATTCAATGATGCATGATTAAGCCTATCTGAGAATATAATATCTCCTTTTCCACATATTGATGGTATTACCCCGATATTGGCTGAATATCCAGAAGAAAATATTAAGCTTCTATCGAAGCCAACGATTTTTGCTGCAAACGATTCAAGCTCGTCATGTATCTGATAGTGTCCTGAAATTAGGTGTGATGCAGATGCGCCGTTTCCGTATTCATTCAATCCATCAATCATTGATTCTTTAATAAGCTTATTTTTTGATAATCCAAGGTAATCATTATTGGAAAAGTTTATGAGTTCTACATTATTGATACTAATAATTGAATTATTAGTTGATTTGATAGGCTGCCTTTTACGTTCTAAAAATTTACTTTTAAGTAAAGCCGAGTCCCTTTCAAGATCTTGATACATTTTTATTTATATTGTCTTGATGTTTAAGCGCTTAAACAATAACTGATCTTTTTTAATAGCTGGGTTACTAGTTGTTAAAAGCTCTTCGCCATAAAAAATTGAGTTTGCGCCTGCAAAAAAAGCAAGTGCTTGAATACCATCATCCATACTCTCTCTTCCAGCAGATAACCTTACAAAACTTTTTGGCATAGTTATCCTTGCAACCGCTATTGTTCTTATAAAATCAAAATGATCAAGTTTCTCAATATTATTTAATGGTGTTCCTTCTACTTGAGTTAAAAGATTTATTGGTACACTTTCGGGGGGTTTTTCCATATTTGCTAATTGAGAAATTAAGCTAACTCTGTCCTCGATTGTTTCGCCAAGACCAACAATGCCTCCACAGCATACATTTATATCTGCATCTCTAACTCGTTCAAGCGTATCCAATCTATTTTGGTATGTTCTTGTTGATATTATGTCGCCGTAGAATTCCGGCGATGTATCTAAGTTATGATTATAATAATCTAATCCAGCATCCTTCAATTGCTCTGCCTGTCCATCCTTAAGCATTCCTAGTGTTGCACATGTCTCAAGACCTAATTCTTTTACACTTGATATCATTTCTTTAACAGAGTCTAAATCCCTTTCTTTAGGCCCTCTCCATGCAGCGCCCATACAGAACCTGCTGGCTCCTGCTTCTTTTGCTAATTTAGCTGCTTTTAATACTTCCTTGATTTCCATCAACGGTTCATTTTCAACTTCTGTATTAAACCTGGCTGATTGAGGACAATACCCGCAATCTTCTGAGCAACCTCCAGTTTTAATTGATAATAGTGTACTTAATTGAACGGCATTAGAATCGAAATGTATTCTATGGACGTTATGGGCCTGATATACTAAATCGTTGAATGATAAATCAAATAGAGACTTGATTTCTTTTTTTGACCACTTCTCTAAGTTTTCAATATATTTTTTTTTTGGCTTTTTAAAGTGAAGGGTTTTATGATTTTCTAAAAAATTTTGAGAATCCATATATCTCCTAAGTAATTGATTTTAATAAATTATTTTGTAAAATATATATTAATTATCTAATTTTACACTATTTTAATAACAACTGTATAAATTTTAATCATATGTTTAATATTGTTTTGTTTGAGCCAGAAATACCTCCAAATACTGGTAACATTATTAGACTATGTGTAAACACCAACTCAAATCTACACTTAATTAAGCCCCTTGGCTTTGATTTAAACGAAAAAAAAGTTAGAAGAGCTGGTTTGGATTATCATGACATGGCAAAGGTATTCTTATATGATAATTTTAACGAATGTTTTGCGTCTCTAAAAAATAATAGATTTTTTGCTGTATCTACAAAAGCAAAAAATTGTTACAGTGAATTTATTTATACGGAGGGAGATGTGTTTGTATTTGGTCCTGAGACAAGGGGTTTGCCAGACTACCTTCTTAACTCACCTGACTTTGAAAATAAAATTAAAATTCCAATGTACAAAAATAATAGAAGTTTAAATTTATCAAATAGTGTTGCTGTTGTTTTGTATGAAGCTTGGCGTCAAACTGACTTTAAACATGGAAACTAAAATTCATTTTTTATAGTTCTTTCCAGTAAATTAACAACCGCTTCTTTAGGAGATTTTCCATACTGAATGACATTATTCACTTCCTCAGTAATGGGCATATCAATCCCTAATATCTTACTTCGATTAACCACCTCTTTTGCTGTAAAGACTCCTTCAGCAACATGCCCCAAACCCTTTAGAATGTCATTCAAAGACTCCCCTTTTGCTAACCTTGAACCAACTTCTCTATTCCTAGAAAACTCACCTGTACAAGTAAGCACAAGATCTCCTGCCCCAGATAAACCACTAAATGTATCAATCTTAGCTCCAACCTTAAGCCCGAACCTTGAAATCTCAGCTAACCCTCTAGTTATCAGGGCTGCTCTTGCATTATTACCAAAACCCATACCATCAGATATACCTGATGCAATTGCGATTACATTCTTTAGGGCTCCAGCAACAGAAACTCCAACAACATCAGTGCTTGTATAAATTCTCAAATTACTGTGATGGAATATTGGGGCTAGGGTCTTTGCGAGAGTAAGGTCATTTGTAGCTAAAGTTACTGCGGTAGGAAGGCTTCTTACAAGCTCAGCGGCAAAACTTGGTCCAGATAAAACGCCCCAACCCCTAGGGAACTTAAGCTCTTCGGCAGCAATTTCATGAGCAAGCTTTGCTGAGCTTTGCTCCAGCCCCTTATTAGCCCAGATTACTGGAGCATGGTTATTGTATTGATTTATTTTTACGAGGATTTCCCTAAAGCCTGAGGTCGGTACAACAGATAATATGAGGTCGCAATCGGATATAGCTTTAGAGAGATTGCTTTCAACAGTTAAAAGATCCGGGAAAATAAAGTCACCAAGATACATTGGGTTCGATCGTGCTTTTTTCATTCCTGAAATATGGCCTGAATCTCTTCCCCAAATAACCGTCTGGTTTTTTTTTGCGATGTGTATTGCAAGAGCAGTGCCCCATGCGCCAGCCCCAAGAACACAAACGTTCAAGTTATAATCCCCAGACCTTGTCAAACCTTACAAATCCAGATAACCCCTCTAGCTGCGATTGGACATTAACCCAACCATCTGTCACCAATGTTGAATTTAAATTTAAAACAACAAATTTACTAATCTGACCTAACTTAGAGCTTTGAAGACTAGCTTTATGATAAAGGTTTACGCTACCCTTAATCGTCATAACAGTTCTATTTTTATCTGCAAAATTCGACTGGATCCAACTAATATTACCCGTATGATCCTTAACTTTTTTCCAATCCTTTAAGTTGACCATAATCTCAAGTGGATACCCTTCGGTAACAATATATAATTTTTTTGTTGAAGCTGATGGCCCTTCATACAATAGCGCTTTTTTTGTTTTAACAGAAATAAAATCAGCAAAAACTGACCCACTAAAAAACGCTAAAATAAAAAAAATAGAAATTAATTTAAAAAAAATTTTAATTAGCATTTTTAGCGGCGCCAGGCTGCTCTTGCTCTTTTTGTTGCATATATAAAGTTTCAAAATTTATAGGATTTAAAAGTACAGGTGAAAAACCTGCTTTAGTAACAAGGTCTGATATCGCTTCCCTTGCGTAAGGAAATAAAATATTTGGGCACGTAATTGCAAGAACCATTTCCATTCCTTCTTCAGGTACATTTAAAATCTTAAAAATACCAGCTTGAGTTACCTCTATCAAGAAAGAAGTATCATCGCCCTGCTTTGATGTTACAGTTATTTGTAGAGCAACCTCATAATAACCGTCTGAGAGAGGCTTAGCTGAGTTATTTAATTCTAAAGAAATTTGTGGAGCTTCTCTATTAGTAAATATCTCTGGTGCATTTGGAATTTCAACTGAAACATCTTTAAGAAAAAGTTTTTCAATGCCAAAACCAGGTCCTTGATTTTTTGATTCAGCTTGATTGATCTTTGCTCCCGAAGTTTTCTTTGCTTTTGTTGTTGTAGTTTTTTTAGCTTTTTTATCGTCTGCCATTTTTTTTCCAGTTCGTTTAGTTTATTAAATTAAGTAAAATTTTCAATTATGTTGATATTCTATCTTTTAATCAAAAAAGAATGAAATATTTATGCAAAATTAATCCAATAATAATTTATCAAGCTCTCCGGATTGATCGTATTTTCTTAAATCCTCGAAACCACCAACGTAATGATCTCCTATAAATATTTGCGGCACAGTTCTTTTCCCTGTTTTTTTGATCATTTCTTCTAAAATACTTCGATCTTCGTCGACCTTTATCTTATCGAGATTATCAAAACCTTTTTCTGACAACAATTTTTCCGCGTTAATGCAGTACGGGCAAAAATTACTGGTATACATAGTGATTTTTTTCATAGTCTATTTTATTTTAAAAATTAATTAACTAATAGCTAAATTGTAAAGAGGCATTATAATTGAAGTTAAATAAATAAAATAATTTATTCGATAATAAAATGCATAAAAACCCTATATTACTTTTAATTCTAGATGGATTTGGTCATAGTGACGAGTCACAAGATAATGCAATATCAATGGCTAATACTCCTAATTGGGATATGTTACTAAAAAAGTACCCCCACACTCTGATAAATGCATCTGAATCACATGTAGGGCTTCCAAAAGGACAAATGGGTAATTCTGAGGTAGGGCATTTAAATATTGGTGCAGGAAGAGTTGTTAGTCAAGATATTGAGAGAATCAATACTAGTATTGAAAATGGAAATTTTTACAATAATTTAATGCTTAAAGAAAAATTTAAACAACTGGCATTAAATAACCAAGCCCTTCATATTTTTGGTTTATTGTCAGATGGCGGAGTCCATAGTCATATTGATCATTTTAAGGCAATGATTGAGTTTGCTAAAAAACAAAAAATTGCAAAAGTTTATATACATGCTTTTTTAGATGGGAGAGATACCCCCCCTAAAAGTGCGGAAAAATTTATTCGATCTACGGAAGATTTTTGTAAAGAAATAGGGGTTGGTGAATTAGCCACCCTTTCTGGTCGCTTTTATTCGATGGATCGTGATAATCGTTGGGATAGAATAGAATCAACATTTAATTTAGTCGTTCATGGTAAGGCAAAGTTTTCCTCCGTCTCTGCACTCGATGCTTTAAAAGATGGATACTTAAGAGGTGAAAGTGATGAGTTCTTATCCCCAACATTAATCAACACCAGCTCATCGAAAAGTGGAATTAATAATGGTGACTCGGTTGTATTTATGAATTTTAGATCTGATAGAGCTCGGCAGTTAACTGATGCGATTCTTAATAAAGAATTTGAGCATTTTGACAGAGGTTCGTTACCCAAGAAATTTCATTACTTTACTCTCACCAACTACGATCAAAACCAAAAAAAAGCAAAAACTATCTTTGAACCCATTGTAGTTCAAGACACCTTAGGACAGTTCATATCTGACTCAGGTAAAACACAATTAAGGATTGCAGAAACAGAAAAGTACCCACATGTAACGTTTTTCTTTAACGGAGGAGAAGAGCAAAAGTATGAAGGAGAAGATCGAATTATGGTGCCCTCACCAAAGGTTGAGACATATGACCTAAAACCAGAGATGAGTGCGTATGAGATTACAGAAAAACTAGAGAAGGCGATCACATCATTTAAATATGATGTGATAATTTGTAACTATGCGAATAGTGACATGGTGGGACATACAGGAAATTTAAACGCAGCGATAAAGGCAATAGAGGTTTTAGATGAATGCATAGGGACTATATATAATTCGGTACTGAAGGTTAAAGGACATATGATAATAACTGCTGACCATGGAAATGCAGAACAAATGAATGATACGATTAATAGCCAAAAACACACGCAACATACAACAAACCTTGTGCCTTTTGTTTACATAGGCAAAAAAGCAAAAATTAAAGAAATGGGTAAGCTATCTGATGTAGCTCCAACTATAATTGGACTAATGAATCAAGAGCCACCTTCCTTAATGACAGGCAAAAACCTTATCGAACTTGATGATTAAAAATTCAATAATCAATATATTTGTTATTACCTTTATAGTTCTTATAGCGAGTAACTCAACCTTAGCTGGAACTCAAAATAATACAACAGAAAAAAAAGTCAATCTTGATCAAATACAAAAAAAAATAGATGATATTGATAAAAAAATAGAGAAAAACAGAGAAACAAAAGAAGATCTAAGTAAAGACTTAAAAAAGCAAGAAAAGAAAATTAGAAAGACTAAAAAAGAACTTAAAAAAATAAAGAGTAAAGAAAAGAAGAATAAAAAAAAATTATCAATGCTCAACAGAGAAATAAAAGAGCTTAAAAAAAATTTAGTCGCCCGAAAAAAAAAGCAATCAGCGGTGCTCTATCAATCCTATATAAAACCAAAGCCTAGTTATTTACAAATGTTTTTAGATGGCGTAAATCCAAACAAAATAACCAGAGAAATAAATTATTTAGGCTACCTAACAAGATCATATAACGAAAATATCACTCAGATAAAAAATACCTACAATAAGATTAAAGTAAAGAAAGAAAAAACGAACAAAACAATAAAAAAAATATCATCACTAAAGCAAAAAAAACTCAAAAATAATAAAAAGCTTATCAAGCAAAAAAAAGAAAAGAAAATTGTTATAAAAAAGATCTCAAAAAAGATTAAATCTCAAAAAAAATTAAAGAAAAAGTTAATAGCCGACGAAAAAAAATTAACTTCTATTATCCAAAATTTACTCAAAAAATCAAAAAGAGAGTCTGCTAAGAAGTCTAAAAAGAACAAATCAATAGAAGCTAATAAAAATATTCCAAGTAATAAGTTTGATGGAATAAACTTTGCTAAGCTAAAAAAGAAGCTAAGGTTACCCGTAAAAGGCAAAGTCACCAATAAGTTTGGCTCTAGGAGAAAGGATACTGGCGTTACCTATAAGGGTATTTTTATTAAAGCGCCTGAAGGAAGAAAGGTTTATGCCGTTGCAAAAGGAACGGTAGTTTTTGCAAGTGTACTAAAGGGCTACGGTAATATTATTATTCTTGATCATGGCAATCAATATATGAGCCTTTATGGAAACAATAAATCCCTGAATAAGAAAGAAAATGATGTTGTAAATGGTGGTGACACCATTGCGCTTGTTGGTAATAGTGGCGGGAATATTACTAACGGCTTATATTATGAATTGCGCAGAAAAAGTAAACCATTTGACCCACTTAAATGGACTAATAATAAATAAATCATTCACCTATTATATGTAAGTTAACAGTTCTTATAAATTCATCATATCGATGTTCGAAGATAAATATACCTTGCCATCTTCCTAATGAGATTTCTTTATTTTCAACTGAAAAAGATAAGTTAGTTTGTGTTAAAGCCGTTCTAATATGAGCAGGCATATCATCAGAGCCCTCGGCTACATGGGTAAAAATATTATCCCCATCCCTTACCAATCTTGAGAAAAAATTTTCTAGATCGATTAACACATCCGAATCATAATTTTCATTTACTAATAAGCTACTTGAAGTATGAAGAATATTTAACGTTAGCAACCCAGATTCTATTTGTTGAGTTTTAACC
>Ga0209383_1000428_pt1 | contig 30343 bp, 31 predicted proteins | sample CoawatmetaG02DNA_FD_187510 | JGI IMG/M metagenome (GOLD analysis project Ga0209383, IMG submission 187510) | Marine microbial communities from the West Antarctic Peninsula - Coastal water metaG029-DNA (SPAdes) (version 2) | ecosystem: Environmental > Aquatic > Marine > Coastal ... | reverse complement strand
AAAACTGCTTTTTTACCAGAAGAGATTGAGATGTGGAATAGCATCAAAGACCTTGGTTTTGTAGACTCCTGGAGAGAGCAAAATCCATCAGAGGATTCAATCTATTCTTGGTTTGATTATCGCTCAAGGATGTTCGACGATACTCCAAAAAGAGGCTTAAGAATTGACCATATTATGATTTCAAAAAATCTGGTGCCTGCCATGCAAGAAACTGGGATAGACTACGAAGCAAGGGCAATGGAAAAACCCTCAGATCATTGCCCTGTATGGATTGAATTAAAATGAAAATTTTTAAAGATTTTACATTTGAGGCGGCTCATAAACTTCCTTTAGTGCCAAAAGATCATAAATGTTTCAATCTTCATGGCCATAGCTTTAAAGTTAGAGTCTGCGTTGAAGGGCCTATAGATTCATTTGGTTGGGTTATGGATTTTTCGCTAGTAAAATCTATCTGCTCACCAATAATCAGCAGCCTAGATCATACATATTTAAATGAAATTCAGGGTTTAGAAAATCCAACATCGGAAAATATATCTGTATGGCTCTGGCAGAAACTTAAACCCTCCCTAGATGGGTTGGAAAGTATAGAGATAATGGAGACATGTAATTCTGGTTGCATTTATAACGGCAAGGATTAAACGTTAGACATTCTAGTTGCGCCTAGACAAAAAGAAACTTTTCATTAATTGACTGCATTCCTCTTGCAAAAAACCGTGTTCATAATTGACTTTATGATTTAAAAACTCATGATTCAAGAAGTTGTCTACTGATATGATGGCGCCTGATTTAGGCTCTATAGTACCAAAGTATAAGCGTTTTATTCTTGCATCGACAATGGCCTTTGCACACATATGGCAGGGCTCAACAGTGACGTAAAGATCGCAGTCTATTAAGCGGTAATTTCTAATAAATTTACTGGCTTGATTTATTGCAATTATTTCAGCGTGAGCTGAAACTGAGTGCATAGAAATATTTTGATTGAAGCCATAACCAATAATTTGAGAATCTTTGACCACCACTGCTCCTATAGGGACCTCAGAGATATCTTTCGCAAGATTTGCTTGGTTAAGAGCCTCTTGCATAAAGAGCAAATGGGAGTCTGATGAACTCAACAATAATCCTTAAAATATAAGCATAAAGTCAAACAAAGGTTGCCCATTCATCTAAATGGCTTCTCTTTGAACTGAGTTGATTAATTATTGAGCTTTTATCTGCATACCCCAATGCCATCCCACAAAAAAGCATCAAACTCTCATCCACCTCAAGAAAACTCTTAACACTATCCTGTTTCATAGACCATGCCTCTTGTGCACATGTATCAAGACCTGCTTCCTTAGCTAACAACATTAGTGTTTGAAGAAACATTCCTAAATCAGACCATTGAGGAGGCCCCATAGATTTATCAATAAAACAAAAGATTCCTACTGGCGCGCCAAAAAAGTTAAAGTTTTTTAAAACCTGCTTGATTCTTGAATCTTTATCCTCTCTTGAAATCCCTAGTAAAGAATACATCTGCTCTCCGAGATCATACCTGTAAGTTCGATAAGGCTCTTTAAGCTTGGGGGGATAAATATCATATGCTGGATCTTCTGGTTGAGTCCAATTAGCTTGAAATTCTAGAAAATCATCCATGCTTTTTTTATTGACTACAAAGATCTTCCACGGCTGGAGATTTCCACCTGAAGGGCTCCTGGATGCTTTGATCAGCAACTCCTTAATTAAAGAATTTGATACTGGTGAAGTTAGGAAATCTCTAATAGAGCTTCTTGAGGAAATTGCGTCTGAAACATTCATAGTAAAGTGATTAGCAGTGCTGTTAGTAAAAAATATCTTCTATTATTATGCATCAAAACATAAATAAATTACTTACATTTGAATATGAGTATGACGACTATTTTTTTGTATCCTTATTATTGCTAGGTAAGTTATTCAGATGTCTTCATGAACGCATGCTTTGCAATTGCTCACTACAAGTTTTTTTATTAGAGCAGATATTGCAGTTTATGAGTCCAGTAAATAGCATCTACTTGATGACTCCCATGTCTGACAGTAATGTATTATTAACATCAATGACATTAAACTTTGACTCACAGAACTTTCTTGACTCTTTACCCATCTCCTTCCTTGACTCTGCACTTAATAATTTAGTCATTGCATTTGCGGCTTCAATATCATCGAATCTAGGCACCAAAAATCCATTTACTCCATTTTTTACCGTTTCCCGACACCCTGGAGCATCAGTTGTAATGATTGGCCTTCCCATTGCCATAGCTTCAAGGACTACTCTTGGGGTGCCCTCTTTATAAGAAAGCAAGACAAAAACACTACATTCTTTGATAGCATCTATTGGATTTTCTGCATATCCAAAGTATTCAACCCCAAAATCATTAAGCCAATTACTAATAATTTCATTCTCATCAATCGAATCTGGGTGCTCATCAGGATAACCATAAAGAATAAATCTTGCCTCAGGATGGAGTTTTTTGACTCTTTTGGCAGCTCGTGCAAACTCCTCTAAACCTTTCGATTTGATTAATCTAGCCATACATAAGAAAATTGGCTCTGGGGGTAATTTGGTAATTTTAAATTTCTTAAAATTAACGCCTGACCCATTGATTAGCTTTGTTTTGCTAACATTTACAATTTTTTTATTTTTAAATAAGCGTCTATCATCTGGATTTTGAAAAAAGACTAGTCTATTAAAATTTAATGCCGATCTTAGAGCAATTGAGCCAAGGGTTTGAAGTGCTTTTTGCTTAAGGCTTTCGCTATCAAAAATGTGGCCTGTCCCAGTAATTAATGAGTAGGTATTAGTAAAGCCAGAAATTCGAGATGCAATTGATGCTGCAATAATAGCTTTATGTGTATAGGAAAATATTAAATCTGGCTTTATGGATCTAAAGATTTTTTGTAGTTCTATAATGGAGCTGCACAAATTAAAGATATTAAATCCTTTTCTGTGAAGTTTAATTTCAAGAAACTCGACTCCTATATCAAGTAATGCTGGTTTAAGTTCATCTCGGATATCAGGCGCTAGTACATATACCTTATAAGACCTATCTATAAATTCTTGCAAAAGCTCGACTCGAAACCAAGCAACTGTATCGCCACTTCCGCTAACCAATATCATCTTTTTCATGATCGTCATAATTTATAGCTTAAGATAAGTTCCTACTTCATGGGTCCTCGGCCCATAAAAGTAGCTAGCACAGCTCCCAAAACATAACCTGGAGCTTTAATAATATCTAAAATTATGCCGAGCAACCCTACCAATACCCATCGCCAAGGAAAAAGGTAGCTGAGTTCAATATTATTTTTAATTGGAAAGAATATCCCTCTATATAAAAAAGAGGCTGAGAAGAGACTCATAACAAATATTTTAGTTATGTGTGGAATATACCAGATAGAGTCTTCAACCCAATTAGCTATCAAGGCATTCCAGCGAAAAATAGAATAAGAAACCATAAAAAAAATAGTTGCTTTTAATATATTGGCGGTAAAAGAATTTTTTGAGAAACTTCTTAGCAAGCCACGATTAATTAAAAATGTAACGGCCAAAACTAACAGGCAACTAAAAAAAAATATTTTAGTAATGTGAGGAATAAAAAGAGGACTTTCCCACCCAACAATATGGTTCCACTTTGGTATTACAATAATACAAAGCAGCAGTGATAATCCAAGATAAAGATCTTTAATATTATTTTGAATATCTAAAAAAGATCCATGGATTTGATATATAAAAAATTTCTTTAGGCAAGAATAAATGCTTAAAGGTAAATTTGCATATGTTAAATAACTATTCTCTGGGAGGTAGTATTTAAGACTATTCTTAATTTTGCTCTTCCATGCTACGTCCCCTCCTGAACGAACTCCCTCGGTAATTTTATTACCATCAAGAAAATGAACTTTTTGAATAATTGAACCAGGGGCAGTCTCATGTCCTAACTTACCATATGTCGATGCTCGTAAGATTTTTTGAAACCTAGTAGAGGCAAGATATTTAGTCTTGCCAAAGACAACATCGCAGTTATGCAAGCAAATAAAATGCCAATAATCCTCAAGCCAATTTTCTGCTGGAATAGTTGTGGCATCCAAAAATGCTAGCCATGTATATTTAGCTACTGAACTGCCAGCATTTGTTGCTTCATAGGGAAATGCTCTTCCAATAGGAAATCTATCTCTAAAAATAGACAAGAAGGGTAGTGAAAAAAATCGATACAAAAAACGATCTAGTAAATAGGCTCGCCCAACTCTTAAATACTTTATGGGAACTGCTGATTGCAATTGTGCAATTCCATCTTCTATATCGTCTAAGGAACTAGAATCAGCAATAATAATTTCTTTTGGAGTTAGAGTTTGGGCATTGATGGCAGAAATAATGACTGGAACATCCCCATAGTTATCAAGAGTGGGGATGACAATACTAAATTCGGGGATGGGTGAGATCAAATGCTTCAAGGTAGTTTAATTTTTATATGCTAGTACAGTCCAATATGGCTCTCGATTGCTAAATGTTAAATCTCTAAATCCTGCATCAATCATCATTGTGCTAATCTCTGCTTTTGTGAAACGCTGCTCTAATCTAGTACCAAATCTATCAAGAGCATCCGTTCGCAGAATATAAAATGGTTCATTTCTATACCAAGTCAAAGGAAAGTTAGAGACATTGAAGCCAAATTTCTCTGCAAGCAAAGCACCTCGTGCCAGCGGAAGATAGATCAAAATTGCTACTAATTGTGACACTAGAAGTTTTAATGGAAATGGTAGTCTGCAAGTTAAGTTTCTAAAAAGGTCAGATAGTTTCCAAAGGAGATAGTAACTTTTAGGCTTATTATCAAATCGATAGTATAGATACAGTAAAAATGGTGCTCCAGACTTTAACTTTTTTGAACATGAATTTAATGCCAAGGCTGTATCAGGAATATGATGCAATACTCCAAGTGAATATCCAAAATCTTGAGATGCATCTGCTAAGGTATTATTATCAACACCTGCACACTCAAAAGAACAATTTGAAAAACCTTTCAAATTAGATTCAGCCTCTTTTAAGGCTTCAATACTTGGATCAATACAATTTAAAAACCCTACTTTTGGACTAACAAATCTAGCCCATCGACCTGACCCACAGCCCATATCAAAGCCTTCCAAATTTTTTATTGAATCAAATGGGAATATATGAAAATAACTATCAAAAGCTGAATCAAGCAAGGATGCATCTATATCTTGATGATTAAAAGCTTTCCATTCTCTGCCAAAATCCCTTACTACTTTTTTATCAATATTCTCTTTATTCATAGATGGGTCCTAAAAAAATTTTAAAGTTCCAAGATTGGTCTAAAATCTAACCTAATTATATATCAATCAAAGATAAATCTTTTATTGAATTTAATATCAATATGTATGAACTTTGAAAGTTGCTATTTCATCTATTTGCATTCATTTAAAATATTCATGTGCTAAAATTCCGCTCAGTTAAACTCTTTTTTAACGATCTAAATTTTAATATTGCGGGGTTGATAAATGATTGAAGACATAAAATCTTTTTTTTGGTTCCTTCTTAAGGGACCAAAATATTATTCTACTCTTTGGGCGCAAATCTATACTAAGCTCAGAAAGAGTATGGATACTCCACAACATACAGAAACTGCAACAAATTGGTGTAATGAAAATTTAACTACTATTGCTGAATGTTTAAAAAATATTGGGGTACCGCATGAAAACCTTGAAATTGATAGTGCTTTTGATGAAGCGTATAAAGCTAAGATTGATAAATTAATTAACAATTCTAGTTCTAATTTTGGAGGCCAAGGCCATACTAATCTAATCTATACAATTTGTGAAAGATTGAATTTACAGAATGTTATAGAGACTGGTGTTGCATATGGATGGTCTTCAGGGGCAATTTTAAAGTCTTTGTCTTCAAGAGGCGGGCAACTTATCTCGATAGACATGCCAATGTTAAAGCAGTCAGATTACCATCTAATTGGAGTAGCGGTAGAGCCTCAGCTGAAAGATTTTTGGGAATTAAGAAGAGAGCCTGATAGATATGGCCTACCCAAAGCAATTAAAAAAATGGCTGGTTCAATAGAATTAGTTCACTATGATTCAGATAAATCTTACTATGGCAGAAAATGGTCGCAAGAAGTGATATGGAAAAATCTAAAGAGTGGTGGTATTTTTATATCTGATGATATTGAAGACAATACAGCTTTTATGGAGTTTGTTGCAACTTATGATTTACAATTTAATGTTCTTGAATTTGAAAAAAAATATGTTGGGGTAATTAAAAAAGAAGGGTGAAGTAGTCGCCTCAGGGAGCATTAACAAAATCTAATTTTATATCTTTCTGGCTGATATCAAATTTTCTTTTTATGGCTTTGGATAAAAAGCAACTCGCATCCAAAATAAGCAATCAACACCAATATCCAGGCAAAATTAGAAAAAATACCAGTAATTTTTTGTAATAAATACCCTAAATGTGCGGGGTTTTTATTGAAAGATGCTACAGAAATTGCTCCTTTTGGTATTGAGCTAACAGCATATTCTGGGTATAGCTCGTTAAAAACTTTTACATCGCCGCTTAGCAAACGAGGTAAAATTGATGAATCTCTTTCTTTGTATGAAGGCTCCAAATCTGAATCAATAAAAAACCAATCGCCATCAAGTCTAGCTGCCGATGCATAGTGACCAAACGCCGCCGGTGATCTTGGAATATTAAACAATACAGACTGATAATCAATATTAATGGCCTTCATCAGCTCTTGGAAAATTAGGGCTTGTTGATTACAAAGCGCATATTCAAACTTAAGGATGTAATCAGGATCAACGCTTGATATATAGAGACTATTGTTTTTATTTTTTGAAAAGTAATTAAATAGATAAAGCGCCCAATTATCAGCTAAAGAAATTGGCTTGTCTGTATGATAGAACCTATTTCTCAAAAGCTGATCAGCAAAATATATTGCCTCAATCTCACTTAATTTTTCTGTTTGTATCTCAGATAAAAAATATTTTTCCAATTTTGACATTGAATCGAGAAATTCTAGTTCGCTATCATACTGTTCAGAATTTACCTCAGCATTATAAATGCTTGCATGGGGAGGAAGAAGCCATGTATGAACAAAAAAATTAGATTTAAAAAAAAGAGTAAGGGGTAATAATATGCAAAATAAGCTAAGTAGTAGTATTTTTACTAGAGCTAAAGGGTTATGAGATTTTTGCATAATAGATGGGGTTTAGCACTTACTGTATTCTTAAACAATCCTGATTGCATATATGTAAAAAAAATTTATTTACTCGTCTGAAGAAAAAATATCTCTGCTAAAGACTTTGCTTGCAAATGGTCTTATCTGATCATCCAATCTATTAGTAAGAATTAAATCTGAGCTCTCAGTGAAATTATCAAAACTGTCTACTAATAAAATATTATCTAAATCTAGGGTTATCAAAGAAGAATCATAGACTAGTATTTTTATTTTTTTAATGACGAGCTTTTTAATAATATGAAATATTGAGGATCCTCTTGAGTTATCTAAGCCTTCTTTCATTGCAAGTTTGTATACACCAATAGTTTTTGGAGAGAGTAACATTATCTCACTTACAAGAAAATCTGCTCTATGAGCATTAGAATCCTGAATTGCTTGCATTAAATCATGAGGGATATTGCCAAATCTAGATAACAGCTGCTTAGAATCCTTTGGAAGGCAGTATCCTCCAAATCCAAAAGATGGGTTGTTATAAAAACTTCCTATTCTATTATCAAGGGACACTCCTTCTATAACATGACCTGTATTGATACTATTTTTTAGACAAAACCCATCTAATTCATTGAAGAAAGCTACTCGCATAGCTAAATATGTATTAGAAAATAACTTTACTGATTCCGCAGCTGTTGTTGACATAAATAATAGAGGAGTGTTGTCAGAATTTATAGATCGAGACAAAACCTCTCCAAATAATTTTGCATCATCATCTAATCCACCAATAATAATTCTAGAGGGATTGAAATTATCTTCAAGAGCGTGCCCTTCTCTTAAGAATTCTGGACTGAAAATAATTTTCTTTGTATTAAAATTTTGTTGTAAAGATTCCGTATAACCAATATTAACTGTTGATTTAATGACCACTACCGCTTCTTTATTTTTATTAACTATGGTGCCAATGACTTCCTCAAGCACATTAGTATCATACTGTTCTGTATTTTCATCAAAATTAGTCGGGAGACAAAGAAGAATAAACCTTGCTCCTTGAATTGATGCAAGTAAATCCGAGGTTGCTTCAATATTTAGGCTTTCATTTTCAAGATAATTTTGAGCAAAAGGGTCGGATATAGGTAATTTTTTATTATTGAAATCATTCACTTTTTTTTGATCAATATCCATTATTGAGACATTATGATCTTTGGACAGCAACAATCCATTTCCACACCCTACATAACCCATGCCAATGACTGAAATCTTATAGCTCATATTTCAAACTCAATGACCAAGATTGCAATCATGCTAAGTAATGCTGTGCGCTCCTTATTTCCGAGTAGAGGCAATTGATGCCTTCGTATATCAACTTGCATATATAATCATAAATTTTTCCGTCTGAAATTAGGTCTTATAGCATTTTATTATACAGCTTAATAAGCTTTAAGATGAGCGAATGCTACCTAGCGAAACTTCTGCAGCTGAAAAATTTACCTTGGGGAAAGAGAGAGCGGCTTAACAGAATTCCCCATTTTTAATGTCAATATCTAGCAATTAAATTTTTTCTTTGCCATCACCCAGTCGATTTATGATGTCCTATGCTAGAAGGTATTCATATAAAAATAATATGCCTCTTGTGGTCCCTTCGAATGACGAACTAATATCCTTATTTCTACAAAAAATGCTATTATCATGAATAAATTACTAAGTTAAAAATTTATAGTTATAACTTCAAAGCAACCCACAAACCTTAAGTCGGATAATCATGAAAATATTTATAGATATAGGATCTCATATCGGGGAAACCCTTGAAGAAGTAACAAAAACCAAATATTCATTTGATAAAATATACTGTTTTGAGCCCTCGATTTATTGCATTGCCGAGTTGCAAAAATTTGCCGATCAGGATGGCAGGATTTCCATATGTGACTTTGGATTAAGCAAAGGTAATCAAGACGCTGAGCTATTTCAGCCTGGTTCTCTCGGAGGAACAGTAATTAAAGGTGGCGCTCATGAGCTTGGAAAAGAGCATGATCACTCATTTATAGAGGACAGGGAGGTAGAAAAAATAAAACTACGTGACGCCAATGAATGGTTTAAAGAAAATATTAGTGCTGATGATCTGATAGTTGTAAAGACTAATTGCGAAGGAAGCGAAGTTGATATCCTGGATAGCCTGATCGATGGGAATTTTATGGACAATATTTATAGCTTTTTAGTAACATTTGATATTCGCGAGCACAAAGAATTTCAATACAGAGAGGTAGAGGTTAGAAAAAGATTGAAGGAGCAAAAGGTAAAGAATTTCTGTTTTTCAGATGATGTGATGATCGGCTTTACCCATGAAGAAAGAATAGCAAATTGGCTTCAGTTATTTGGCATAGACTCTGAAAATAATGATGTAGGCTCTCTAAGAAAAAAATACCGCCCAGCATTTATAAAATATTCCAGTAAAAATGGGGTATTTGTTAGATGGGAAATTAGATTAAAAAGAGAGCTCAATTACCACCTATTCCCAGGTTGGTTTAAGAGCATATTAAGCCTAGTTAAGGGATTTTTTGGGCTTCATAGAGAAAGATAAAGGTTCTGCTAATTGAAATAAATTAACAAAGAAACCGGCTAAAAAAATTAGACGGAAACGATCAAAAATGATTTTAAAAAAAAGGTCCTGTCTATTATTCCTGCTCGCGCGGCAGCAATGACCTGCCAAATCAAAATATTAAGGGCAAGAAGATTTATCAACTCTCGATGAGGTATTGCATGGATTATCTCATCACAAAGAAAAAAGTCTTTTAAGGAGTTTAGAATAACTATTATCAGGAAGACTCTTTATTAACCTCTGGAATGATTTTTTATCAATAAATTTTTGAGTATATGCAGTTGCCTCTGGCGATCCAATTAATATTGATTGACGATTTTGTATTGTTTGAATGTAATTTGATGCTTGTAATAGTGAATCAGGCGTCCCAGCATCAAGCCAAGCCCATCCTTGCTCTAATAAATTTACCTCTAATAGATTTTTTCGTAAAAATACTCTATTGATATCTGTGATCTCAAGCTCGCCTCGTTTTGAAGGTTTTAAGTTTTCTGCATATCCAATTACTGCATTGTCATAAATATAAAGCCCCGTAACAGCGTAGTTAGATTTTGGTTTTTTAGGTTTTTCTTCAATGGATTCAGCGAGTTTATTTTTTCCAAATGCCACAACACCATATCTCTCAGGATCTGGAACCTTATACCCAAATACGATAGCTTTTTTATCAACAGGCTTGATACCTTGAAAACCTGGACCATAAAATATGTTATCTCCAAGTATCAAAGCAACTTGCTCATTGCCAATAAATTTTTTACCGATAATAAAGGATTCAGCTATGCCGTTTGGTTTGTCCTGAGTTTTGTATTGTAGAGAAAGACCCCATTTATCTCCATTGCCAAGTAGATGCATGAATTTCTTTTTATCATTTGGCGTGCAGATAACCAGCACTTCTTTGATTCCAAGCTCCATGAGGGTGCATAATGGATAATAGATTAGAGGCTTGTCGTAAATTGGTAGCATCTGCTTAGAAACAGACAATGTAACCGGATGCAGCCTTGAACCTGTACCCCCTGCTAATATTATTCCTTTCATTTGTTTATTCCTTTGCTTTATAAAATGACTCAATCTCGTTTTTAGTTGATGTGCGCCAATCTTGAATCTGAAATTTAAATATTCTTTGAATCAGGGTATTGCTTAGCGCTGAATATCTTGGTCTTTTTGCTTTGTATTCATATTTTCCTAACTTTTTTATAACAGGCTCCTCTGAGATATGACCCATATTATAGGCTTGTTTAAAAATATATTGCGCAAAATCTAACCAGCTAATAATAGGCCCATTGGAACTAAAGTTATATAAACCAAATTTATTTTTATATAGACCATGGTCAATAAGATGCTTGATAAAATCAGATATATGATTGGCGGAGGTGGGTCGACCAAACTGATCGTTAACCACACTAAATATGTTTTGTTTACTCACAAGCTTCAACATTGTTTGAAAAAAGCTTTTATGAGTGTGACTGTACAACCACGACACCCTAAATATAAAAAATTTTCTTGCGTTGCTGATGATATGCAAATCACCCTCAAGCTTTGTTTTACCATATACATTAATTGGATCAGGCTTGTCTTGCTCTTTATATGGCTTCAAAGCCTTTCCATTAAAAACATAGTCTGTAGAAAAATGAATAAGTGTAGCCTGATATGCATTACAACAAAGAACCAACTCTGCTAACCATTTATGATTTACATTATTAGCCAATTCCATTTCCTGTTCTGCCATGTCTACATTTGTGTATGCTGCACAATTAATAACAATTTCAGGTTTATAGCCTTTGAAAGCTTTTTCAAGGGCCTTTATATCTCCTAGCTCAAGCTCATGTTTTAGCAGACATGTTGGTTGAAATGAATGAAGTGATCGCGCTAGAGAATTGCCAAGCTGGCCACCAGCACCAATGATCAGAATATTCATATTAGCTAGATTTTTGATTTAACCAATCTTTATTTTTGACATACCACTGAACTGTTTTCATTAACCCAGCATCTATTTCAATGCTAGGTATAAAATTTAGCTCCTTAGCTATTTTTGTTGCATCAATTGCATATCTCAAGTCATGGCCAGGCCTATCCCTTACAAACGATATTAACTGACTATATTTTGGAATATTTATACTTGGAGACACCTCATCCAGAATGGCGCAAATCTTCTCCACTAGATCTAAATTTGAAATCTCATTATTTCCACCGATATTATATTTCTCACCTGCCTCACCATTTTGATAGATATTTATAAGCGCAGCTGCGTGGTCCTCTACAAAAAGCCAGTCTCTTATATTTAATCCATCACCATAGATTGGAATTTTTTCATGATTTAGTGCTTTTTTAATAACCACGGGGATTAGCTTCTCTGGAAATTGCCATGGACCGTAATTATTTGAGCAATTTGTAATAATTACAGGGATTCCAAAAGTTTTGTACCACGCTCTTGCAAGCATATCTGATGAAGCCTTTGATGCTGAGTATGGAGAGTTAGGAGAGTATTTAGCGGACTCTGTGAATGGGGCCTCATTTTGTTCCAAGGAGCCATATACTTCATCAGTGGAAACATGGATAAATTTTTTATTCAGCCTATCTTTGTCAGTCCAAAGCTCATTAGTAGCTTGCAGCAAATTGTAGGTTCCTATGATGTTACTTTCAATAAATTCCTTTGGGGAGTTGATGGAGTTATCAACGTGCGACTCTGCTGCAAGGTGCAGAATCACGTCGGGCACATAGTCAGCGATTACTTTTTTGGTTAACTCGTATTGGCCGATATCAATCTTCAGAAAGGAGTATCTTGAGCTACTTTCCACCAGATCAAGAGCTTCTGGCATAGATGCGTAAGAATGCTTATCAATATTAAGGACTTCATCATGAGTCTTAGAGAGAATCATTTTGATGGCTGTAGATCCTATAAATCCTAACCCGCCTGTTACAAGTATCTTGCTCATAGCTATATCTCTAAAATGGAGATACCCGATTGATCTTTTTCAGAAAGATGCATGGTTTCCCAGGGAATTGGTAGCTCTAAATTTAACTCCTTACTGCTTGCAAGTAATGACACATCATGCTCTAGAGAATAGTATCGAGAGACTTTGTATGCAATCTCTGTATTCGCCTCCATAGTCAAAAACCCATGAGCAAAACCTTCAGGTATAAAGAGTTGATTGAACTCTTTATAGCTGAGCTCAAAAGACTTTGATTCTAAGAAGGTGGGTGAATCTTTTCTTATGTCAATAATAATATCAATAATAGACCCCCTCAAAACTCTGATCAGCTTTGCTTGTGCTTGTGGAGGTTTTTGAAAATGCATTCCTCTGAAGGTATATTGCTCTGATGAACTTGAGAAATTATCTTGAATAAAATGCGCATCAATCCCATGGCGTTGAAATAGGCCTAAGTTATATGTTTCTGAAAAAAAACCCCTTGAATCATGAATCTGCTTAGGAGTGAGCAAAATAACCTCGTCATTAAAAAATTTTTGAATCTCCATGATTCCTTATTTTAAATATTCCGAAAATGAGGAGCTCAGGTAGTCTTCGAGGCAAACCTTCCAATCCCTCATAATATTAAAGTTTCTTATATTCAGTTTTGCATTAATCAGCCTTTCAGAATCTGGTCTTGGAGCAAAGTACTCTTTTTTAAAAAATTCAGAATTTACCTTAGTCAGCTTAACTTCATCGCTCAGCTTGAAGAAATTTAATACCTCTTCAGCAACCTCAAATCTGCCTGTTAAACCTCCGCACACAAGATTATATAAACCCCAGATCTCTTCCTCAAGAAGAAGCTTTGCATTTTTAGCAAAGTCACAAGTATAGGTAGGGGTTCCAAGCTTATCGTCAACTACATGCAGTTCCTTTTTTCCAGCCTTCAGTTGATTCATTAGCTTTGCTATAAACTTCTTATCTTTATTGGGTCCTCCTCCCATCATCCAGCCAGCCCGAAGAATTAAATGTCTCTTAGCATTACCTTGAACATATAGTTCACCAGCATACTTGCTCCTTGCATAATGACATATGGGGTTTGGCAGATCCCAGTCATCAAACCAATCTTTGCTTCCATCAAAAATTCCAGCTGTAGAAATATATAGCAAAGGGATGTCTAGCTCATTGGCGATCAGAACTGCATTCTCAACAGAAAGGGTATTAGTGTTGTATGTGTCATCAATGTTATTCTCACAATACTCTAAGTCAGTATGCGCACCAAGATGAAAAAGATAATCTGGAGCAAAGTCCATTACTTCATCTCTGTATTTCTTATAATCCCTAAAATCAAGATGGGAAATCCAATCTTCTGAATCATCTAAATCTGAACATTTGAGCTCATAAGAACTTTTGAACTCGTGGTAAAAGGCATCTCCTAACATTCCACCGGAACCAGCAATATATATTTTTTTCATCTCTCTCTCTCTTTAAATTAAATAACTTTTTCTAAAATATTAAGATAGGTATCTTGATTACTATCCTGCGAGAAATTAAGTTCAAATTTTTCTCGCGCCTTTACTCCCATTTGTTCTCTGGAAGAATGATTAAGAATTAAATCATGCAATCTGCTTACCCACTCTCGATTATTCTCAACTAAAAACCCCTCCACACCATCTATAACTATATTTGCAATATTTCCAAATTTACTTGAAACACTTGGGATTCCAATTGCCATGTATTGTAGTGTTTTGAGTCCACTTTTTCCAGCTATCCATAAGTCATTGGGTAAAGGATATAAGCCAATATCTATAAGGTGAAGCTGAGCTATTTCCTCTGATTCACTCCATTGCAAGACCTCTATATTCAAAAAAGGATGGTGAAATTCAAAATTTCCAATAATCAAAAGCTTGAAATTAATTTCACGTGAGAGCTCCTCCAAATGAGGGATGATGATTTCTAAATATTTTTTTGAACTAAAGGTTCCGGTCCACCCAAGGGTAATCATTTCATTAGCGGGATTGCTTAATAATCTAGGATTGAATCTTGCTCTATCGAGCGTGGGGAGAATGCATGTTGCATTTTCTTTCTTGGAAATAACCTGACACTCATTTGCTAGAGCGGGAGTGCTGGCAATAATCTCCTGAGCGCTTTTAATTAGTAATTTGTACCTTTTATTGCTATTAAAAAATCTTTTAATAAACCTTTTACTCTGGTTATCTTGCCCCAGCACATTGTCCTCAATGTCATAAATTATTTTTTTTGATACCAAGCATACCAATCTTTCAAAGATAGTAGGGCCCAATGGAACCACGTACATAAAAATATAAACAGCATCATATTGTCTCAATGAAACTATTGTAGCAACACGCCTTAAAAAACAGGCTAAGGTAAGAAGGATTTTTTTAAGCAAGTGCCCATCTTTATATGCAATATCCCAGAGTTGCTTGCTCATGAATGAATTAAAAGTAATATCAAAACCATTGTCAGCAAGATACTGAAAATGAGGTTCAAATTTTAACCTTTGCCCGGCTGCACAGTTGATTGGATACGGGCATAAAAAAAGAATTTTCTTCATTGGATATTTAATATTTATACATGTTGATGCCCTTGCTTTAACTTCATTTTGTACTTATTTCATAGCATTTTTCATCAAATGCTCTTTTTATTAATTCTACAACTTTATAAATAATAAAATCTTTGGTGAGATTGGTGCCTTCTTTAAGACTGGAAATTTGTATATAAATTTCTGATTGCTCAGTTTTATATATGATATTTACAAGATTAGCAAACATTCTATTACTCCCACTCAGTCGTAGTCAAAAAAAAGCTCTTGTAAGCAAAATGGTTTACGGATGCCAAAATAAAGTTTACAAGTTTTTGTTTTATTTTGTTTTCCACAAATCTTAAAGAGCCTCTATTTTCCGACATTTTAGCACTTTCTGACTTGTAAACTTTACAAGTCATTTATATGCCCTTTTCCAAACACACCCTTCTCAACTGCTTTTTTCTTTGCCTTGACTTTTACATGCTCAATTATACTTATGAAGACGGCAACTTTTTGAATTGTGGAGATACAGATAAGTGATTAGCTTAAGAGGTATGGGCGGCGAAAAAGATATAGCAAGTGTTGCTAATTTAGTAAAATATATGGATTAGGCATGTCATAATTAAACAAAATGTTATCAAGTGCTACAACTTATCTTAAAGAAGTCTTTACAAAAGTATCCATTAAAATATTTATAAAGGAGTAAACATGAAAAAAATTAGCATTGTTGTTTCCGTTTTTAATGAGGAAAGCAACATTCAAGAACTTGTTAAAGAAATTAATAAGTCTAAAAATCCTAAATTTAAATATGAAATTATTTTTGTGAATGATGGGAGCTCCGATGCTAGCGAAGATATTATTAGAAATTTATGTAAAGCAGATGATGAATATAAATTACTTTCTTTTACAAAGAACTATGGTCACGAAATGGCAATGACCGCTGGTATGGATATGTCTTCTGGCGATGCTGTAATATTTATGGATGCTGATTTGCAACATCCGCCACATATGATCAAAGAAATGGTGCAGATTTGGGAGGATGGAAAAAAAATTGTACTTACAAAAAGATCTGGCAATGAAGACAGAAGGATTATACATAAAATTTTGAGTGCCATTTACTATAGAGCTTTAAACTATCTTTCTGAATTTAACATGCAAACAAATACCCCAGATTTTAGATTAATTGATAGGTACTATGTAGATATTTTAAAAAAATTTAGGGAAAACTCTAGGTTATTTAGAGGTATTTTATATCTAATAGATGCTTCAGAGGATACTGAGACGATAGATTTCATAGCTCCCAAAAGATTTTCAGGCCAGTCCAAGTATAATTTTTGGATCTTACTCAATTTGGCAATTGACAGCGTTATTGCATTTACCATAAAGCCTCTAAGAATTGCATTAGCACTATCAATAATAATATTTATTCTATCTATAATGTTTGGTTTATTTGTTCTAATAAGTTGGTCAATGGGGCTAATGATAGTTCCAGGCCTTACTACAATCTATCTTTTGATAATTATCTTAGGCTCAGGAAATCTTTTAGTGCTAAGTGTAATAGGAGAATACATAGGAAGAATACACATAGAATCTAAGAATAGACCGCTATACACCATAAGAGAGACAGTTAATTTTGATGAGTAATTATATTGTAAATGCTGATGATCTTGGTATGACTCCTGGCACAAATAAGGCTATTTTTGATGGTCATGATAATGGCTACATAAACAGTACAAGCATAATGACCAATTGCGATTATTTCAATGAAGCCATTCACGGATTAAAAGCAAGAAAAGATTTAAAAGTTGGGATCCATTTAAATTTAACTTATGGAAAATCATTAAGTGGGTCATTCATGCTGGGCAATCAATATGGTTTTCTTAATTTGAGCTATCTACAGATACTTTGTAAAAGTATAGTCAGCAAAAGTTTCTTAGCAGAGGTTGAGGATGAATTTGAATTACAAATACAGAAAGCGATCCAGAATAATGTTGATATTAGTCATCTAGATAGTCATAGACATATTCATTTAATACCAAGCATATATAAAATTGTGTATCGTCTTTCCTTGAAATATAGTATCGGTAGAGTGCGGCTTGTTAATGAAAATATATTTCATAGCCTTAATCTAACAAAAAAATTAGATTTTTTTTCTAATGGTGGTTTGCTTAAATACCTATTATTGAGATTCTTTACTTGCATCAATAAAATTCATGGAGACAAGTATAAGAGTATATCTTTTTACTCTATTTTATATACTGGCATTATTGAAAGCAGTTCACTTCTTAAGCTAATAAAGAGTGATACTGTCTATGAAATAGTAGTTCATCCTTCTTATGTAAATTTTGATAAAAATATCACTTTTTATAACGATGCGGAAAAAGCTTATAGGCTATCTTCAAATAGGTCATTGGAATTATTGGGCATATTAAAGTAGCACAAAAAACATGATTAAAAAATTTACAATCATTGGGTCTGGTGCAGCTGGTGCGAATGCAGCTTTGACGCTTCTAGAAAAAGGGCACAAGGTTGAAATGCTTGATTATGGGAAACTAGACAGTGCTCCATTAGAAATATCTCAAACATTTAAAACAGTAAAAAGTAATGCTCGATTAGCAGCAAGCTTTTTTTATGGAAATGATTTTAGTGGAATTAATGGACCCAATGATACTGATATCTTTAAATATCCTAAAAGACGGCCATCTATCTCTACTACAAATTTATATGACAATGAAGAAAATACCGATCAATTCCAACCTATTTTTTCAAATTGCAAGGGAGGTCTAGCGGTAGCATGGGGAGCTAACTCAATAGAGTTTAATCAAGATGACATGATTGGTTTTGAATATTCCAAGCAAGATATAGAGTCTTCATATAAAGTTGCATTTAAACGACTTCATGTTTCTGGTCCAGTGCATGAAGATGATTTATCAAGTATTGTTAATGCTAGTTATAAGTTTAACAGCTCTCATGATATGAGCTCTGCTGATAATAATTTCATAAGAAGCGCGAAACTTAAAAATAAGTTCTTCCTCAAAAATAAAAATGTTCTTGTTGGTCAATCTAGGCTTGCTATTGATAATAGACTAAATTCAGATAATAAATGTTACAGCTGCGGTTTATGTATTTGGGGATGCCCTTCCAACTCAATTTATACCCCTTTAAAAACTTTAAAAGACTGCAAAAAATTTGAGAATTTTAAATACATAAATAATGTAAAAGTTAGTCATTTCAAATCAGATAATGGAGCTATCAAATACGTGATTGATAAATCTGGCGCTAGATATGAAGCAAGTAATGTAATTTTAGCGGCTGGGGCTATAAACAGTGCAATCATTTTGCTTAAATCTTTTAAAGAAAATAAAATAGTTAACAACAATAAAATTAGATCAGTTGGGTTATTGGATACTGAGGTTATAAAGATTCCTTATTTATCACTATCAAAAATATTTAAAAAATTTACTACAGACAAAATACAGTTCAACGGCTTATTGGCCATGGTTAAGAATGAAAATAAAAATTTCCCTTTATGGACTCAAGTTGAGTTGTTATCACTCGGTTCATTGATATATCATCCTCTGTTAAAAAAAATTCCATTGGGTGTGAAAAATAGCATTTTGGCTTTTAATCTTATAAAGAGCATGCTCGGTGTAGCAACAATATTTCTTCCAGATAAACACAGCGATAAGAATTATATAGAAATGGATTTTTCAGGGCCTATAGACAAAGTAAGGTACTCCTATACTTCTTCCAGAGAGAAAAAAGTCCTTAAAGATGAAATTATAAAAAAATTAAAAAATTATATGCGACCTCTTGGCTCGATAATGATAAGCCAACAAGCTATTGAAGCAAAAAATGGATCTGGCATTCATTATGCAGGAACTATTCCCATAAGGGCTAAAAAAACTAGAGGATGTGTCAATAGCCATTGTAAATCTTATGATTTTAATAATCTGCATGTAGTTGATGGCTCAGTATTTCCATCATTGCCATCTAAGAGTATTACATTGAATATTGCTGCAAATTCAATAAGGGTATGCAAGAAATTATGATGGGCGAATTTAAAATTCTCAGCAAATATTTAAGTGGAGTCGAATGCTCTGATAGTTACCTAAAAGAAATTTTCGAGGCTAAGTTTGGTAAGCAAAAACTAAATTTTATTAACAGGATGTGGATCGTAATTTATTTTAGAGATTTGCTAAGCATGTTAGGGTTATATAAAGATCTAAATACTAAATTATTATTTATAGTTGCATTACTTGAGGTTTCCCCCGACCATAAAAAGATATTTACAGAAAAGCCATCAATATTGCTAAAAATACTATTAGCACCATTTTTAATATTGGCCTTTCTAATTAGTTTATTTTTAAAATGATTTAGAGAAGTATTAAATTATGAAAAACAAAGATTTAGGCTTTTTAAAAAAATGACTTCTCGCGAAGTAATTGTATTAGTTGGTGGTACAAGCTCCTTGGCACAAGCCTTGGTTGATCAATATTTATCAAAAAAAAAATTAGTCAAAGTTATAGTTGCTGCAAAAAGTCGAGAAAAATATGACAGCCTGTATGGCACGCACCCTCCAGAGGATATTGAGTTTTATAAGCTTGATATATTAAATTTTAATGATATTGAGAACTTGATAATGTACGTCAAAGGATGCGGAAGAAAAGCTACATTTTTTTACCTAGCTGCTATTAAGAGTATAAATAGTAAGAATATTGAGAATCTTTTTAAGATTAATTTTCTATCAAGTGTTTATTTCTATGATTACTTATTAAAAAAAATAGATATCTTTAACTTTATTTTAATAGGAAGCCAAGGAGATATACATGGTACCTATGATACATCCTCCTATAATGCTTCAAAGGCAGCAATGTCAAATTATTTTGAGCCAATTGCCTTATCTAATAAGGGAACTCAGCAAGTGTTTGTTATTAAGCCGTGGCTTTTTCAATCAAAAATAATTACATCCTCTCGGCTGACGAATTTATTAACATACTCTCCAAAATATATAGCCGAAGTCAGCATCAAAAAAATTGAACAGGGCAAGTCTTTAATATATATCCCAGCCTTCACTTACAAGCTTGTTGAGCTATTATCATTTATCAATAAAAAGCTTTTGTATGCTATAGTTCTCAGGTTTTTAAAGCGGTAATAACGAGCCTCTATGCTCTAAAAACTGGAATGCTATCAAACTCATTTGAATGATATAGCTAGTAGATTTTTTTTAGCTGATTCCTCTTGATAGTTATTTTTAGCTCAATAAAATAATAAAATAAAACTATGCTCCTCACATTTATAAAATTTTCAATAGCTGGCTTATTTACTGCTACTGTCTATTTTGGGATTTACATATATCTTGCTGGCATTATTGCCCCAGTTCTAGCTACTATTTTTGCATTCGCAGTTTCCGTCATAGTCTCATATTTTCTTAACTCAAAATTTGTATTTACGACCAGCAAAGGTAGTTTTAAAAAATTCCTATTGATAGCATTAACTGGACTTTTTTTTAACGTGCTATTAATTTTTATATTTACCACATTGATCATAAAAGATAGTGTAATAGCTGGGGTCATTGTGGTTATCGTGATACCCATCCATAATTTTATACTCAATTATAAATTGAATTTTAAATAGGGAAATAAACATGGAATTTTCAAAATATAATCTAGTTTACTTTTTAATGGTTTTAGTCTTTGCTTTGCCTTTGATCATTATTACAAATGACTTATGGGATGGCTCTATGGTGGCCTATGGCTTTAGAACAGATGATTTATCTGGAATAAAAGGAATGTATTTTGAGAGCGGATGGCATCTTCAGTATTACCTCTATCAAATTGTTTATACCATATCCAGTTATATAGGAATCAAAGAAGCATTAATTTTAAAAATAATAACTATTTTATCTGTTATTGGTATTTCAAAAGAAGTAAAAAGTCTATCTCTTAATACCTTTAAGATGTCTGAAAAGATGGGCTATATTTCAGGATACCTTGTATTATTATTTCCAGCTTGGTTCGTTCTTGTGTCGAATGTATTATTTTTTCATGTCCTTTGTATATATTCCTTGCTTCTAGGATACAGGCTAGTCATGATCAGAAGAAAGTATGTTGTTGGGTTCTTTTTAATATTACTTTCATTGCAGCTTGAAAGTAACTACATGCTTATTATTGGTCTTATTTTTTCAGATTATTTTTTAGAAAAAAATAAGCTTAGCAGAATTCATTTCAGCCATCTAATTCTAAGCATCATAGCTTTAATATTCTTATTTATCTTAAATCAAAATATTTTTGGAGCTTATGGAATTAATGAAGGTTATAATGAGCTGCAATTTAATACAAGCGCAATCAAAATAATGATTGGTCACACTATTAATTTTATAATTTTTATACTTGTATTAATCACGATCCCATTATTTATTTTTTTATGGAATTTTAAAGACGCCTTTAGTAGAGATGATGGCATTAAATATCTAATGCTGTTTCTGCTTATCATTTGTGCAATATTTCCCTATGCAGCCTTAGGAAAAAGCCCAGGTTTATTTGATTTCTATGATTGGGCTTATAGGCAAGCGTTTCTCTTGTCCGTGCCAATACCAATATTAATAGCTTTTTTGTATTCAAGAATAGATGCTTCTAATGCTTCTAATGCTTCTAAAGTAAGCAAAAAACCAATTTTTTTTAAAATTGCATTGACATTTATTTTGTTTTTTTCATTCCTGTATACAGGTTTTTCATACAAACTTTCAACTGAATTCTATCAAAAAGCAATTGTCCACTCTCTTAAAAAAATAAATCAGCCCCCTGCAGGAATTATAGGATTGAATTTAAAAAGTGATCAAATTTCAGATTCCCTAACTATAATGAGATATTATGAATATAATTCACTTTTTCAAAAGGCTTTTGGTCAAGCTAATTGGATGATATCTAATATTAAAAGAAATGAAATTAATGGAATATTCCTATTAACGCATATGCAAAAAAAAGCACTGAGTAATTATTCAGTAAGAACCAGACAGATTGCAAAGTATGCGCATCCAAATTGCAAAACAGTTATAGAAATAAATCAAAAAAAAGATATAGACTTTTTAGATATATTAACGGATAGACATGAGGATGTTTTTGATTTTGCTATAATTCAATCAGAGGGACTTAATTGCTAGTATAGAAAACTTTTAAATATTGTAATCAAAATCATCGTAACTGCAGAACCTTTGCCTTTGTATTGATATTACATATACTTACTTCTCTATTATCTAATTTCAAGAATAACAATGAATGCCAAATCGTGGTCACAATTTTGGGGGACTGATACAACTTATGCATGCGATAAGCATAAACAGATTGTTGAAGATCAGACATTAAAGCAACAATTGAGTTTTGTAAGTCAAAATGATGTTGTTTTAGATTTTGGATGTGGTGAATCGCCCAAAGAAACTCTAGCTGAAGCTGTATCAGAGTTATTTTTATTCGGTGATGCTCAAGAAATTTCAAAAAGACTTTTTAGTAAATACAAGGGTAAGAAAAATATTAATGTTATTTACGGCTTAGATACATCAACATCTTTCTCAATTATTTTTGTTTGCTCAGTAATTCAATATCTGTCAAAAGAAGAATTTACTGAAAGGTTGAAATACTTCCGGTCTGTAATGAAGCCAGGAGGAAGGCTTATTATCTCTGATGTTATTCCAAAAAATATATCAGGTCTTAAGGAACTGCTTACATTATTATTCGTAGCTGCTAAAAATAATTTTTTAAAAGATGCGATTCTAAATCTTTTTAGGATGATGAAAGGAGAGTATGGTAGTTTAAGAAAAAGTCATAATCTAACAAAGTATGATGAAGATGAAATTTTTGCACTCCTTCAAGAAGCAGGTTTTAGCCCAGAAATACATTCTAATATTGGACTAAATAAAGATAGATACTGTGTTGTTTCTTCAATTAAATAGCAACACATACGGAAATCTATTTAGTATTAAACACTTGTGCTTCCTGAGATCTGATTTGTAAGTTTTTCGCAACAAAATTCATAATTTTAAAGACACATAGAGAATAAACATCGATGGAATCTTAGACAGTCTGCTGAACCTAAACTTTGTCATAAGAGAAGGCTTAAAAATCTATCTTACTGCTTCAACGTATATGGAGATCTGAGGGTAAGTGCTATCGAAAAGCTTTGAGTTTCTCATTAAAGCTGATGATGATTGCCCATAGCCAGAATGATAAATTGTCTTAAATCCAGCCTGCTTAAGAGAATCCGTTATTTTGCCGTGAGTCCACCAACTAATGTGATTTCCTGGCCTATCACTTTGAAATTCGCAAAGTCCGCAAAAATAATTAAGTACACTCGGAAATCCAAATTTTTCAATTGCGTCCCATATTTCTTTATCGGTGAACTTATTTTTACTTGGCGATATATCGTTTGGAGCAAGTTGTGTCGCAACGTGATGGAGCCATCTTTCAGATAAAGGGACGCTAGTAGCTGGCTTATGACAGACAGATTCATAATTACCTTTAACATCTAAAAATCTATTCCAGTAGAACCAATCTTCGTCATTATTGATTAAGGCTCTAAAATCAGTCTCCGCATCAGGTCCTGTTGTAATCCTGAATACACCACCAACCTCAAGGCAACGGAACGCTTCATTAAACAAAGCCTGAACAGCGTCCTCCTTAACGTGCTCAATTGTGTGAGACGTATATATAACTTTTGCTTGACCAGTTTCAATTGGCAATGGTCCCTTAGACATAAGATCGTGATGGATTATATTCTTTTGGACGCCACCATACCAATCCGAGACATAGTCAATATTTGTCCATAAGGGATGGAAAAAAGAACCTGCTCCGATATTATAAAACGGCCTACGCTGAAGCACATCATCAGAATAGAGAGCCTTATAAGTTGAAATATTGAAGTCATTTTTTTTTCGAACAATATCGACGCCAAGCAAATCAAGCGCTTGCTTAACAACTCTTATCAAAAAGGTTTTCATTAAATTAAATTTGCTTACTTATTAAGGTTCTAAATATATCTAAAACATTAGAATGCATGATCACACATTATAGATTTATCTCCCTTCTCAGATAGGAAGTAGACATTAAACATGGAGCTAGGATTAAAAGTCATATAAGCCCAGCCATAATTACCAGTCCAATCTGATGTCGAAAGTACTTCTCTGATGTTTAGTTCGAGACTTTGTCGCTGGGTCATCTTTCTCTCGAAACTCAATCTCTCTTCTTCACTCTCACCAAAAAGTTCAAAGTTAACAGAAATAATGTCATCTTTAGTAGAGGGATCAAAAGTTCGAGCTGAAATAATAATGCGAGTATTTACATTTTTTAAGTCCCAAAAAAAAGGACACCAACGTGTGCCAATAGGACGTCCTGTTTTAGGTAAAGGGCCGTCAAGAGTTATTCCTGGAAGTAGAGAATCCTTATGTTTGTAGTTGATTGCAGTATGAAAGCGATTTGGAAGCTTCTCTGGATTCATATAGTCTATTTTAATATTTGAAGTATTATTTTGAGGCTCAAAATTGTACTGAAGGAAAGGATTTTTAGGGTCTAGCAAGATTTCTTTGGTAGATAGATTATTACCTTCAAAATCTTCACTGTTTATATTTATTGTATAAGGAGAATTAAAAACTGGATAGGTTGGAAAAATATCTATGCTAGTATCGTATCCTTCAGGCAGCACTGGAAAGCTAAAAAGTAAATTCCGATCGGGTTGGGTGGTAGGAAGGCAATCTAGATGAGCATCTTCCGACTGTCCAAAGTTACTATGTTCAACTGAAAATTCTCCTTCTAAGGTTTTATTTAAATACATTATTCGAGGAAATACACCTATTGATGAATATTCGACAGTAAGCATCCCACGTTTTCCGTATAGAAACGGCTTATAATCAATATGATCGTCAACAGAAATGCATATAGTCTCTCTCGGACCCATTTTCAATTCAGGCAAAACAGCTTTTAGTTGTTTTCCAAGATGATTTGTTACAACAAGAGCTATAGATTCATTTAGGCTATCACTCACCCCATTATGAAGAATAACTTGATTAGAAATACCCGGTTCACTAAAAAGTGTTATATTTGATTCAACCGAATGTTGTTCAAGTTCTATAGATTCCTGAGGATCCCCACTATCTTTATAATAATAACGAGCAGTGGAATGCATCCCGGTATGCCAATCATCACCTGAGTAACGCACAATAACTGCAGGGTAAGGAACAAATAGATTAACTTTAGAAAAGAACTCTAACTCAGCTGTTCCTGTAAATTCTTCAAGCCCTTGAGAGATCAGCATGGGACTAAGCTTTATTGCATGGGCTTTTAATTCAACTACTTTGAACTCTTCTTCAAAAATAGGTTCACCACTTAGATTGCGAAGAGTAATACGCCCCGTGAGGTCCGTCACTTCACGCTTTAACCTCCAGTAGTTAAGAAAACAAAGCTCTGTTTTTGTATTTTTAATTTTAGACTCAACGACAAAGAATAATGCAGAAGAGTGGTTAACTTCAGATTTTGATTGAGAGATATGATCAAACTTAACAAAACCGGATTTTTTACTTTTAATTTCTTCAGTTATCATATTTTTGTATTAATTAGCATTAATTACAAATCATTTTACACACTATATTACATATTTGCGATGTTAAACCCTTTTATAGCATGGGTTTCATTTGGGTTAATAAGTAGGAATGGGTATATGAAGATATCAGAGATTATTGTTAGATTTGCAACTATTCCCACTCAGTAGTCAAAAACAACCCTTGTAATAACAATGGTTTGCGAGTACCAAAAAATAGAGTTTGCAAGTAGTTTGCAACATTCATGGTTTATGCCTGTTTGTCTCACTGTCTTAATATTCTAATATCTTTGTGATATCAGGAGTGTCGTTTTAAAAGCTTTTTTTGCAAAAAAAATGTTGCGACATATTTAGATTCAGTCTATTTTTAGTGGTACTAGGAAAGATAATAGGTCCTAATGCTATCCTTTACTATGCCATTCATTAGTTTCTTCGTCCCGTCTCTTTGGAATATCATTGGTATCTAATCTTGGCATTACAAACCTTGTGCTTTTATTGGTTGTAGCTATATCGACTTCGCATGTGACGGCCAACTTACAACCTCTCTCTTGAAGCATTTCGATTGATTGGTCATCATATGCACCATAAGGATAACAAGCAGTCCAGTTATTCATGTCTACTCCAATTTTGTTTAAAAAAGCTATAGATAGGTCTAATTCCTCTCTCATTTCTTCTTTTGTTAAACTATCCCACCAATAATGATTATGGCCATGATTACCAATATGTTGCCCACTTCTTAACATATGTTTTAGCTGTTCTTCATTCATATAAAGTTCTCTACTAAAAGAACTTTCACTCATACCAATATATTTCTCAAAAAGAGTATCCGTAATTATAATTCTTAACTCCTCTATCAACTCTACTTGGAGCAATTTCTTAATAAAACGAACTTCTTGAGTATCATAATTATTTTCAGTGCCGGCGGCACCAGACATTGCTGTTGTTGTATCTGCGAATGCTAGTTTCTTATAATAGTAATCAAAGTCTTGAAGTTGGTATTCTTTTTTATACACTTTTAGTAAATGTTTTAAATCACTTACTATATCTGACTTATCCTGAACGGATGCCAATATGAAGTGGATCTTGTTAACATCTAATATAGTATTTTCTGTAATTGCCTTAGAGGGGGTATAAAAACTTCCCTGAAGTTTATGTTTATCTAAAACAGGAAACACATTCATATAGTGATCAGAGTAGGCATCATCGAACGTTAATAATACAGATTTACTTGGTAGCTTAACTTGGTTATCAATACTATGAATTACCTCTTCCATTGTAATTACATGATAATGTTTCCTTATATAGCCAATTTGCTCCCTAAATAAATCGAGATCTAAGCCCTTCACCCCAGGAAATCTTGAGTTTTTTAAATCTCTTACGTAGTGATACACGACGATTGTTAAATTATTCATTATATTAGATGCTTTTGGTTATGCTTTTTATAGATGGTCTATCTTGATCGCCATCTCCCTTAAACAAAATAGTGCCTTGTTTATTAGAAGTCATAAAATGAATATCTATATTTTTTTTCTCATAGGGCTCAAAGTGATCAGGAACAATAATATCATTTGAGCTAGAAATATCTTCAAAATTTTTAATTGCAAAGGTCTTATTATTTATACTTGATGCATACACATCTACGTACTCGAAAGTAGAACTACTAATTGTAGTTGCAAATTCATCAATAATATCGCCAATGAGATCATCTTCTGCAACCACTTCAATTATTCGAAGAGCATGGCTGCCGTTATATTTAATTACTCTTGAAACTATAAAACCTTTAAAAAAATTTTCTGAGGTCACCTCATGAAATCTATATTGAAAATAAGGATGGTTCTCATATCTTTTCACAAAGAAATCTCTCGATTTATAGGGAATTTTTTTCTTATAAAAACTTGAAATATAAAGGTTATCAAGAGATTTAGCTAAAGACGAGGTTCCAGTGAAAATATAGGATTTAGATTCATTAATAGATTTTAAATTAGCTGGCGGCACTGCAATTTTGAATTTTTTACAATTCTTGTTAAAAGCAGCGTAATGATGCAATTTACCAGTATTAAAACCTAAATATTTATATATTCCAATTGTATTTTTAGTTATTCCCACACAATGAATGAATTTTGGTTTAACGCTTTCTTGAATAAAGTGAATTAATTTTACGCCTAGAAAGGGATCAGAAAGATTAGGTATAACTTTCCATAACGCCATAACAATATCTTGATTAGCTTTTAAATGGTCATAGCTTATATAACCTAAGACGCCAACTATTTTATCTTTTAAATCTAAAGCTATAGCAAATAACAGCCTATCATTTTCTAAATGTTGAAAATCAAAAAGGATTTGATCATGAGCAAGAATATGACTATCTAACCAATAAGATTTGATAAAACCCATAATGTGTTTTCTATCTTCAATCTTAGCCATTCTGATCTGAAATTCTTTTGTCATTTAGTATAGCTATCTACAAGATTGATAAAATCATTAACAGTTTTTACATCCAGAATATCCTCTAATTTAAACTTAATTTCAAACTCCTCTTCAAGAGCCACAATAATATTTACATTAGCCATAGAATCCCATTCATCAATATCTATTGGGGAAGATTCTGGAGTTAATTGTCCTTCTTCTAAATCCAAAATATCATTAAATACCTCAATTATCGATGATACGTTCATTTTTGCTCCTTTTTTAGGGTAATATTTTTATTTTCTGGTATTTCATATGCTAGTAAATTAAGCTCAAAGGTCAGCGTTCCATTATTTTCGTCAACCATGGAAAAACCTAATTCCTTATAAATATCTGATACAATTTTATTCTTTTTAGTAGGCATATATTTACCAATAATGGTATTAATATTTTTAGACCTTGCTAGTTTTGCAAATTCATAAAAAATAGTATATTCAAGAGTTCTTTTGAAAACGCGACAACTCATCAACCATAAATCAATCGAAACACTACTTCCTTTTATATTTCCTTGCATAACACTGACTAAACCATTTTCTCCAAATTTATCATCTAATTTTGCATATAAAGAAATACTGAGATCATCATTCATTATGTATTCAATATCCTTTTCAGTCATTCTTTTGGTGGTCAAATTAAATTGATTTGTTTTATTTGTAAGCTGAGTAATTCGCGTTAAATATGCTTTATTAAATCTTCCTATTTCTGCAATCATTTTTAATGATTTCAGGTAATCGTTATAGTCAGTAAAATTGAAGGCTGTTTTTTCTCTTTTTTTATCATCCTTATAGAAATCATTTCTTTTTTTATCTTCTTCTGAAAGAGACGTTATATTAAATAACTCCGAGCCATCAAGTATTTCACGATAGCGAGTTATATCATCTCCAATATCAGGAACAGACACGACTCCAGAAAATTCTTTTCTAACAATATCTCTTTCTAATGGGTTGTCATCAATAAATACTATGCTATCTAAACCAATGTTTATCTCTTGAGCAATATCATATATATTTTTGGTTTTTGTGTCCCAGTTAGCCTTAAATACAGTAAAGTCAGAAAATTTTAAAATAGAGTCAGGGTGGTTGAATCCACTTCTAGCATTATCAAAATCATTTTTGGAACATACAGCCAAAATAACTCCTCTATTTTTTAGTTCTTTAACATAGGAATGGAAATCTAGATAGGCTTCTCCCATTGCCGACTCTTTTCCCAGTAAAATTCCATCGACACCATCATCGCCAATAACTCCACCCCAGAGGGTGTTATCAAGATCCAATACTAGGCATTTTTTTGAAAATCCTGATATTGATTGAATAATTTTATTAAGTGTGTAGCAAATATTTGTTATAGCTTGATAACTTAGGGAGTATTTGGCTAAAAGCCAAAGCGAGTAATCTTTCCAATTAGTAAGACCAAGCTTTGATGATAGATAGTTTCTATCGCAAATATATAAATAATTTTTTTCTATAGCTTGTTTGTAGAGCATCTCATTTAATATATTTACAGTTCTTGTAATGCTGGATTTAGAAGATACATCGAAATTACCTAAGCTTTTAAAAGAAGGTAGTTCAAAATTATCTTGAATAATTGCACACTCAAAGCTTTGGCTAAGCTTTTGCCAAATGAACTCTAATTTAATAAATTCATCTTTTGCTCTATCTTCACTTATTTGATCAACGTCGTTAAGAGATTTAAGATTTTCATTAGAGATATGAATATAGATAATTTCTGGATTAAATTTCTTAAGACTTTCATCCTCAAACATTACTGCTTCATAATACTGCCCATATTCACATTCATAAAAATCTGGACGTATATTTGAATTAAGTAAAAAGATTTCTAGTTGTTCTTTTATTTCTCCTGTCGATGTCCCTCCTAAAATAGCTATCCTTTTTGTTATAAAGCTTTTATTAGCTAAAAGCTCTCTTTTAAGTGGGCGTTTTTTTCTAAGAATTTTATAGCTATCAAGTGGGTAATCTAATATGTTCAATTTTAAGACTCACTCATTATTTATAATTTATTAGTATAGAGATTTTTTGAACATGAACAATATTTAGAA
>Ga0209383_1000426_pt1 | contig 30357 bp, 39 predicted proteins | sample CoawatmetaG02DNA_FD_187510 | JGI IMG/M metagenome (GOLD analysis project Ga0209383, IMG submission 187510) | Marine microbial communities from the West Antarctic Peninsula - Coastal water metaG029-DNA (SPAdes) (version 2) | ecosystem: Environmental > Aquatic > Marine > Coastal ... | reverse complement strand
TGCATACCATGGATTTGCTCTAAACTTGGATGTTAATAAAAACAATTATAGCGGAATAATCCCATGTGGTATTTCCGATAGAGGAATAATAAATTGGTTGGAAATAAAAAAAATACCAAAATCGCTGGATGAAACTATTATTTCCTCTTTTAAAGAAAAATTTACAGATTAGATTTTTTTAGAAAATTCTTAAACTCTTTGGGAGGTTCGACTTTGAATGTTTTTTCCTTACCTTTGTCGTAAAAGGTAATTTTATAACTATGTAACATTAAAAACTTATCTTTATTTACATAATGAGGAATTTCATATTTTCCATCACCAACTATTGGATGGTTAACTTTAAAAAATTGCTGCCTAATTTGATGCTTTCTACCAGTAATGGGTATTGCCTCAACATAAGAAAAATCCTTATTTTTAGACAGTACAGAAAAATCTGTTTCTGCTTTGAAATTTTTCATTTGATTCTTTACTTTAAAAACCAAATCATGATCTAGAGTTCCTTCATTGCGAGGAATGGATCCGTACAAAATAGCCAAGTAACTTTTTTTTATATCTTTATTTCTAAATTGCTCAGACAAAGTCTGTGCAAATAATCTATTGCATGCAAATACAATAATTCCAGAGGTTTCTTTGTCAATTCTGTGGACTAAATAAAATTTTTTATCTTCGCTAAATTTATTCAATATATCAATTAAATTTTTTGGAGACTTGGTTCCAGACTGGACTGAAATACCAGATGGTTTATTTAAAATTAAATAATTATGATTTTCAAAGATTATATTACTTCTAATTTCTTTGTATTCTTTAATATTAGCGCTATATGAAAATTTTTCATTTTCTTTTTTTTCTTCATAGCTAAATTGAAGAAAAATTTCATCTTTCAATTTAAGCTTGTAAGAACTTTTAATCTTTTTGTTGTTTACTTTAATTTTTCCTGAGCGTAACAGTTTTTCAACAAAGGATTGGGGAAATTTTTGGGTGTTTAATTTTAACCACTTATCTATTCTAGTATTTGCATAATTTACATCTATGGTGAATTTTTCATTAAATTTCATTAAAAAAAACTAGTAATTTTGTATCCAGCAAAAAACAAAAGAATACCACCAAAAACTGAAAGAACTAAGTAACTAATCATTTCTACATAAAGTGATTTGTTTAATAAATTAAATAAATCCATAGAAAATGTAGAAAAAGTTGTGAATCCCCCTAACAGACCTATTGCAATATAAATTCTAATATTTTCAGTAATAATGCTTTTATCAAACAATGAAATGCAAATGCCTATAAAAAAAGAACCTAACAAGTTCACTATAACTGTACTGACAGGAAAGTTTAGGTAGAAAAATCTGGGGGTAATTAGATGGAGAGAATATCTCAATACACTTCCAGCTGCTCCAAATAAAGCAACTAGCAGATAGAGTTTCATTATTTTTTAGTTAGTTTGGTGTCTTTGCTTTCTAGTGCTGGATTTCTAGACTCTTGTTCATTTTTGTTATCAGCTTTTTTTTGAACAGGACCAGAATCTTGTCCTTTAGCATTAAAATCTTTATCAACCAATTCTATGTAAGCAGTTGGAGCATTGTCTCCAAAACGAAAACCAGATTTTACAACCCTCGAATAACCACCATTCCTCTTTTCATATCTTTTGAACAAAATGGTTGTCAATTTAGTTACAGAGCTTTTGTCCTGCAACTTAGAAAATAAAATTTTCTTTGACGCTAAAGTGTTTTTTTTACCAATAGTAATAATTTTATCAATAATGGGCTTTAACTCTTTAGCTTTAGGAACGGTTGTTTTGATTTGCTCATGTTTAATTAATGAGTTTATCATATTTTGAAACATAGCTTTTCTATGCTCAGAAGTTCTATTTAGCTTTCTATGTCCGTGACCGTGTCTCATGATTTATTTGTACTCGTCCTCTAGTTTTTTAGACAGTTCTGAAATATTTTCTGGAGGCCAATTGGGAATTTCAATGCCTAAATATAAGGACATTCCAGAAATTACCTCTTTAATTTCATTTAAGGATTTTCTACCAAAATTGGGTGTTCTTAACATTTCACCTTCTGTTTTTTGAACCAAGTCACCAATATAAATAATGTTATCATTTTTTAAGCAATTCATGGATCGGACTGAAAGTTCTAACTCATCCACTCTTCTTAAAAGATTTTTATTAAACTCAGGCTCACTTTGAGTTGGTTGGACCACAACTTCTTTGGGTTCATCAAAATTAACAAATAATGATAACTGATCTTGAAGAATTCTAGCAGCAAATGCCAAACAATCATCTGAAGCAACAGATCCATTCGTCTCTATTTCCATAGTAAGTTTATCATAATCGATAGACAAACCTTCTCTTGTATTAGATACGTTATATGAAACTCGTTTTACTGGGCTGTAAACTGAATCGATGGGAATCAAACCTAACGGAGAATCTTTTTCTCTATTTTTATCAGCAGATACATATCCTTTTCCAGTATTAACAATAAATTCCATGTATACTTTTGAATTCTCATCTAAGTTACAAATAACTTGATCGGGATTTAAAATTTCAATATCAGAATTAGGTTTAATCATTTTTGCAGTAATTTCTCCTGGACCTTTTGCATCTAGAATAAGTTTTTTTGGACCATTTGTGTTTAATTTTAAAGACAAGGATTTTACATTCAAAACTATGTCTGTAACATCTTCCCTTACACCATTAATTGATGAAAACTCATGCAACACACCATCAATTTGTATCGCAGTAACTGCTGTTCCTTGAATGGAAGAAAGAAGAACTCTTCTTAATGCATTACCTAAAGTTAAAGCAAAACCACGCTCTAAAGGCTCAACAATTATTTTTGCAAATTTTTTATCTTCGCTGGCTTGAATATCAATCTTAGAAGGTTTGATTAATTCTTTCCAATTTTTATCTATCAATGTTAGCTCCTGTTTCTATTTATTGTTAAACTCTTCTTTTTTTAGGTGGTCTGCAACCGTTGTGAGCAATTGGACTTGTGTCTTTGATAGACAAAATTTTAAAACCTCTCGCTTGCAATGCTCTTAACGCTGTTTCCCTTCCTGAACCTGGTCCTTTTACCTCAACATCTATATTTTTAAGTCCATACTCAGCTGCTTTTAACGCGGCATCATCTGCGGCTACTTGGGCTGCATAAGGAGTAGATTTTCTTGACCCTTTAAATCCCTTCGATCCAGCAGAAGACCATGACAGTACGTTTCCATCTTTGTCTGTAATAGAAATAATAGTATTATTAAAAGTTGCATTTACAAATGCCTTTCCATTAATCACTACTTTTTTTTCTTTCTTCTTTGCTTTGAATTTACTTTTTTTTTTTGAATCTGCTTTTTTGGAAACGACTTTCTTCTGTTCTTTCTTGCCGGAATCTGATTTTTTTTTAATTTCTTCTGTGCTCATATTATTTCTTCATCACCGTTAATTTTTTACCTGCAATTGCAATCGCTTTTCCTTTTCTTGTTCTTGCATTGGAGTGTGTTCTTTGTCCTCTTACTGGTAATTTTTTTCTGTGTCTTGTTCCTCTATAAGTACCCAAATCTCTCAGGCGCTTAATATTTAAAGAGATATCCCTTCTAAGATCCCCCTCCACAGAATAGTTTTTGTCGATTAGTTCCCTAACTTTTAAAACTTCATCTTCGGTTAAATTATTTACTCTTTTAGATCTGTCAATATTTAACTCTTTGCAAATTTTTTCAGCATAATGATCACCAATTCCGTAGATATACTGTAGTGCAATATATACTTGTTTGTTTAATGGAAGATTTATTCCTGATATACGAGCCATACTAGTGATTGTAATTTTTAGTTTATAAAACTGTTGGAATATACAAATCCTTCTTTCAAAGTCAACTTTTTAAGCCCTTGATAATACTAGATATTTGCTCTGAAACCGCATTAATTTCGCGCATAGCGTCAACATCTGAAACTATATTCTTAACTGCATAATAATCAAGAATTGGAAGAGTTGACTCGTCATAAGTTTTTAATCTTTTACTTACTGTATCCACATTATCGTCAGAACGTTTAATCAATGTTCTAGATTCACAGCAAGCTGTTGGGGGGTTAAAAAACTCGTTAAAAGTTTTTTTACAGACTGAACAGGATACTCTCCCAGATATTCTCTTGGTTAGAATTGAATAGTCTACTTTTAGATTAAGAACCAATGATATTGATTGCGAGTTTTTTTCTAATAAGTTGTCTAAAGTTTTTGCTTGGTCAATATTTCTAGGAAATCCATCAAAAATAATTCTATTTTCTATACTTTTGTCTTCTAATTTTTTTTCAATAAGATTGTTTATAATGTCGTCTGAAACAAGCTTTCCTGAATTCATTAACACTTCTATTTCTGAAGCTAGTTTAGAACTGCTTTTTAATTCATTTCTCAATAAATCGCCCGTAGAGAGTTGAAAAAAATTAAAATTATTAATTAAGAAAGAAGACTGAGTGCCCTTACCTGCCCCTGGTGGTCCAAAAATAACTATATTCATTACCTTGAAAATTTAGTTTTTTTAATTAACGATGCGTATTGAGCACTCATTAACCTTGTTTGAACTTGTGTTATTGTATCCATAGCAACAACCGCAACAATAAGTAAAGACGTTCCTCCCAAATAAAAAGGAATAGGATATTTTGAAATAAGAACTTCTGGTAACAAGCAAATAATGACCAAATAACTTGATCCTATTACTGTCAATTTTGTCAAAAGATTTTGAATAAATTCTGAAGTCTTGTCACCAGGCCTAATTCCTGGCACAAATCCTCCATTCTTTTTTAAATTATCTGAAGTTTCCACTGGGTTAAAAATAATAGAAGTATAAAAAAAAGAAAAGAACACGATTCCAGACGCGTAGAAAATCATGTACAAAGGCTTTCCCTGGCCTAACATAGATGTAATAGATAAAATAATTGAATTTGAACTAGTAGAAAAATTAGACAATGTAACTGGCAGTAGTAGCAATGCTGATGCAAAAATCGCTGGTATTACACCTGCAGTGTTAACTTTTAAGGGTAGGTAAGAAGATTCTCCACCATACATTTTATTTCCCATTTGTCTCTTGGGGTATTGAATCAATATTCTTCGCTGCGCTCTTTCCACGTAAACAATAAAATATATGGCAGCTAATAAAAGCACAAGGATAGACAAAATAGCAACACTAGAAATTGCACCTGTTCGACCCAACTCAAATGTAGAGGCAAGTGCTCTTGGAATTTCAGCAACAATTCCAGAAAAAATAATTAATGAAATACCATTACCAACACCCCTGGCTGTTATCTGCTCTCCTAGCCACATGATCAAAATAGTACCTGTTACCAATGTAACTGTAGTAACAAACCTAAAGTACATACCGGGATCCAGAACAATTCCTTGTGAATTTTCTAGACTAACAGAAACTCCATATCCCTGGACCAAAGCAAGCAATACTGTTCCATACCTTGTGTATTGAGTAATTTTTTTTCTTCCGTACTCACCCTGACTTTTTAAATTCTTAAAATATTCTGTAACACCAGTTAATAACTGAATAATAATGGAAGCTGAAATGTAGGGCATGATACCCAAAGTAAGGATTGCCATACGTTGGACAGCTCCACCCGCGAATACGTTAAACATACCAAGAAGACTTCTTTCGTTTCCTGAAATTAGATTTTTAAGAGAATCTGGGTCTATGCCGGGTATAGGAACGTAAGTACAAAATCTATAAATAACTAAAATGAATAAAGTATAGAAAATTCTTTTGCTTAAATCGTTTCCTTGAAAAAAACTAGATCCAGTATTTGATGTATCGGAAAAGTTAGACATTATCTATTTAACTATTTCTATTGATCCGCCCGAACTTTCAATTTTGGTTTTTGCACTTTTGCTTGCAGAATGAGCTAAAATATTAATTTTATGTTTAATTTCGCCTGTACCTAAAATTTTTACTTTAACATATTTGTAGTTTTTTTTCTCTTTTGAAAACAAAAGAGATGCCAGATCTAACTTCTCACTAATGCTAATTTTATTTTTATCAATTAGTTTTGACAAGTCGTTTAAGTTTATAACTAAATTATTTGCTCTTTTTGAAATTGCATTAAAACCTCTTTTTGGCAACCTCCTAAATAAAGGCATTTGTCCCCCTTCGTATCCTTTTATAGAAACACCTGAGCGAGATTTTTGTCCCTTAACTCCTCTGCCAGCTGTTTTTCCTTTACCAGATCCAATACCTCTTCCAACTCTTTTAGAGGTTTTGTGTAGTTTTACTCCAATTTCATTTAAATTCATTATTATCTCCTTGCAACAATATCTTTAATTTTTTTTCCTCTAATCAAGGAAATGTCTTTTGGTGTTTGTTGACTACCTAATGCAACAAAAACAGCTCTGATCAAATTATAAGGATTTGCAGATCCAATGGATTTTCCTACCACATCTTGAATACCTGACATTTCACATATAGCTCGAACTGCTCCACCCGCAATAATTCCTGTACCCGCAGGGGCGCTTCTCAAAACTACCTTACCAGCTCCACTCTTTCCTTTTACATCATGATGCAAAGTTCTTCCGTCTCTTAAAGGTATTTTGATTAATGATTTTTTGGCGGCTTCAGAAGCTTTTTTAATAGCATCAGGAACTTGTTTAGCTTTACCTTGTCCATAGCCTACTTGACCTTTTTGATTTCCTGCCACAACTAATGCCGCAAACCCAAATCTTCTTCCACCTTTTACCACTTTAGTAATTCTGTTAATGGCTACTAATTTTTCTTTGATCTCTGATACCTTGCTCATATTTAAAACTTCAAACCTCCAGTTCTTGCTGCTTCAGCAAGTGATTTAACTCTTCCGTGATATCTATACGAACCCCTATCAAAAAAAACTTCTTTGATACCTTTTTCTATAGATCGTTCAGCAATAAGCTTTCCTACAATTTTAGAAATTTCATTTTTGCTTTTTTTCTCTATATTTTTTTCTTTTGAGGATGCGCTAGCTATAGTTGAACCTTTTTTATCATCTATTAATTGAGCATAGATATTATTGAGGGATCTAAACACTGAAAGTCTTGGCTTACCATTGTTTACTTTTTTTAACTTAGATCTGATTCTGCTTTTTCTAGTCAGGGTTTTATTTCTCATTTATTTTTTCTTCCCTTCTTTTTTCAAAATAAACTGGCCGTCAGCAGTTATTCCTTTTTGTTTATATGGCTCAACTGGTTTTAAAAATTTAATATCAGATGCAACTTTACCAATCAGCTGCTTGTCATTTCCATTTAGAGTAATCTTGGTTTGCTTATCAATTTTTACAGTAATGCCCTCTGGTACATCAAATAAAATATCGTGGCTAAATCCTAATTGAAATTTAATTTTTTTACCCTCTAAACTAGCTCTAAAACCAACTCCATTTAAATTTAGAACAATTTCATATCCTGCAGAAATTCCTATTAAAGCGTTGTTAATTAAACTTCTTTGCAATCCCCAAAAAACTTTATTTTTAGTTTCTGTTTTTTTAGAGGTTACAAATAAAATGTTATTTTCTATTTTTGTATCAAGTAATTCAGTGTTTAAAATAATTTCTTTTTTCCCCTTAGGTCCTTCCATGGAAAGAATATTTCCATTGATGGAAACTTTGACTTGATCGGGTATTGTAATGCTTTTTTTTCCAATTTTTGACATAGATATTAAGAAATATTACAGATTATTTCTCCTCCAAGTTTTTGATCTCTAGCTTCATTGTCAGAAAGTATACCTTTTGAGGTTGAAATAATAGCTATTCCAAGTCCATTCAATACTCTAGGGAGACTTTCAAATCGTGTGTAAATTCTTCTGCCAGGTTTTGAAATTCTTTTAATTTCTCTGATTACTGGCGTTCCATGCACATATTTTAAATTTACTTTCAATCCTTCAAAAGAAGAATCTTTTTCTGTAACCGCATCGTAACTAGAAATAAAACCTTCGCGCTGCATTACATCTAAAACAAATTTTTTAAACTTTGAGCTTGGTATTAACACGGTAGGATGCAACTTCATTTGTGCATTTCTAATTCTAGTTAACATATCTCCTATTGGATCTGATATTGTCATATAATTTTTCCTTTCCTATTCCTTACCAACTCGATTTAGTCATGCCAGGTATTTTGCCCATAGAAGCTAATTTTCTAAGTGCGATACGAGACATTTTTAGTTTTCTGTAATAACCGTGAGGTCTTCCAGTAATTTCACATCTATTTACAATTCTATTTTTTGCTGAATTCTGTGGAATCTTAGCAAGCTTCAAGCTAGCTTCAAATCTTTCATTTAGATTAGTTTTTTTATCCATAATAATAGCTTTTAATTTTTTTCTTTTACTTTCAAAACGCTTAACCATTTTAACTCTCTTTAAATTTCTGTGTATCGCAGATATTTTTGCCATTAATTAGATCCTTTCTTATAAAACGGAAAATCAAAGCTATCTAGCAAAGCTCTTGACGCTTCCTTATTGTTTGTTGACGTCACAACTGTGATGTCTAACCCTCTTAATTTTTCAATTTTGTCAAAACTAACTTCTGGAAAAATAACGTGCTCTTTAATTCCAAAGCTATAATTTGCTTCTTTGTCAAAGCTATCTGGATTTAAACCACGAAAGTCTTTAATTCTTGGTAGTGCCATATTGATTAATCTATCTAAAAAATAATACATATTATTTTTTCTTAAAGTAACTTTAAGTCCAAGTGGAATATCTTTTCTAGTTTTGAAATTTGCAACTGCTTTTTTGGACTTCGTAACAATAGGAAGCTGTCCTGTTAAGTTTGCTAAATCTTCTTTTATAATTTTTAAAATCTTACTATCGGAAGCATCTAAACCTAAGCCCATATTCAATACGATCTTTTCAATTTTAGGAGCTTGCATAGTATTTTTAATTGATAGATTTTTTACTATGTTGGGTAAAATTTCTTCTAAATATATTTTTTTTAATCTTGGTATCATTGTTCTTATTTTCCTATTTTTTTAGTTGTCTTAGAAGATATCTCTGTATCTTTTTTTTCAGAGTTTTTTTTTATGGGCTTGATATTTTTTTTAATGTCTTTCTTTTTAGAATCTTTTTTTACTTTTTTTACAGAAGATTTCTCTTTTGTTTTTGTCTTAACTGAAGCTTTAGTTTCTTCTTTTTTACCTAGTTTTTTTTTATCAGCAACTTCAACTAAAAGGTTGGATAAATGAATTGATTGCTCCACGCTAATTATTCCACCTTTTTTTTCTTTTGTAGGTTTAGTATGTTTTTTTACCATATTAAGTCCTTTGACAGTTGCTCTGTATCTGTCTTTAAAGATTTCTATAATCTCTCCACTTTTGCCCCTGTCATCACCGGAGATAACTTTAACTGTATTTCCTTTTTTAAATTTTAATTTCATTACAGTACCTCTGGAGCTAGTGAAATAATTTTCATATGTTTTTTTACTCTCAACTCTCTAGTAACTGGACCAAAGATACGAGTACCAATTGGCTCGTTGTTAGCAGCAATTAATACAGCTGCATTAGTATCAAATTTAATTGCAGAACCATCTTTTCTAAAAATTTGTTTTCTCGTCCTAACAACCACAGCCTTATGAACGTCTCCTTTTTTAACTTTTCCTTTAGGAGCACAATCTTTAATACTTACAACAATCACATCACCAATAGATGCATATCTTCTTTTTGAGCCTCCAAGAACTTTAATACATTCAATTCTTTTTGCTCCTGTATTGTCTGCAACTTCTAATTCTGTTTGGATTTGGATCATGCTTTATCTCCAATAACTCTCCATTTTTTTAGCTTAGAGATAGGTGCAGATTCAATAATTTTAACCGTATCCCCAACAGCATAGGTGCCCTCTTCATAGTGAGCATGATATTTTTTAGATCTTTTGATTACTTTTGATAAGACAGGGTGTCTAAACTTTCTTTCCACATTAACAACTAATGTTTTTGAATTTTTAGTACTTACAATTTTACCTTCTAAAGTTCTTTTGCTCATTATGCTTTCTTTTTCTGATTAATAAAAGTTAGTATTTTAGCTATCGTTCTTCTAACAATCGTAATTCGAGCACTATTAGTAATTTGAGAGTTCATCTTTTGAATTCTTAAATTAAACTGCTCTTTTTTAAAATTGCCTAGCTCTTTTTCAAGCTGAGTAACTGATAAATTTTTTATATCTTTCGTTTTCATATTAAATATTTATATTTCTTTTGATCACTTTTGTTTTTATGGGTAGCTTCGAAGCTGCCCTATCAAAAGCTTCTTTAGCTATAAGATCTGAAACACCATCGATTTCAAAAATAATTCTCCCAGGCTTAACTCTGAATACGTAATATTCCACATTTCCTTTACCTTTACCCATACGAACTTCAATAGGCTTTTTAGAAACTGGGATGTTTGGAAAAATTCTCAACCATACTCGTCCAGCTCTTTTCATGTGTCTTGTTAGGGCAACTCTAGCAGCTTCAATTTGTCGTGAGGTAATTCTTTCCGGCTCTAAGGCCAACAATCCATGAGATCCGAAATTCATGGTTGCACCACGTTCAGCAGTACCATTAATTCTGCCTTTGTGGGCTTTTCTAAATTTTGTTCTAGCTGGCTGTAACATTAGTTTGTTTTCTCTTCCTCTTTTTCACTTGCAATTTTTTTCTGCAAGTCTTTTTGAAACACTACACCTTTGTAAATGTAGACTTTAATACCTATAATTCCGTAAGTAGTAAGCGCTTCACACTCTGCGTAATCAATTTCTGCTCTTAATGTATGTAATGGAACACTACCTTCTCGCAGCCACTCCGTTCTTGCTATTTCGTTTCCAGCTAACCTACCACTGATCATAACTTTGATACCTTTGGCACCTATTCTCATGGTTGATTGCATTGCTCTTTTCATCGCTTTTCTATAGGCAATCCTTTTTTCAATTTGCTGAGCAATGTTTTCAGCTACCAAATAAGCATCTAACTCTGGTTTTCTAATTTCTTTTATATTGACCGAAACCTCATCTGTAACAATTTTTCCAATATTGCTCTTAATTTTTTCAATATCAGAACCTTTTTTTCCAATCACGAAGCCCGGCCTAGAGGTAAAAATTGTAACATTACATTTTTTAGAAGGACGCTCGATTAAAATTCTTGAAATTCCAGAATTCTTTATATTAGCATTAATATATTTTCTAATTTTAAAATCTTGTATTAAATAAGTTCCGTAAGTTTCTTTCTTAGCAAACCAAATAGAATCCCAGTTTCTATTAATTTTAAGTCTAATTCCAACTGGATTAATCTTCTGTCCCATCTTCTAAGCTCCCTGTGGTACTTGCGCCGCTTCTTTTTTTTCTGAAACAACAATTGTTAAATTACTAAAATGCTTTTTGATACTAGCAGCCCTACCTTTTGCTCTTGGTCTAAATCTTTTTAGTGTAATGCCCTTGCCAACATAAGCCTCTTTTATAATTAGAGTGTCTATGTCTAATTGATTATTATTTTCAGCATTAGCTACAGCAGATTTGATTGTTTTAATTATTTCTTTAGAAACACGTTTATTATTAAATTGAAGATCCCTTAAAACAAGATCTACTTTTCTACCTCTAATAGATTGCAATATTTCGTTAATTTTTCTTGTTCCAGATTTTAAATTATTAAAAACTGCTTTAACGGTTGATAAATCTTTTTTAATTTTTGCCATAATTATTTTTTAACAGCTTTTGCTGGAGCTGCTTTTGAAGTTGACGCTGTGTGACCAGGAAACTGCCTAGTGGGTGAAAATTCACCTAACTTATGCCCAATCATTTCCTCAGATATTGTTATTGGAATAAATTTTTTCCCGTTATGAATTTCAAATTTTTGTCCAATAAATTCTGGAATAATAGTTGAGTTTCTAGACCAGGTTTTAATAGGTCTTTTTGAATCTGTTTGTTTTTGTTTTTCTACTTTCTTAATTAAGCTTGGGTGTACAAAAGGACCTTTCCAAATAGAGCGTGCCATAGACTACCTTTTTTTCTTTCTAGAAATAATAAACTGATCTGTTTTTTTATTATTTCTTGTTTTTAAACCCTTAGTTCCTTGACCCCAAGGAGTGACGGGATCTCTACCACCTGAAGTTTTACCTTCACCACCACCGTGCGGGTGATCAACAGGGTTCATTACAACACCTCTAGTTTGAGGTCTAATACCTAACCATCTGTTTCTACCAGCCTTACCAATTTTTACGTTTTTATTATCTACGTTAGAAAGTTGACCTATTGTAGCTCTACATTCTGCTCTAACTTTTCTAACCTCACCAGAAGATAATTTCACTGTTGTGTAATCACCATCTGTTCCCATAATAGTAGCGGATGTTCCAGCAGATCTTGCCATAACTCCACCTTTACCAGGTGTTAATTCTATATTATGAACACTTGTTCCACCTGGCATATCTTTAATTTTCATGCAATTTCCTGGAAGAATTTCTAATTTTTCACCTGAATAAATTTTTTCACCAATTTTAACCCCTTCTGGCGCTAGCATATAAGCTATAGTTTTATCTTCATATTCAACTAGCATGATATTAGCACTTCTAAATGGATCATGTTCAAATCTTTTTATTTCAGCAGCCATTTCAAATTTATTTCTCTTAAAATCAATAATTCTATATTTTTTTTTGTGTCCTGCACTTCTATGTCGTGAAGTAATTCTACCTTGGTTATTTCTACCAACCGCTCTGTGCATTTTTTTAGTTAAAGTTTTTTCTGATTTACCTTTCCATAGATGAGAACGATCAACTAAGATAGTGCCTCTTGTAGACTTTGTGTATGGTTTAAAAGTTTTAAGTGTCATAATTAAATTCCTGCAGCAATATCAATACTTTGCCCTTCTTTTAAGGTAATAATTGCTTTTTTGTAGCCTGATTTTTTTGCAATTTTTCCTCTTACCGTTTTAAATCTATCTTTTGACAGCAAGGTATTTACCTTGATGACATTAACTTTGTATAATTTTTCAATACTTTTTTTAATCAAAGTTTTGGATGCTGTTTTAGAAACCTTAAATGTAATTTTATTTAGACCACTTAAATTAGTGCTTTTCTCAGTAATTACAGGGGATAAAATTATATCGTATGCAAAAGTTTGATTTTTCATTTAGTTAATCTCTCCTCAAGATTTTTTATTGCCTCTTTAGTAAAAAGAATTTTTTCAAACTTAATCAAGTCATACACGTTTGTGCCGACCACTTTAATTCTTTTTGTATTAGGTATATTTTTCATACTTTTAATGAATTTTTCTGAAGCTCCGTCATGATGAATAATCAAAGCAGACTTGCTTTCTAATTTTGATAAAAAATTATTAAAAGATTTTGTTTTAAAGGTATCTAGCTTTGGTTCATCAAAAATATTTATATTTTTAGTTAATACTTTTGAAGAAAGAGCACTGATTAGACCAAGATTTTTTACTTTTTTGTTTAATTTCGTAAGTCTGGTCTGCCCTCTGTGTCTTGGACCATGTGCTATACCACCACCAACAAAAATAGGTGCTGTGATATTACCATGTCTTGCTCCACCTGAGCCTTTTTGTTGAACAATTTTTTTTCTTGAGCCTTTAACTTCTCCTCTCGACTTAGTATGACCCTTTTTCTTCCTTTGATTATTTAATTGCCAGTTAATAACCAGTTGAATTAAATCTTTTCTAGGTTTTAAAGAAAAAACCTGATCTGATACTTCGTGAGTACCTATTTTTTTACCTTCTATGTTAATCTCTTCTAACTTCATTTTAATCTTTCTTAGTCTCTTCTGTTGAAGGAACTACTTCAGCTGGTTTTTCTTTTGCAGCTAATTTTTCTGCTTTTTCTGCAGCCTTAGCTTCTTTTGCAATATTCTTTTTGTCTTTTTTGTCTGTTTTTGATGTTTCAAGGTCAGCAAAATAACTTACTAGTCTTTCTTGAACACTAGATTTATTTTTTTTCTTAACTGCCTCTGTAATTTCTACGTATGCATTTTTGCTTCCAGGCACTGACCCTCTTAAATATAAAAGATTATTGACCAAGTCAGCTTCAACTATCTCTAAACCTTGCATAGTTCTAAATTTATCCCCCATGTGACCTGCCATTTTTTTTCCTTTGAAAACTTTACCAGGATCTTGTCTTTGACCGGTAGATCCGTGAGATCTGTGAGATACAGAAACACCGTGTGTTGCTCTCAATCCACCAAAATTCCAACGCTTCATAACTCCGGCAAAACCTTTACCAATAGTTTTTGATCTGATGTCTACATATTTTTTATCTTTTAAAATATCTAAAGTAACATCTGATCCAGCTTTAAATTCCTCGGTACTCTCCACTCTATATTCTTTTAGAAATTTTTTAGCTTCTAATGATTTTTTTGCATAAAAACCCTTCATGGATTTGGTAAGTTTTGAACTTTTAATATGACCATAACCAACTAACAAAGCAGAGTAACCACGCTTATCCTTTTCAATAACTTCGACTATTTTACCTGGTTCAACTTGCAAGACTGTCACAGGAACTGCCTCACCACTCTCGTAGAATTTTTGTGTCATGCCAATTTTTTTACCTACTAAGCCTAATCTCATAACTAAATTTTAATCTCCACATCTACACCTGCAGCAAGATCTAACTTCATTAAAGCTTCGATCGTTTGGGGTGTCGGTTCTAAAATATCAATAAGTCTCTTGTGAGTTCTTGTTTCAAATTGTTCTCTACTTTTTTTATCAATGTGAGGAGATCTCAAAACAGTAAAAATCTCTTTCGTAGTCGGCAAAGGAATAGGTCCTTTGATTTGAGCACCAGTCCTTTTTGCAGTATTCACAATTTCAATAGTAGACTGATCTAGTATTTTATGATCGTACGCTTGTAATCTAATTCTTATTTGCTGCTTATCCATAATTTATGCTAATTTTTTAGTTACTTCGTCTTGAACATTCTGAGGAACTTTCTCATAATGGTCAAAAGTCATTGTATATTGAGCTCTACCTTGAGACATAGATCTTAGGTTGTTTACATAACCAAACATGTTTGCAAGTGGAACCATTGCATTTATCACTGTTGCATTTCCTCTTTTATCTGTTGAACCAATTTGTCCTCTTCTTGAATTCAAATCTCCAATAACATCACCCATGTGATCTTCTGGGGTAACTACTTCTACTTTCATAATTGGTTCAAGTAATTTTAATCCTGCTTTAGTACAGGCCTCTTTAAAACCCATTCTTCCGGCAATTTCAAAAGCTAAAACACTAGAATCAACATCATGATGCAACCCATCAATGATAGTCACTTTATAATCTAGCATAGGAAATCCTGCCAAAATCCCTGAATCCGCAACTCCTTCAATTCCTTTTTCAACACCTGGAATAAATTCCTTAGGAATCGATCCACCTTTAACAATATTTTCAATTTCCCTACCTTTACCAGGCTCTAATGGCTCAACACTTAATTTAACTTTTGCAAATTGTCCTGCTCCACCGGATTGTTTTTTGTGTGTGTAATCAATCGTGGCTGTACCTTGAATGGTTTCTCTGTAAGCAACCTGAGGAGCTCCAATGTTAGCTTCTACTTTAAATTCTCTTTTCATTCTATCAACAATAATATCTAAATGTAATTCGCCCATTCCTTTAATGATTGTTTGCCCAGATTCATTGTCTGAAGAAACTCTAAAAGAAGGATCTTCTTTTGCTAATCTAGCTAAAGCTTCTCCCATTTTTTCTTGGTCAGCTTTAGTCTTGGGCTCAACTGCAATTTCAATAACGGGATCTGGAAAATCCATAGGTTCTAAAAGAATTGGATTAGATGGATCAGATAAAGTATGACCAGTGACTGTATGTTTTAAGCCAGCAAGAGCCACAATGTCTCCAGTTGATGCTGTTTTGATATCTTCCCTATCGTTCGCGTGCATAAGAAGCATTCTTCCAACTCTTTCTTCTTTATCTTTACTAGTGTTCATTACGCCAGTTGCAGCATTTAATGTTCCAGAATAAATTCTAATAAAAGTTAAAGATCCAACAAACGGGTCGTTAGCAACTTTAAAAGCCAAAGCAGAAAATGGCTCTGAGTTTCCAAATTTTCTAACAATCTCATCTTCAGTGCCGGGCTTAGTTCCTGTAATTTCTCCAATGTCTAGAGGGCTTGGTAAGTAGTCTACAACAGCATCTAGCAAAGGCTGAACGCCTTTATTTTTAAAAGCTGATCCACAAACAATTGGAACAAAAGAAAAATCTAAAGTACCTTTTCGAATACATTTTTTTAAATCATCTTCTGAAATATCTTTGCCATCAAGATAAGCTGCCATTAAATCTTCATCCTGCTCTACTGCAGTTTCAACTAGCTCTTTTCTATATTTTTCAACTTCTTCTTTTAAATTTTCAGGAATTTCAACTTCTTCAAACTTGGCTCCAAGACTCTCATCGTTCCAAATAACGCCTTTCATTTTTACTAAGTCAACGATACCTTTTAGGTCAGCTTCCAATCCTATAGGAAGTTGAAGAAGCAAAGGTTTTGCACCTAAACGATCTCTAATCATGTCAACACACATGAAAAAATTTGCTCCAGTTCTATCTAGTTTATTAATAAAACACATTCTAGGAACTTTATATTTGTCAGCCTGTCTCCACACTGTCTCTGACTGAGGCTCAACACCTGCTACTCCATCAAATACAGCAACAGCTCCATCTAAAACTTTTAATGATCTTTCAACCTCAATCGTAAAATCAACGTGGCCTGGAGTATCAATGATATTAATTCTATGATCTTTCCAAAAACAAGTTGTAGCAGCAGAAGTAATGGTAATTCCTCTTTCTTGCTCTTGTTCCATCCAGTCCATAGTGGCAGCACCATCATGAACTTCTCCAATTTTATGTTCTTTACCTGTGTAATACAAAACACGTTCTGTTGTTGTAGTTTTTCCAGCATCAATATGGGCCATAATCCCAATGTTTCTGTATTTATCTTTTGTAATTTCTGCAGTCATAATTACCACCTAAAATGAGCAAAAGCCTTATTTGACTCTGCCATTTTATGTACGTCCTCTTTTTTTTTAATTGCATTACCTTTATTGGTTGATGCATCTAGAAACTCTTTTGATAATCTTTCTTGCATAGTTTTATCGCCTCTTTTTTTAGAAGATTCAATTAACCATCTAATTGCTAAAGCTTGTCCTCTATCGGAACGTACTTCAACAGGAACCTGATAAGTAGCTCCACCCACTCTTCTAGACTTAACTTCTAAATTAGGTCTAACATTTTTAATCGCTTCATTAAAAACATCTAATGGGTCTTGCTTTGATTTCTCTTTAATAATTTCAAATGTCTTATAAACAATTTTTTCAGCTACTGTTTTTTTCCCGTCAAGCATTAATGAATTGATAAATTTTGTAATAACTCTTGTTCCGTAAACCGGATCTACTTCTACCTGTCTTTTAATTTGAGCTCTTCTTCTTGACATAATTATTTAGGTCTCTTCGTTCCATACTTGGAACGTCTTTGTTTTCTATTAGCTACACCTTGAGTATCTAGAAGCCCTCTTACAGTATGATATCTAACTCCGGGCAAGTCTTTTACTCTTCCTCCACGTATCATAACGACCGAGTGTTCCTGTAAGTTATGCCCTTCTCCAGGAATGTAACTTGTAACTTCAGATCCATTAGACAGTCTAACTCTTGCAACTTTTCTCAATGCTGAATTCGGTTTTTTTGGAGTGGTTGTGTAAACTCTTGTGCAAACTCCTCTTTTTAAGGGACAGGCATCAAGCGCAGGAACTTTATTCCTTGCTACGATTTTTTTCCTTTTCTTTTTTAACAACTGATTGATAGTTGGCATAATTTTTTAAATAATTATTTTTAAGGAAAGCTTACGTAGAACTGTAAAAGGGTAGTAGTTTAAAGCCAAAAAAGCATTACGTGCTACCTTAAAAATTTCGCTATTAATACTGATTTCTGTCAGAAGGTCAATAACAACATACCTAAAAAATGCTTATAATTTAAGACTTTTAACTATTGTATTGCTTCTTCAACTGGCTCTGACTTTTGATTTTTAATCTTCTCTTGAAGTTCAATATCTTTTTTCTGAGCTTCGTTATTTAGTCTTATACGACTCATTCCACTACCTGCAGGTATCAATCTACCGACAATAACGTTCTCTTTTAGGCCGTATAAGTCATCAGATTTTCCTTTAATAGCAGCGTCTGTCAATACTCGAGTAGTTTCTTGGAAAGAAGCTGCTGAAATAAATGATTTAGTTTGTAGCGAAGCCTTTGTAATACCTAACAAAACAGGTTCAGCAACAATTTGCTTTTTACCTTCTTTTTTCAACTCAGCGTTAATGTTGAGAACATCGATTTTGTCTATAACCTCTCCTAACAAGTAATTACTATCGCCAGGATTTTTGATATCTACTTTTCTCAACATTTGTCTCAAGATTACCTCAATATGCTTATCGTTAATAACCACGCCTTGTAAACGATACACATCCTGAACCTCATTTACAAAATACTCTGTCAGATATTCAATGCCTAAAATTTTTAAAATGTCATGTGTAGCCGGACTTCCGTCTAAAAGATATTCTCCTTTAGAAATACCTTCGCCAGGATTGAAATTGATTTGTTTTCCTTTTGGAATTAAATAATTTGATTCAAGTCCATTTTCTCCTTGGATAGTAATTTTTTGTTTTCCTCTAACTTCTTTGCCAAAAATTATTTTTCCGTCATTTTCTGCAATAATAGCCCCTTCTTTTGGTTTTCTTGCCTCAAACAATTCAGCTACCCTTGGCAGACCACCTGTAATATCTTTCGTTTTAGATGTTGCTTTTGGCAATCTTGCTAACACATCTCCAGCATTTACTGTAGAGCCATCAGCTACTGATAAAATTGTTTCTGGTGATAAATAATATCTAGCTTCATTACCATCCGCTTTTTTAACAACTTCATCTTTTTTATCTCTAAGCGTAATTCTTGGTTTTAAATCTAAACTTTTTGATTGAGATCTCCAATCCAAAACTATTTTAGATGATATTCCTGTGTTCTCATCTGTCTTATCTGAAATCGATGAGCCATCTACTAAATCAACATAATTTACAATTCCAGCAGTCTCAGCAATAACTGGTAACGTGTAAGGATCCCATTCGCAAATTTTTTGATTTTTATTTACAGGTTGATCTGGTCTTACAAATAACTTAGTTCCATAAGGAACTTTATAAGAAGCTTTCACATATCCATCTTTTTCAATAGTAATTTCAATGTTTCTTCCCATGATAATTAAATTTTTAGAGGAATCTTCCACAAGATTTTTACTTAGTAATTTCAACACACCATCTGATGGTGCAATAACTGATGACTCTTCTTTAAATGATGCTGTACCTCCTACGTGAAAGGTTCTCATGGTTAACTGAGTACCAGGCTCGCCAATAGATTGCGCTGCAATCATTCCAACACACTCACCAATTGAAACTGGTTTTCCTCTTGCTAAATCTCGACCATAACATTTTTGACAAACGCCTTTTTGACTAGAACAAGTAATAACTGAATAAACTTTAGCTGTTTTTACTCCAGCAGTTTCAATTAATTCACATCTTTCCTCGTCAATCATTTGTTTTTTCTTAACAATAACTTCACCTGTTAAGGAGTTTTTAATATCTTCAGCTGCATATCTACCTAATGATCTGTCGGCTAAACTCACCATAATGTTTCCACCTTCAATAATCTCACCGATCGTAATGGGCTTATCGTTACCGCAATCTAAAGAAGAAATGATAACATCTTGGGAAACATCACAAAGTCTTCTAGTAAGGTAACCTGAGTTTGCTGTTTTTAAGGCTGTATCTGCGAGACCTTTTCTTGCTCCGTGAGTTGAAGTAAAATATTCTAAAATAGTCAAACCTTCTTTAAAGTTTGAAATAATTGGAGTTTCAATAATTTCACCAGATGGTTTTGCCATCAATCCACGCATGCCCGCTAATTGCTTCATCTGGGCTGCTGATCCCCTAGCTCCAGAGTCTGCCATCATAAATACAGAATTAATTTGTATTTTTCCCTCTTTGTCTTTTTTAGGAGTGGAAATATTATCCATCATCTCTGATGCAATTTTATCAGTACATTTAGACCACTGATCGATAACTTTGTTATATTTTTCGCCTTTAGTAATCAAACCTTCAGCATACTGGTCTTCATATTCTTCTACTAATTTTTTTGCGTCTTTGATTATATTCTTTTTGCTTTCTGGAATAATAAGGTCATCCTTACCAAAAGAAATACCGGCTTTAAATGCATTTTTAAAACCTAAAGTCATTAAACGATCGCAAAAAATAACTGTTTCTTTTTGTCCGCAAAATCTAAATACTTTGTCAATAACTTCTGAAATATTTTTCTTAGCTAAAGTTTGGTTAATTAAATCAAATTTAATATCTTTATTTTTAGGTAGAATGTTTGAAATAATAAATCTTCCTGCTGTACTTTCGTATTTTTTAAAAACTAGATTACCTTTGTTATCTTTTGTTTCAAACCTTGAGATAATTTTAGAGTGAATATGTATATTTCCTCCCTCTATGGCTTGTTCGATTTCATTAATATTTAAAAAATAACCCTGAGGCTTTTCATCTTTATTTTCTAGTGGTTCTTGAGATAAATAATAAATACCCAAAACCATGTCCTGACTGGGTACAATGATTGGCTTTCCGTTAGCTGGGTGAAGAATGTTGTTTGTAGACATCATCAAAACCCTAGCTTCCAACTGTGCCTCAATACTCAAAGGAACGTGAACTGCCATTTGGTCACCATCAAAGTCAGCATTAAATGCTGCTGTTACTAAAGGATGTAATTGAATAGCTTTCATCTCGGTCAATACTGGTTCGAAAGCTTGAACACCCAATCTATGCAAAGTAGGAGCTCTGTTTAAAAGAACTGGATGCTGTCTAATAACTTCATCTAAAATATCCCAAACTTCTTGTTTTTCTTTTTCAACTATTTTTTTTGCTTGCTTAATAGTTGTTGCATAACCAAGCTTGTCCAATCTCGCGTAAACAAAAGGTTTGAATAGCTCTAATGCCATTTTTTTAGGCAGACCACATTGGTGTAATTTTAGCTCTGGTCCAGAAACAATTACGGATCTTCCTGAATAATCAACTCGCTTACCTAGTAAGTTTTGTCTAAACCTTCCTTGTTTTCCTTTAAGCATTTCTGCTAAAGATTTTAAAGGTCGTTTTCCTGTTCCTGTTATAACTCTACCTCTTCTACCGTTGTCAAAAAGAGCATCTACAGATTCTTGAAGCATTCTTTTTTCATTTCTAACAATGATGTCAGGAGCTCTTAAATCCATTAATCTTCTTAAACGATTATTTCTATTAATTACCCTTCTATAAAGATCGTTCAAATCTGAAGTTGCAAATCTTCCACCATCTAAAGGAACTAAAGGTCTAAGTTCAGGGGGAATTACTGGTAAAGTAGTTAAGACCATCCATTCAGCTTTATTTCCTGAGGCAATAAATGATTCAATTAATTTTAATCTTTTGATGGTTCTTTCTTCATTAACTTTAGATGTGATATTAGGAAGTTCTTCTCTGAGCCTATCTCTATCAGCTTCCATATCTAAGTTGGCAAGACAATCTCTGATAGCAGAAGCTCCAATACCACCCGTAAAAGAATCTTCTCCAAATTCTTCTTGAGCTTTTAAAAATTCTTCCTCTGAAACAATTTGATTTCTATGAAACGGTGTTAATCCAGGTTCTATAATAATAAAATATTCATAATATAAAACTTTCTCTAGATCTTTTAATTTTAAATCTAAAGCAAGTGCAATTCTGCTTGGTAGTGATTTTAAAAACCAAATGTGTGAAACGGGTGTAGCCAAATCAATATGGCCCATTCTATCTCTTCTAACATTAGATTTGGTAATTTCAGTTCCACATTTTTCACAAATAATACCTCTGAATTTCATTCCTTTATATTTTCCACATAGACATTCGTAATCTTTGACAGGACCAAAAATTCTTGCACAAAATAAGCCGTCTTTTTCAGGTTTGAAGGTTCTGTAATTAATAGTCTCTGGTTTTTTTATTTCTCCAAAAGACCAAGATCTAATTTTTTCAGGACTAGCAAGAGATATTTTTATTTTGGAAAAAACGTCTTTACTAATTTTTTTAGAAAATAAATTTGATAGTTCTCTACTCATAATTAATTAAGCTCCAAGTTTAATGCCAATGATCTAATTTCTTTAACTAATACGTTAAACGATTCTGGTATACCTGATTCAAAATCATCATCTCCTTTAACAATGGTTTCGTATACTTTGGTTCTTCCTGCAACATCATCGGATTTCACAGTTAAAATTTCTTGTAACGTATATGCAGCACCATAAGCTTCTAGGGCCCAAACTTCCATTTCACCAAATCTTTGCCCACCAAATTGAGCTTTTCCACCTAAAGGTTGTTGTGTAACTAGACTATAAGGACCAGTTGATCTTGCGTGTATTTTGTCATCCACCATATGGTACAATTTAAGCATATAAATTATTCCAACAGTCACTTTTCTATCAAACTTCTCGCCTGTTCTTCCATCATATAAAGTAGTTTGTCCACTTTCTGGCAGTCCAGAAAATTTCAACATGTCAGTAACGTCTTCCACACTTGCACCATCAAATACTGGAGTTGCAATAGGAACACCTGAAGAAAGATTCTGCAAAACATCTTTTAATTCGTTATTGGTGAAATTTTGAATTTCTTTTTCGATTTCTTTATCATTGTAAATAGAAGACAATGCATCTTTAGTATGAGACGCGTTTTTGGTGGTCTTTTGATATTCGTCTAGAATTTTTTTAATTTTTTCACCTAATTCTGAACAAGCCCAGCCTAAATGAGTTTCTAAAATTTGTCCTACGTTCATACGACTTGGGACACCAAGAGGATTCAGAACGATATCAACTTGCTTACCATTTGCCATGTAGGGCATGTCTTCTACTGGAACTATACGACTAATAACACCTTTATTACCGTGCCTACCTGCCATTTTATCACCGGGCTGCAATTTTCTTTTCATCGCAACAAAAACTTTTACCATTTTCATGACGCCAGGTAACAACTCATCACCTCTTTCTATTTTGTCAATCTTATCATCAAACCTTAATTCAATGTCTTTTTTTGCTTTAGAGTATTGTTCTTTCAAAATTGCCAAGTCAGTTAATGACTTTTCAGAATCTGTTGATAATTTTAAGGTTTCTCCCAATGTTAGTTCTGATAAAATTTCTTTTGTTAATTTAGTCCCTTTAGTGATTTTTTTATAATCATCACCCAAGCTAGAACCATCTAAAATTTCGATTGCTCTACTTTTGATGTTAAGCTCAAGGATTGCTTCTTCAGCATACTTATCTTCCAAAACAGATTCGATCTCAGCTTTTTCAATAGAAAGAGCTCTTTCATCTTTTTCAATACCATGACGATTAAAAACTCTAACTTCAACAACTGTGCCACCTGTGCCAGAAGGCATTTTCAAAGAAGTATCTCTTACATCAATTGCCTTTTCACCAAAGATTGCTCTCAATAATTTTTCTTCTGACGTAACTTTTGTATCTCCTTTAGGAGTTAATTTTCCAACCAAAATATCTCCTGGTTTAACCTCTGCACCCACATAGACAATTCCAGACTCGTCAAGATTACGCAAAGCTTCTTCACTTGTATTAGGTATGTCTCTTGTAATTTCTTCAGGTCCTAATTTGGTATCTCTTGCCATCACATCATATTCTTCAATATGGATGGATGTAAACACATCCTCAGAAACACATCTTTCAGAAATTAAGATAGAATCTTCAAAATTGTAACCAAGCCATGGCATAAATGCTACCATTACATTTTTCCCTAGTGCCAATTCTCCAAATTGAGTTGAAGGTCCATCTGCAATGACGTCACCTTGCTTAACTACATCTCCGACTTTAACTAAAGGTCTTTGATTGGTACAGGTGTTTTGGTTTGATCTTTGAAATTTTTGTAAATTATAAATATCAACGCTGGAAATAGTAAGATCTTTTTCAGAGGTTGCTTTTACAACAATTCGTTTTCCATCAATTTTTTCTATGACACCTTCTCTCTTAGCAACAATAGTAGCTCCCGAATCTAAAGCCACGTCTTTTTCCATTCCAGTTCCAACTAAAGGAGACTCATTTTTAATTAGAGGAACAGCTTGTCTCATCATGTTCGACCCCATTAATGCTCTGTTAGCATCATCATTTTCTAAAAAAGGAATTAGAGCAGCGGCAACTGAAACGACCTGTTTAGGTGATACGTCCATGTAGTCTATATTGTCTGGTTTTGCCAATTCAAATCCAAGACTTTTTCTACATGAAACTAGTTCATCTTTAAACGAACTGTCATCTTTCAAGCTAGAATTTGCTTGAGCTATAGTAAACTTACCCTCTTCCATCGCTGAAAGGTGATGAATCTCTTTAGTAACTTTTGAGTTTTTTACTACTCTGTAAGGACTCTCAATAAATCCATATCTATTTACTTTTGAATAAGTAGCCAAACTATTAATCAGTCCAATATTTGGTCCTTCTGGAGTTTCAATTGGACAAATTCTACCGTAATGGGTTGGGTGCACGTCCCTAACTTCAAAGCCAGCTCTTTCTCTTGTCAATCCTCCAGGGCCTAAAGCAGACACTCTACGTTTATGTGTAATTTCGGCCAATGGATTAGTTTGATCCATAAATTGAGATAGCTGAGAGGTTCCAAAAAATTCTTTTAATGATGCTGCAATAGGTTTGGAATTGATTAAATCTTGAGGCATTACAGTGTCAATCTCTACAGAAGACATTTTTTCTTTAATTGCTCTTTCCATTCTAACCAGTCCAACTCTAAATTGATTTTCAACTAATTCACCTACAGACCTAACTCTTCTGTTACCTAAATGATCAATATCGTCCGTGTCTTCTTTGCCATCTTTGAGACGAAGCATTTTCTCAACAATTTTAAGCATATCTTCTTTGGTTAAAACTGTATTTTTTACATTAATATCTAAATCTAATTTGCTATTTAGCTTCACTCTACCAACATCAGACAGGTCGTAACGCGTATTATTAAAAAACAAGTTATTAAATAAATTTCTAGAAGTTTCTGGAGTTGGAGGCTCACCTGGTCTTAAAACACGGTAAATATCCATGCAAGCTTCATCTGAATTATTATTTTTGTCCACTACCAAAGTGTTTCTCAAGTAAGAACCAATGTTCATTCCATCAATATCAGCAAGACAGAAAGTTTTAATATTTAGATGATTTAGCTTTTCCAATGTCTCTGTGGTAATTTCATCACCAGATTCAAAGTAAACTTCCCCTGTTTTTTCATTAATAATATCACTTGAAAAGTACCTCCCATGGAGTTCTTCAAAATTAATTAAAATATTTTTTAAACCTTCCTTTTCAAACTTCATTGCCAAAGGTAAGGAAATTTTAGTTCCTTCTTTTGCAACTTTTTTATTAGTGTCTGAGTTTATTAAATCAAATCTTAGTTTTGAATTTTTATAACCAGAAGCAATAAATTTTGTTTTGCATGTATTTTCATTGGTAAAATCAAATCTAATAGATTTATGAAATAAATTTAATAGTTCATCTTTAGCATGACCTAAAGCCATTAATAAAGTCGTAACTGGAATTTTTCTTTTTCTATCTATTCTAAAATATAAAATGTCCTTAATGTCGTACTCAAGATCTAACCAGGAACCTCTGTACGGAATGACTCTACAATTGAATAAAAGTTTTCCACTTGAGTGACCTTTTCCTTTGTCATGATCTAAGAACAATCCTGGACTTCTGTGCATTTGATTTACTACAACACGGTCTGTTCCATTTACAACAAAAGTACCTTTTCCAGTCATCAAAGGAACATCACTCATATATACTTCCTGCTCTTTTGCGGAAAGAATCTGCTTAGTTTGATCTTCTTCATTAATATCGTAGGCAACCAGTCGCAAAGTTACTTTAAGTGGTGCAGAATAAGTCAGTCCTCTTTGCTTGCACTCACCAACATCATACTTTTCCTTTTCAAATCTATATGAAATATATTCTATTGTTGCATGACCTGCAAAGTCTTCGATTGGAAAAACTTCTTTGAATACCTTATCTAAACCTGAAACAGACTTATCTTCAGTAGGTTTTAAAAAACTATTGTACGAAGACCTTTGAACCTCAATAAGGTCAGGTATTTTTAAAATATTTTCTAACTTACCGAAACTTTTTCTTATTTTTTTTTTATCCGTAAAAGATAAATGCATAAATATTTCTATGATCCAGTGTTACCTGGATTTAAATTTTTGTAAGTTAAACTTATTTTAATTCTACTTTGGCACCAATAGCTGCAAATTTTTTCTGCAACTCTTCAGCATCTTTTTTAGCAACACCTTGCTTTAATTCCTTAGGTGCAGCTTCAACGAGATCTTTAGCTTCTTTTAAACCAAGTCCAGTAAATGCTCTGACTTCTTTAATAGCACCAATTTTATTATCGCCTATAGCTGTTAGCACTACAGTAAAATCAGTTTTTTCTTCGGCAGCTTCTCCACCTGCAGCACCAGCAGCAGCAACCGCTACAGGAGCAGCAGCAGTAACGCCCCACTTTTCTTCTAAAGTTTTTGAAAGCTCTGCAGCTTCAACCACTGTTAATTTTGATAAGTCTTCTACAATTTTATTTAAGTCAGTCATTTGGTATCCCTTGAATTGTGTGGTTAATCTTTTTTTAAACTTTTTGCGTGCGCTAAATTAGCAATTTTTGCGCCAGGTGCAAGCAAAATACTTATTAATTGTTGAGCTGGTGTTTGTAATATAGCTGCGATTTTAGCCCTAGCTTCATCTAGTGTCGGTAATGTCGCAATCTTAGCTACATCTTCTGGGGCTAAAACTTTGCTGTCCATTACTCCGCCCACGATTTTTAACATAGCATTCTTCTTTTGGAAATTAACTAATGTTTTCGCTAAAGTAATTGGATCTTTTGAAAGAGCTACTCCAGTTTGTCCTGAAAAAAGAGAAATAGCCTCTTCATGCTGGGTATCTTTTAAAGCAATCTTTGTAATTCTATTTTTTGTAACTTTTAATAAAGCTCCAGATTCACGCATTTGATTTCTCAAATCATCGAGCTGATTAACATTTAAACCATGATAATGATAAATCATCATAGCTTCATTATTATTTAAACTTTCTTTTAAAGAAGAAACGTAGCTGGATTTTTGTTCTCGGTTCATATGATTAATTTGATAAATTTAATTTTACAGATGGTCCCATGGAATTAGTTACAAAAATATTTTTAATATAATTGCTTTTTAGGCCTGCTGGTTTTTCTTTTTCAATAATGTCATATACCGATTTAAAATTTTCAATTATTTTAGAATCGTCAAAGTTCACTCTTCCTATAGATAAATTTAGATTTCCATCTTTATCGCAACGAATTTCAACTTTTCCATTTTTAATATCAGTCACAGCTTTTGCAACATTCGGTGAAACTGTTCCGAATTTTGGATTTGGCATAATGCCTTTAGGTCCAAGAACTTTTCCTAATTTACCCACTTTGGACATCATGTCTGGTGCTGCAATCAAAACATCAAAATCTATTTTTCCTGAATTGATAGTTTCAATCAAGTCATCGGAACCGGCAATTTCAGCACCTGCAGATTTAGCTTCCTCTACTTTGTCATTAGAGCAAATAACTGCAATTTTAATTTTTTTTCCGTTTCCGTTTGGCAAATCTACTGTAGTTCTTAAAACACTATCTGGCTTAGTTTTGTCAACTGCTAGGGAAAAACAAACATCAAAAGATTCTACAAATTTAGCTTTTGATTTTTCTTTAATAACTTTAACAGCTTCTTCAATTTTCAAAGAATTATTTTTATCAAAATCTTTTACTAAAGATCGATATCGTTTTGATTTCTTTTTTTCAGCCATTAGTCTTTTACCTGTATTCCCATTGATCTTGCAGAGCCTGCAATAATCTTAATTGCTTCCTCAATGTCAAAAGCACTTAGGTCTTTCATTTTTGCTTCAGCAATTTTTTTTAATTGTTCTTTGGTAATGATTCCAGCAGACAACCTTCCTGGTTCTTTAGAGCCAGACTTTAGTTTCATTGCTTCTTTAATTAAGTGAGAAGCTGGAGGTGTCTTGATAATAAAATCAAATTTTTTGTCTTTATAAATAGTAATGACCACTGGAACAGGCTGTCCCATAAATTCTTTTGTCTTATCATTAAAAGCTTTGCAAAATTCCATAATGTTAATTCCACGTTGTCCTAAAGCTGGTCCAACAGGGGGAGCTGGATTTGCCTGCCCACCTTTAATTTGCAATTTTAAATAACCTGAAATTTCTTTTGCCATAATTCTATAACTTTTCTACCTGTGCATAATCTAAATCTACAGGTGTGGGCCTACCAAATATAGAAACTGAAACCTTAAGTCTAGATTTATCTTCATCTATTTCTTCAACTAAACCATTAAATGAAGCAAAAGGACCATCTGAGACCTTAACTTGCTCACCAATAGTAAAGATGACTGAGCTAATTGGGTTGGAAATGCTTTCTTCCATATTTCCAAGTATTTTTTGCACCTCGTCCTCATGAATTGGTGAAGGCTTTCCTTGAGGGCCTAAAAAACCGCTTACTTTCTTCAAGTCTTTAATTAAGTGATAAATTTGATCCGTCATAATCATTTTTGCAAGAACATAGCCTGGAAAATATTTCTTTTTAACAATAGTTTTTTTTCCTTTTTTAATTTCCGTTACATCTTGCGTAGGAACTAAAACCTGATCAAAATGATCTGATAGATCAGCTTTATCCAGCTCTTCTTGAATTTGTTCTGAAACTTTCTTTTCAAATCCAGAATAAGATTGAACAATATACCATTTCATCATGTTGTGTTTAAGCTCCAATTAAGTAGTTAAGGCCCACTTTAAAAAACTGATCTAAAAGTAAAAAAAACAAAGAAGCAACTACTGCCATAGCAATTACCATAACTGTTCCCATCAAAGCTTCCTTACTTGTGGGCCAAGTGATTTTAAAAATTTCTTGTTTAACACTTCTTAAAAAATTAAGTGGGTTTTGCATAGTTATCAATATCTCAAGTCTGGCAGGAGTGGAGGGACTTGAACCCACAGCCTCCGGTTTTGGAGACCGGCGCTCTACCAGTTGAGCTACACTCCTTTGTAGAGTTTTACTCTATAACTTTAGTTACTACTCCCGCACCAACAGTTCTTCCACCTTCTCTAATTGCAAATTTGAGATTTTCATCCATCGCAATAGGATTGATTAGAGTCACTGTCATTTTAGCATCATCGCCGGGCATGATCATTTCTGTTCCTTCTGGCAATGTTACTTCACCTGTAACGTCCGTAGTTCTAAAATAAAACTGAGGTCTATATTTAGTAAAGAAAGGAGTGTGTCTTCCACCCTCTTCTTTTTTCAAAATATAAGCTTGAGCTTCAAATTTTGTATGTGGTTTAATAGATCCAGGTTTTGCAAGAACTTGTCCACGTTCCACTTGATCTCTTTCAATTCCTCTAAGAAGAATTCCCACGTTGTCACCAGCCTCACCCGAATCTAAAAGTTTTCTAAACATTTCAACTCCTGTACAAACTGATTTTTGTGTTTCTTTAATTCCGATGATTTCAATCTCTTCACCAGTCTTAACTTGACCTAATTCAATTCTACCTGTCACTACTGTTCCACGACCGGAAATTGAAAAAACGTCTTCAATCGGCATTAGGAATGGTTTTTCAATAGGTCTAGCAGGCTGAGGAATAGTTTCGTCCACAGCTTTCATTAATTCAAGAATTGGTTTAATTCCCATTTCAGCATCACCTTCTAAAGCTTTTAAAGCTGAACCTTTAATAATCGGAATAGTGTCGCCTGGATATTTGTAAGAAGTAAGAAGTTCTCTAATTTCCATTTCAACTAATTCTAAAAGTTCTTTGTCATCTACCGTGTCACATTTGTTTAAAAATACTACCAAAGAAGGGACTCCCACTTGTCTTGCAAGTAGAATGTGCTCTCTAGTTTGTGGCATTGGTCCATCTGCTGCATTCACAACTAAGATAGCGCCATCCATTTGTGCAGCACCAGTGATCATGTTTTTTACGTAGTCAGCGTGACCTGGGCAATCAACGTGCGCATAGTGTCTTGCTGGAGTTTCGTATTCAACATGTGCAGTTGAAATTGTAATTCCTCTTTCTTTTTCTTCAGGAGATTTGTCAATCTGATCATACGCTGAAAAAGTTGCAGTAGATCCTTCTGCTGTAGATAAAACTTTTGTAATTGCTGCAGTTAAAGTTGTTTTACCGTGGTCGACGTGTCCGATTGTTCCAATGTTACAATGCGGTTTGCTCCTGTTAAATTTCTCTTTTGACATTTTTATTTTAATCCTTCTTATTTTTTTTGTTTATTTTTTTGGAGCGGGTGAAGAGAATCGAACTCT
>Ga0209383_1000425_pt1 | contig 30378 bp, 34 predicted proteins | sample CoawatmetaG02DNA_FD_187510 | JGI IMG/M metagenome (GOLD analysis project Ga0209383, IMG submission 187510) | Marine microbial communities from the West Antarctic Peninsula - Coastal water metaG029-DNA (SPAdes) (version 2) | ecosystem: Environmental > Aquatic > Marine > Coastal ... | reverse complement strand
TTCATTACAACTTCCCTCCTTTCTCAGTCGGTGAAACTGGAAGAATTGGAACTGGAAGACGTGAAGTTGGCCATGGAAAATTAGCATGGAGAGCAATTAATTCTTCATTACCTCCAAAAGAAGAGTTCCCTTACACTTTCAGAGTAGTGTCAGATATTACAGAATCTAATGGTTCTTCTTCAATGGCAAGTGTTTGTGGTGCATCTCTTGCGCTTATGGATGCTGGAGTGCCAATTAAAGAGCCAGTTGCAGGTATTGCAATGGGATTAATTAAAGAAGGCGATGACTTTAGTGTCTTGTCAGATATTTTAGGTGATGAAGATCATCTTGGAGACATGGACTTTAAAGTTGCTGGAACTAAAGATGGAATTACTTCACTTCAAATGGATATCAAAATTACAGGTATCACATTTGAAATCATGGAACAGGCTTTAAAACAAGCTAAAGAAGGAAGAGTTCATATCTTAGGTGAAATGAATAAAGTTTTAAGTGAATCAAGAGCTGATGTTGGTGAACACACTCCAAAAATGGAACAAATTACTGTTGATAAAAAAGATATCGCAGCGGTGATTGGAAAAGGTGGAGCAACAATTAGAGAGATTGTTGAAAAATCAGGCGCTAAACTCGATGTGAATGATGAAGGTGTAGTAACTGTTGCTGCTCCAGACGAAGAGTCTAGAAACATTGCTATGCAAATGATTAAAGACATCACAGCAAAAGCTGAGATGAATAAAATCTACACAGGTAAAGTAATGAAAATTATGGAGTTTGGTGCATTTGTTAACTTCTTAGGTAAACAAGATGGTCTTGTTCACATTTCAGAACTTGCTGCTAAAAGAGTAGAAAAAGTTACTGATGTTGTAAAAGAAGGTGATGAAGTTACTGTTAAAGTAATTGGTTTTGATAGAGGTAAAGTTAAACTTTCTATGAAACAAGCAACCACTGAGACAGAAGCAAAAGCTTAATAATCTAAATTAAAATTCTAAACCCCTGGAGTAAAATTTCTAGGGGTTTTTTTTATTTTAATTTTTTGGATAGTTTTTAAAATAATAATCATGCCTTATTGAATTAATTAATTTAAAATTATTTTTTTCTAAAAAATTAAATACTCTATTTTTTAAATCTTCCTGTATTTCAATTTGCATTATAACATTATTATTTCTTAGAATTTTTTCACAAGCGCCTTTTAAAACATCAATTTCATGTCTCTCTACATCAATTTTAATTAATACATTATTATTTTTAATATCTATTAAGTCATCTAGTTTTTTTGCATCTATTTTTTCAAACTTTATGTCTTCTTTCTTATATTTTAATAATTCAGGATCATTTTTATTATAAATAGATGATCCCCCCATTTTATTTTTATCTGTGTACCAAATTATTTTATGAGTTGAATATTCAGAACAAGCAATGTTGTGTGTGACAATGTTTGCATTATTTATCTCTATATTTTTTTGAAGATGTTTATAATTCTCTTTATTAGGTTCAAAAGCATGTACATTTTTTATATTCTTAAAAAACAAAGAGTAATACCCAATGTAAGAACCTACATCTAAAAAATAGTCTATTTTCTCATTTTTAGAGATTTTATATAAATATTCTATTTGCTCTTTCTCATAAAATCCCTTGAGATATATTTCTCTGTCAATTGAATTGCTTAAATTTAAGCTTATTTTACAAAATCCTATATCTATAATTTTATTTTTTGAAAAAAAAATTTTTTTTCTTAAAATGGAAGGAATAATTCTTTTAAAGAAACCACCCTTTAGATTGTATAGAAATATTAATAGTGATTTCAATTTATTTAGGTAATATTCTTAGGGTCGGGCATTCCAACTTTGTTATACCCAGCATCTACGTAATGAATTTCACCAGTAACACCCGCCGCAAGGTCACTTAATAGATATAATGCTGAATTTCCAACATCATGAATATCTACATTTCTTTTTAGAAAAGAATGGTCTGCATTCCACTTGTATAAGAATTTTGCATCTCCAATAGCAGAAGCTGCTAAAGTTTTAATAGGTCCTGCACTAATAGCATTTACTCTCATGCCTTTAGCACCCAAATCTCTTGCAAGGTACTTAACACTTGCCTCAAGAGCTGATTTACAAACACCCATTACGTTATAATTTGGAATAGCTTTGGTAGATTCATATGTTAAAGTTAACATGCTTCCACCTTCTTTCATTAACTTAGATGCTTCTTTTGCAACTTCTGTAAATGAAAAACATGAAATTAACATACTTCTTAAAAAATTTTCTCTAGTTGTATTTAAATATTCACCTGACAATTCTGATTTATCTGAAAAAGCAACAGCGTGAACTACAAAATCAATTTGTCCCCATTCAGATTTAATATCTTCAAAAAGTTTTATTACTTCTTCTTTATTTTCAACATCACAACTAAATGTAGCTTTTGAATTTAATTTCTCAGCTAAAGGAATTACTCTTTTCTTTAGTGCATCACCAAGATAAGTGAATGCAAGTTCTGCTCCAGCTTCTGCAAGTTTTTGCGAAATACCCCAAGCAATAGATCTTTCATTGGCAACTCCCATGATCAATCCTCTTTTACCCTTCATTAAACTCATTTAAACCTTTTCAAAAATTAAAGTTGCATTTGTTCCACCAAAACCAAAGCTGTTAGACATAACAGAGTTTAATTTAACATCTGTTTCAGTTTTAGTAACGATCGGAAATTTTTTTGCTTCATCATCCATATCATTGATGTTAGCTGAAGCTGTGATGAAACTATTTTTCATCATGATTAAACTATAAATTGCTTCATGAACCGAAGCAGCACCTAGTGGGTGACCTGAAAGAGATTTAGTAGAACTAATTTTTGGTACCTCAGCACCAAATGCTTCTCCAACACCTCTAAGTTCTGTTATATCTCCAACTGGTGTAGATGTTCCATGAGTGTTTAAGTAGTCCATTTTGTTCTTAGCAGTTGCCAAAGCCATCTTCATACATCTAACAGCACCTTCACCTGATGGGGCCACCATATCATACCCGTCAGAAGTCGCGCCATATCCTGTTAATTCAGCATATATGTTTGCGCCCCTTGCTTTTGCATGTTCGTACTCCTCAAGCACTAAAACTCCACCACCACCTGCTATTACAAAACCATCTCTAGTTTTATCATATGCTCTAGAAGCGGTTTCAGGCGCATCATTGTATTTAGAAGACAAAGCAGTCATCGCGTCAAACATTGCAGTCATAGCCCAGTGTAATTCTTCACTTCCACCTGCAAATACAACATCCTGTTTTCCCATTTGAATTAATTCACTTGCATGACCAATGCAGTGTCCGCTAGTTGCGCATGCAGAACTCATTGTATAGTTAACTCCTTTAATTTTAAAAGGTACGGCAAGAGTGGCTGAAGATGTACTAGCCATAGTTCTTGGGACAATAAATGGTCCCATCAATTTTGGTGTCTTAGCTCTAGTCTTATCAACAGACAAAACTACATTTTCTATTGAAGGACCACCAGAACCCATAACTATTCCAGTTTTAAAATTACTCACATCTTTATCCTCTAATCCTGAATCCTTAATAGCCTCTTTCATTGCAATATAATTATATGCAGATCCAGAGCCCATAAATCTGATAGTTTTTCTATCAATATGATCTTCAAGTTTTATATTTGGTTTGCCATGAATATGACTTCTTAAATTATGTTCTTTATATTCTTCACAAAAAGATATTCCTGATTTTGAATTTAAAAGAGATTGATAAACTTCTTCTTGATTATTTCCTAAACATGAAACCACACCTAATCCTGTAACTACTACTCTTCTCATTATTTAAATAACCCCACTTTTAAATTTTCTGCTGAATATATTTTTTTATCATCAGCAAATAATAATCCATTAGCCAAACCAACAGAAGTTCCACCTGGTGACATAATTTTTTTCATATCAATAATATAAGTTGCTTTTTTCACACTTTTTAAAACTTCACCTGTAAACTTTACAGTACTCACCCCTAAGGCTCGTCCTTTTCCAGGGTTTCCAAGCCATCCAAGGTAAAATCCAACTAACTGCCACATTGCATCCAGACCAAGACAGCCAGGCATAACAGGATCATCTTTAAAATGACAATCAAAGAACCAAAGGTTATCTTTGATATCTAGTTCAGCTTTAATGCAGCCTTTATTAAAAGCTCCACCATCATTATTGATTTCTGTTATTCTATCAAACATAAGCATCGGAGGAAGGGGTAATTTTGCATTACCTGGGCCAAAAAGTTCGCCATTTCCGCAGCTTATTAGCTCATCATATGTGAATGAGTTTTTTTTCATAATTTTAAACACCTTTAATACTTGATTTATTAAGATTATAATATAGAAATAGTTTAGAACTATTATAAACAGTAATGAGCAATATAAAACTTTATACTAAAAAATTAAGAGAATCTGGCTTAAGACCTACAAGACAGAGGCTTAAAATTTGTGAAGTATTATTTTCTCCTGAAAAAACTTTTCATTTTACAGTAAATGACCTTACTAAAATTATAGAAGAAAAGTTAAGTGAAAAAATTTCATTAGCTACAGTTTACAACACTGTTCATGCTTTTAAGAAAAAAGGTTATTTAAAAGAGATTTCAATCAATAGTGACAAGAGCTATTTTGATACCAACACAACTGATCACCAACATTTTTTTGATGAAGATAAAAGTGAGTTGATAGACTGTGGAAATGATGAGATTGATTCTGTTAACGTTAAAAGAAATATCACTGGAAAAAAAATTAAATCAATTGAAGTTTTAATTAGAGTTGCGAGTGATAATCAAAATCAAAATTAAATCAATTATTTCAATAACTTAACAATTACATTAAAACAATTCTAAACTGTTGACAGCAATTTAGAATGATTATATAAACTCCTAAATCATTAAGGAGAAAAATATGTCATTAAAGGGTAGTAAAACAGAAGAAAACTTAAAAGACGCTTTTGCAGGAGAAAGCCAAGCAAATAGACGTTATTTATACTTTGCTCAAAAAGCAGATATTGAAGGTTATAACGATGTAGCGTCTGTATTTAGATCTACAGCAGAAGGTGAAACTGGTCATGCACATGGACATCTTGAGTACTTAGAAGAAGTTGGTGATCCAGCTACTGGACTTCCAATTGGAGAAACTAAAGCTAACTTAGCTTCAGCTGTACAAGGTGAAACACATGAATATACAGATATGTATCCGGGTATGGCAAAGACAGCTAGAGAAGAAGGCTTTGATGAAATTGCTCAGTGGTTTGAAACTTTAGCGAAAGCTGAAAAATCACACGCAGGTAAATTTCAAAAAACATTAGAATCTATTGCGTAAATAAGACTTATTTTATGGTGGGGTTTTTCCCCACCATCAAATCCTAAAATTTAAATATGAGCAAAGAAGGCAGTGTAGATGCGCCCACTAGACATCCAATAAATTTTGAGCACCCTGATTTTTTAGATCCAAAAAAATTGGATGATGAAATGAGAAGAGCCTTTGATATTTGTCATGGATGTAGAAGATGCTTTAATCTATGTGACTCATTCCCAAAACTATTTGACATGATTGATGAGTCGGAGAATGAAGATGTAGAAAGTTTAAAAAGTGAACAATTTGAACCTGTAGTAGATGCATGTACATTATGTGATATGTGTTTTATGACTAAGTGTCCTTATGTACCGCCACATGATTTTGATTTAGATTTTCCACACTTAATGTTGAGATATAGAGCAGCTCAAAAGAAATTAAATAAACTACTCATAGTACCTGCATTGTTAGCTCAAATTGACAGAAATGCAAAAATTGGTGTTGCTTTATCTTCACTAATCAATTGGGCATCAAATATTAAAAATACATTCTTTAGAAAAATATTAGAATTAGTTGCTGGAATAGATATGAGAGTTAAACTTCCACTTTATAATTCAGAGACATTTACAAATTATTTTAAAAGAAATAGTGATCCAAAAAATAGTAATGCACCATCTGAGGATAGGAAAGTAGTAATCTACTCAACTTGCTTCGTTAATTTTAATAAAAAAGACACAGGTGTTGCTGCTTTAAAAGTTTTAAAGAAAAATGGAGTTGAAGTTCAAGAAGCTTATCCAGGATGTTGTGGTATGCCTTTCTTAGAGCAAGCAGACCTTCCAAAAGTCGTTGAACAAGCAAAAAAAGTATCAAAAGATTTATTGGAATGGGTAGACAAAGGTTATAAAATTATTACACTTACAGCTAGTTGTGGCTTAATGTTGAAATTTGAATGGCCTTTACTATTGCCAAATGATGAGAATATCAAAAGACTTTCAAAAAGTACTAATGATATAGATGAATATATCGTTGATATAGCACAAAAGGAAGGCTTGGCTGAAGGCCTACAAGAAATCGATGGTGGGGTGACTGTTCACAACGCCTGTCATGCTAGAGCTCAAAACATGGGAATTAAATCTAGAGATATGTTAAAATTTATTCCAAATATTAAAATGGATGTTGTTGAAAGGTGTGCGGGTCATGGTGGAACTTTTGGTGTTATGAAGGATACTTATGATCTTGCTGTAAAAGTTGGAACACCAACGGCTCGTCAAATCAAAATTAAAAATAATAAATACATGGCCTCTGATTGTCCACTAGCAGGTAAACATTTAAAACAGTTAGAGACAGACACAAACATTGCTAATGATGAGGCACTACACCCCATCGAATTAATGGCAAAAAGTTATAGGTTATAATTATGAGCAAAGAAAAAAAACAAATTGAAAAAGAAGATTTAATTCCTGCAGATATTTATGCAAAAAATAGGAAACAAATTAGAAAAGACCTTGTTGAATTTAAAAAAAATAGAAGAATAGCTCTTGGGCCTTATGCAACTTTTTATTTTGAAAGTTTTGAAACTATGGTGTCACAAGTTCAAGAAATGCTACATATTGAAAAAGGTGGTGATGAACAATTAAAAGATGAATTAATAGCTTACAACCCTTTGGTTCCAAATGGTAAAGAGCTTACGGCAACGCTGATGTTTGAAATTGATAACCCTCTTTCTAGAGGTGCATTTTTAGGAAAAGTTGGTGGGATAGAAGAAAAAATCTTTATGAAGATTGATAATGAAGAAATTAAAGCAGTACCAGAAGCAGATGTGGATAGAACGTCAGCAGAAGGAAAAGCTTCTTCAGTGCAATTTATTCATTTTAAATTTAACGATGATCAAATCAATAAATTTAAACTAGGCAATACAAGTATTGAACTTGGAATTGATCATCGAGAATATGCTCATACTACAAAATTAACAGAAGATAACGTTAAATCATTATCGGCTGATTTTATTTAGTAGATCCCCAGATATTTTTAATTTTTACCCAACCTTTGTAATCATCGGTTGTTATGTTACACCAATTATCTTCACATTTCTTGATAACCAATAGTCTTCCTTTTTCTAATTTTGCAAGTGGTTCAGAAAAATTAGAAGGTTTTTTGAATAAAACCTTTTCTTCTATTGCGATGATAGAGTTTGATGATTTTAACTGACTCCAGTGTATCCAGCCACTATTGTTATCTAGAAATATAACTCTTCTCCAGTTCTCTTTTTTATCTATTTGTTTTACTGGTAGATTAACTTTTCTATAAATATATTTAATTGGATAATCTAGACCAGGTCCATACCTAACATTTGTCTTATTTTTTTTTAAAGATAAAAATTTTTCTTCAGCACTTAGTAACTGAATACCTAAAATTGATAGACATAAAAACAAAATAGCTATTTTTTTTGTCATTTACAAATGCAATTTTTTCTTTTTTTTAATTTAACTTTTCTAAAATTTAAATGAAGTAAATCTAGAATAAAAATGAATCCATCAAGCCCCGTTCCTATATTTAGTATTTTTTTTAGAACCTCATTTGCTTGAATAGTTCCTACAATTCCCGCAACAGTTCCAAGAATACCTTCAGACTCACAATTTAATAGATCATCTGAAATTTCAGATTCTTGAAAAAAACACCTTAAACAAGGAACTTTTTTATTTTTAAAGTTAAAAGTGAAAATATGTCCATCAAATTTACTAATTGCGCCCGTCACAAGGACTTTTTTAAATTTTAAGCAATAATCATTTAATAAAAATTTGGTTGTAAAGTTATCTGATCCATCAACTATATAATCATAGTCATTTATAATTTTTTTAAAATTATTATTTTTTAATCTAATTTTATAAATAGTGACTTTTATATTGGGATTTATTTTTTTAATTTTATCTTTTGCTATTTTGACTTTAAACTTACCAATATCAGGTGTGCCGTAAAGACTTTGTCTATGTAAATTAGAAAGACTTACCTTGTCATCATCAACAATTCCTAGTGATCCAATTCCAGCTCTTGAAAGAAACTCCACTACTGGAGATCCAAGACCACCAGCACCAACAATTAAAACTTTAGAGAAAAGAATTTTTTTTTGACCTAAAATGCCAATATCTTTAAGTATTATTTGTCTCGAAAAGCGTTCAATTATTTTTTTATTTAGTTGGCTTTTCATTTACCAGTTGAACCGAATCCACCTTCACCCCTTAATGTATCTGGTAAATTATCTGTTTCTTCCAATTCCATTTTAATAACTGGAGTTAAGATCATCTGTGCCACTCTATCTTTGTTATTAATTATAAAGTCCTCTTTTCCGTGATTAAAAAGAATAATTTTTATCTCACCTCTATAATCACTATCAATAGTTCCTGGTGTGTTTAGAACCGATATACTATTTTTTACAGCAAGACCTGAACGAGGACGAATTTGTACCTCATAATCCTCTGAAAATGCCATAGAAAGCCCTGTAGGCACTAAATACGAGCTATTGGGGACTATTTTAATTGGTTCTTCTATAAAGGCCATTAAGTCCATACCAGAAGCACCACTTGTTTTGTAAACTGGAAGTTCTACGCCAGGGTTTAATTTTTTGATTAATACTCTTACCATTAAATTTTAATTTAATTGTTGAATAACTCTATCTGTTATTTCTTCTGAGATTTCAGATTTTTTTTTAATAGTAAGTTTTTCATTTTTTATTCCTTTATCTTTATAAAAAATTGAAACTTCATTAAAATCAGAGTCAAATCCAATAGAATTATTAGACACATCATTTGCTATTATCCAGTCACAATTTTTTTCAATCAATTTTTTTTGAGCATTCTCTTGAATGTCATTTGTCTCTGCTGCAAATCCAATAACTAATTTTGGTCTAAGAGAGTTATGTTTTGATACATAATTTAGAATATCAATATTTTTTTCAAGTTCTAAATGTAGATGGTTATGTTTTTTTATCTTATCAATTTTTCTCTCTTTTACTTTAAAGTCAGCAACGGCAGCAGAAAATATTGCTACGTCTGCAGGCAAATTTTCTTGTGTTGCTTTAAACATTTCATCTGCTGTTTCAACTTTAATTAAATTTATATTACTATCTATTTGCAGGTTCGTAGGTCCAGAAATTAGAGTTGTTTGAAATCCTCTCTTAGCTAATGCTTTTGCCAAAGCATATCCCTGCTTGCCAGAAGATTTATTTGTTATAAATCTAACGGGATCAATATACTCTTTAGTTGGTCCTGCAGTTACTAAAGCTTTTAATTTTTGATTTTTTGTCAATTCACTAAAATATGTTTCAATTGTTTGAAAAATTTCTTTTGGCTCAGTCATTTTTCCTTCACCAAATTCTCCACAAGCCATATCCCCTACTTCAGGCCCAATTATTTTATATCCATAAGATTTTAATTTAGTGAGATTTTGTTTAGTTGAGGGGTGTTCCCACATTCTAACATTCATGGCAGGTGCCAAAAAAATATCCTTATCAGAGGCAAGAATTACAGTTGAAGCCAGATCATCTGTAGATCCAGCACTTAATTTTGAAATAGTATTTGCTGTGGCAGGAGCAACTAGAATTACATCTGCCCATCTAGATAGGGATATATGGTCCATTTCTGCTTCATTTTCAGCATTAAATAAATCATCATAAACTTTTTCTTGGGAAAGCGAGGCTACAGATAAAGGAGTTATAAATTCTTTCGCACTTTTAGTGAGGATGGTTTTAATCTCTGCACCTTGCTTTTTTAATAATCTAATAAGCTCTAAACTCTTATATGCGGATATACCACCACATATTATTAAAAGTATTTTTCTCTGTGATAAATTATTCATTGGGCAAATTAAAATACTAATAGGCCAAAGATTACAAGCAGTAATAATCCAACAATAGACCTGTTTCTAAACGTAATCATTTCAGATTTCTTTTCGATCAGGGCTGTATAGGAATTTGAATTCTGAGGTATTTGACCACTTGCTAAAAATGTAAGTGCTTGATTAGCTTTATCCATAATCTCTGGAAAATCAGGCAATCTTTTAATTACTTCGGTGGTACTTTTTAAGCCTTCACTTAAAGTATTAATAGGGTCTTTAGTTTCTCGTAACCAACTTTCTAAAACAGGTTTTGACGTTTCCCATATATTAGTATTAGGATTAAGTTTTCTCGCAACACCCTCAACAACAACCATAGTTTTTTGCAACATCAATAGTTGAGGTTGAGTTTGCATATTAAATTTTTCAGTAACATCAAAAAGTTGTTTTAATAATTTTCCACCAGAAATGTCCTTAACAGATTGACCAAAAATTGGCTCACCAATTGAGCGTAATGCTTGGGCAAGATCATCAACTGGTACATCTTTAGGCACAAGGCCAGCAACCAAGTGTACTTCGGCAACTTTTTTATAATCTCTTTGAATAAAACCAAATAAAATCTCTGCTAAAAATCTTTTGCTAAGGTTATCGAGTCTACCCATAATACCAAAGTCTATTGGCACGATTTGTCCATTATTATCAATAAATATATTTCCCTGATGCATGTCAGCATGAAAAAACCCATCCCTGACAGCATGTCTTAGAAAATGTTGAATAATATCAGAGGCAATTCTTTTAGTATCAATATTTCTTTTTTGCAGATCTTCAGTTTCTCGAATAGAAACGCCATCTACCCAATCAAGTGTCATTACATTTTCACTTGTAAAATTCCAATAGATAACAGGAACTCTAAAACCTGCATCATTCTTTGTATTTTCTGCATATTCATTTGCAGCAGCAGCCTCGAACCTTAAATCCATTTCTAGATTAGTTATTTCTTTGAGCAAAAAAACAACTTCAATTAATTTTAATCTTTTAGTTTTTTTGATAAATGATTCGATAAAAAAAGCGAAAAGCATCAGTGCATCTATTTCTTCATTAAATATTTTTTTAATATCAGGTCTTAAGATTTTAATAGCTACATCCTTTATTATACCATTATCATTTATTTTAGCTTTATGGACTTGAGCTATTGAAGCAGCAGCGACTGGTTCACTTAAATCTATTATTGTATTAAAAGTTTCTTCTCCTAAATCTTTTTTAATGATTGCTTTTGCTTCAGATAAGGAAAAAGCTGGAAGTCTATCTTGTAAGCCCTCTAACTGTTTAGCCAATTCGTCACCAATTATATCTGGTCTTGTAACTAAAAATTGTCCTAATTTGATAAAAGTTGTTCCCATGGACTGGAGTGATTTTGACAGTCTTTCTCCTTCAGTATTATTTAAATTATCTCTCTTTTGATTTGAAAAGGAAAAGGAAAGAATTTGAAATAGAATCTTAACAATCAGTGGTGGTTTTTTAAATTTAGATACAATGTTTAAAATATCAGATTTAGCCAATTTTCTTCCCAATTTAAATAATGTAAATAGTTTTTTAATCATTAAACCTTCCAACCAGAATGAATTGCTACAATTCCACCAGATAAATTTCTGTAACTACAATTTTCAAATTTATTTATTTTCATTAGATCAATTAATTCCTCTTGATTAATAAACTCCTCAATACTCTTTACTAAATATTCATAAGGTTCTTTTTGATCTGCAACTGCTTTTCCAATTAAAGGAATAAGCTTTGAATAATTTTTATAGATAAAATCTAGATTTGAGTTTTGAATTTTGGAAAATTCTAAACATAAGTAGCGACCACCTGGTTTTAAAACACGATAAGCCTCTGAAAGAGCTTTATTAAGATCCTTAGTGTTACGTAAACCAAAACTAATTGTATAATAGTCGCAAGAATTATCTTTAATGGGTAATTTTTCTGCTGGGGCAATCACCCAGTTAATATTCTTATAAGTGGTTAACTTTGTTTTGCCCTTGCTGACCATTCCTTTATTAGGGTCTATACAAAAAATTTTACCATTTCTATTTGTTAAATCTAAGAAAAGTTTACCAAGATCACCAGTGCCACAGGCAACATCAATTAAAATTTTATCCTTTGACGGATTCATCCAGCTCATTAGATCTTTTTTCCAAATTCTATGAACACCTAAAGACATGAAGTCATTCATTAAATCATACTTATCATAGACATTGTCAAAGACACCTTGAACAAGCCCTTCTTTATTTTGGAGATATTGCTTCATGTTAAATTTATTATTTATTGATAATATAACGTCAAATGCCAGAATTACCAGAAGTAGAAATAGTTAAACAATCATTAGCTAAAAAAATAGAGCAAAAAAAAATCAAAAAAGTAATAATTAAAAACAGAAATTTAAGGTTTAAAATTCCTCAAAAATTTGAAGAATTAATACAAAACAAAATTATTAAAAAAGTTACAAGATTTTCTAAATATTTGATTTTAAACTTTTCAGATGGTTCATTTTGTTTAATTCATTTAGGAATGTCGGGAACTATTCATTTAGTTGAAAAAAATAATTTAAATAAACTTACTAACACAAGTTTTTATAACTCCATAAGTCTTCCAAAAAAACATAACCATGTTGAGATACATTTTAAAGATTTAAAAGTTATTTATAATGATCCTAGAAGATTTGGTTTTTTTAAATTCATAGAGAATAAAGAGGCACTTATAGAAAGATTCAATCATTTAGGCCCAGAACCATTTCTTAAAAACTTTGATTTAAAATATCTAATAAAATATTTCTTGAATAAAAAAAAAGATATAAAAAGTTTTTTAATAGATCAAAAATTTGTATCTGGAATTGGTAATATTTATGCAAGTGAAATTTTATTTCTCTGTAAAATAAATCCATCAACATCAGCAATGAAGTTGTCTAAACAGGACTGCAAAAATATTATTTTATTTTCTAAGAAAGTACTTAATAGAGCTATAAAAAAAGGAGGGTCAAGTATCCGTGATTTTAAGAATACCTCTGGAGAAAATGGTAACTTTCAAAAAGAATTTAAAGTCTATCAGAGGGAAAATCTAAATTGTCCAAGAAATAAATGCTCTGGTAAAATAAAGAAAATATTCATATCCAATAGATCAACTTTCTTTTGTAATACCTGCCAAAAATAAACAATTATTCTATTGACCAGTATAAGTTCTCGAGCTATACCACTGCGCTTATGGCAAACACAAAATCAGCAATTAAAAGAATTAGAAAAATTGCTACGCAAACACTAGTTAATAAGGCTCGTAAGAGTAAATATAGGAATGCTATAAAAAAAATGAACCTTCTTCTTGATGAAAAGAAAAAAGATGAAGCATTAAAATTCTTGCCAAAGTTGAACTCAGAATTAATGAAAGTTGCAAAGACTGGAATTATTAAGAAAGCTAACGCTTCACGAAATGTTTCAAGAATAACAAAAAAGATTTCAGCTTTATAAAAACTACCCACAGTTGTTGAAGAATTTCAACCAAAAGTACTCATACCAAATAAGATTTTTTTTTAATTATTAATACCATATCTAGATTTTTGTAAAGTTCATAATTTGTAAGTCACACACTCACAGATTTAAAATTTGTAAAATTTATTCGTACAATTAAACGACACTGTGTCAACAAACTTTCTAAGAATAAAAACAGCACAATTATCAATTATAAAAAAATAATTTTAAAAAAATAATTGTTCGCGTAAAAAATGATTCACCTATAGATTTTATTTATTTTTAAATATACAAACTTTTTTATTGTATAATTTCTGTTTTGCTTCTAACTAACTTTATTCCTACAAATTTATGTCTAGCAATAATACAACACAAAATTTAAAAGATCTTTCTTCTGAAGCCTTAGACTGGGCTGTTATTCAAAAAGATATGAAGAATAAGTTGGGCAGTGATATATATGAAAGTTGGCTTAGAAAAATAGATTTTGTTGAAGAAATGAGTAATTATATTTTACTCTCTGTTTCAACTAGATTTATAAGAGACTGGATTACATCAAGATATTTAGATCAAATTTTACAAGTTGCTAAGGTATACAAAAAGGACCTAACAAGAATTGAATTTAAAATTGTTGAAAAAAATTCAAATCAAAATCTTGAAAATAATATTCAGTCAAATGAAGTTAAGGAAAATGTATCATTCATCAAAGACACATATTTGCAATACAATAGAATTGATCCAAACAAAAGGTTTGATAATTTTATAACTGGAACAAGCAATAAATTGGCATATGAAGCATCGCTAAAAGTTTCAGAAAATATTTCTCACTATAATCCGCTTTACATTTATGGTGGAGTTGGCATGGGTAAAACTCATTTGTTAAATTCAATTGGCCTTTCATTGAAGGAAAAAAATAAAGTTATGTTTATTTCAGCTGAAAGATTTATGTACCAGTTCGTTAAATCTATTAAATCTAACGATATGGTTAAATTTAAAGAATATTTTAGAAATACTGATATTTTGTTAATTGATGATATTCAGTTCATGAATGGCAAGGAAGCAATGCAAGAAGAGTTTTTCCATACGTTTAATGCATTGATTGACAAAGGTTCACAAATAATAATTTCTGCTGACAGGGCTCCAAATAAGCTGTCTAGAATCCAAGACAGAATTAAATCAAGATTTGCGGGTGGTTTGGTTGTTGATATTCAAAAACCAGATTATGAACTTAGAAGCAAAATTGTTAAACAAAAAACAGATGAACTCAATATTTTTTATTCCAATCAAGTAAATATTTCTGAAGAGATACAAAAATTTATTAGCACTGAAATTACAACAAGTATTAGAGAATTAGTTGGAGCTATTAATAGAGTTGTCTCTTTTTCAAGAATATATAACAAAGTTCCAAATTTATCTGAAGTTAAGGTTGTTTTAAAAGATTTATTAAATATAGGTGAAAACAAAGTAACAATTGATTTAATACAATCTGCTGTTTGCAAATTCTTTAAAATAAGTAAAAATGAGATGCTTTCTTCAAGAAGATCAAGGTATCTCGTCAGACCAAGGCAGACTGCGATTTATTTAACTAAGATTCTAACGTCCAAATCTTTACCAGAAATAGGCAGGGAATTCTCTAATCGAGACCACACAACAATCATACATTCTGTTAAAACAATTGAAAAATTGAAGGAAAAAGATCCAGAAATGACTAACAATATTAATAACTTAAAAAATCAAATATTGTATACTAAAGAAAATGAAATTTAACGTTAACCAGCAAGATTTACAACAAGCCCTTAATTATTGTCAGGGTGTAATAGAAAAAAGAAGCACGCTTCCAATTTTATCAAATGTTTTATTAAACGCTAGTGATTCAAATTTAACAATTACTGCAACAGACTTAGACTTAATATTTATTCACCAAATCAATAATGTAGAGGTAATTGAAGAAGGAAACACAACTACCACTTCATCAATCATGTATGATATTATAAGAAAGTTTTCCTCAGGGAAGAAAATTAATTTATCATTAACAGATGTTAGTAAGCTGCAGGTTGAATCAGAGAAATCCGTTTTTAACTTAAATTGCATTAATGCATCAGAATTTCCTCTGACAGATGAAAACTTCAATCAAAATGAATTTTCTATAAAATCAAAACAATTATTAAAATTGTTAAATAAATGTAAATTCTCGGTTTCTAACGATGAAACAAGACACTACTTAAGTGGGATTTTTTTTCATCAAACTGAAATAGAAGATAAAAACTTCTTAACAGCAGCAGCTACAGATAGTCATAGAATGTCTATATCTAAAATAAGGTTAGATCAAAAAGTAGATTTTGAGGCAATTATTCTGCCTAAAAAAACAATATTTCAATTGTGCTCTTTACTAGAGAGTTATGATGGTGATGTAAAAATTTCAAATGTTAAATCTAAAATTAAATTTGAATTAAATAATAGTATTTTAATTTCTAAGTTAATTGATGGCAAATTTCCTAACTACATTCAGGTGATACCTAAAAACAATCAAAAAAAATTAGAAATAGATCTAAAGCTATTTCTAGACTCTGTTGATAGGGTTGCTTCAGTTTCACTCGATAAAAAAGATGGAGTAAAATTTAACTTATCAAAAGACGTTTTAAATTTATCAGTTAACAACACTAATAGTGGCGATGGAAAAGAAAGTCTAAACGTAAAATTTGATCATGATTTAGAAATTAGTTTTAACTCTAGATATTTGATTGATGTTGCTTCACAGCTTGATGGAGATAAGATTGAAATCTTTTTTAATGACACAGGTTCTCCAGCTTTAATTAAAGATCCAGGTGACTTTGATAGCATATTTGTTGTAATGCCTATGAAAGGTTAATCTAAAACGTCTAGTTCGGAGTAAATAACATTCTCTAATTTTTTTAAGAAAATCTCCTTTTCTAATCCTGGTTCGATAGGTTTTAAAATTGAAATTGTTAATATTGTATTAGCTTGTTTAAAACCATTTTTTGGCCAGGTATTTCCAGAGTTAATTGCTATTGGTTGACATGAAATTTTTAGTTCCTGATAAATTCTACTTGAACCTTTTTTAAAAGGTGTTCTATCTTTAGGAGGTAACCTTGTGCCTTGTGGAAAAATTATTAAAGGCCTGTCTGATGAATTGATTTGTTTTGATATATCATCAAAAAAACCAAGATTTTCTTTTGATACTTTGTTTCTTTTAATTGATATTGAGCCAATTTTTTTAAGATACCAGCCAAATATTGGTATCATTAATAATTCTTTTTTTAGAATAAAAACTGGTGAATTAAAAATAGTTTGTAAAAAAAATGTTTCAAACATAGATTGATGAGAAGATGCTATAAAAAATTTTTTATTATCAATTATATTTTCCTTGCCCTTAATAATTATTTTAGTTGATAAAAAAATCTGTAAGCAAAGAGAAGTCCAATAGCCCATAATTTTTCCACCAAATAAAACTATTTTTTTAGGTAAAAAAATTGCAGGAAGAAATATCAAGGAAATAAAAATGATTCCAGTGAAAAAGAAGAGAGAAAATAAAAAGTTTCTTATCATTTTGTCAAAAACTAAATCAGATCCTCTAGCTTTTGTCTTTTTTTAATAACGTTAATTTTAGATCCTTTGATTAATACTTCAGTTGGTTTTGGTCTAACATTATAATTTGAACTTAATGACATTCCGTAAGCTCCAACATCACACATCACCACAAGATCTTTTTCTTTTAGTTTTTGGAATTTTTTTAAAGTTGTAAATTTGTCGGTACTTTCACAAATTGGCCCAACAAATTCATAAACTTTTTTTGAAGATTGATTTGTCTTGATTGCAGGTAGAGTTCTGTGATTTGCACCATATAATGCCGGCCTCATAAGGTCATTCATTGCAGCATCCAATATAATAAAATCTTTTTTATCATTCTCTTTTATGTAAGTAACTTTTGAAATAAGCGTACCTACGTTTCCAACTATTGATCTACCTGGTTCAAATATAATTTTAGATTTATGATTTTTTAAGAACTTCTTTATAGCAATATTATATTTTTGATAATTGAGTTTTTTATTATTTTTTTCATAAGATATTCCCATACCACCCCCAAGATCAATAAATTCAAATTTGTAATTACTTTTTTTAATAATTTTATCTACCACCTTAAGCATTTTTTCGTATGGTTTATGATCTAATATTTGACTTCCTATATGGACACTTAAACACTTAAGATTGATATTTTTTGAGAGTTTACAATAATTCACTAAATTAAAAAACATTGTTTCATCTACACCAAATTTATTTTCTTTTTTCCCAGTTGAAATTTGCTTTAATGTTTTTGCATTTATATTTGGATTTAATCTAACGCCAATGTTAACAATTTTTTTTTTAGATCTGGCGATTTTTTCAATTTCATTAATTTCACTTTTAGACTCAGCATTTATTAATAAAATTTTTTTATCAATTGCATATCTTATTTCATCTGATGTTTTTCCAACTCCCGAAAAAATAATTTTTTTTGGATCTATGCCAGCTTTAAGTGCTATCATTAATTCTCCCATTGAAACCACATCTGCACCTAAACCAAATTTTCTAATTTCTCTAATCAGATTTACATTAGTATTAGATTTAATAGCAAAGCATACTAGTGGCGCAAATGAGTTAAAACTTTTTTTAAAATTACTTATATTTTTTTTTAACTGCTCATATGAATAACAATATATAGGTGTGCCAAATTTTTCAGCTATGTCTTGAACCTTAACTTTTTCAATTGAGAGACATTCGTTAATATATTTCATTAAATTTTAAATATAAGAATATTTTTTTTAATAGCTTTGTATTCAGGATCTGCTTTTTTACCACACGAAAATAGAAGGGTACAAAATATTAAAATTAAAATTAAATTTTTTATCATTTTATTCTTATTTATATTTCAATATCATTTTTTTAATATTATCAAAAGATGTTCCACCATAAGATTTTTTTGAATTTACTGAGTTTTTTACACTAAATATCTTTAATACTTCAATTGTAAGTTTGGGCTCAATTTTTTTTAGCTCATCAATACTAAGTTCATTCAATTTTTTCTTTTTCTTTTCTGCATAATTAACAATTAAAGTAGTAGTTTGATAAGCCTTTCTAAATGGCATTGAATGATTTTTAACAAGATAATCTGCTAAATCCGTAGCTGTTATGTAGCCAGAATTTGCAAGATCTAGCATTTGTTGTTTATTGGGTTTCATATTTTTTAAAACTTCATTAAGAATTGCAATACAATTATTAAGAATTTCGTTAGATTTAAACAGTATTTCTTTATCATCCTGTAGATCTTTAAAATAAGATATTGGAAGGCCCTTAAGTATTGTTAGCATTGAAAATAAATTTCCATAAGTTGTGCCAGTTTTTCCTCTTAGATATTCTAATAAATCAGGGTTTTTCTTTTGTGGCATTATTGAAGATCCTGTAACAACTTTGTCTGAAAGGGTGATCAAATTAAAACCGTCTGAGTTCCAAATAATAAGCTCTTCTGCTATTCTTGAAATATGCATAGAACAAACTGATGCACTATATAAAAAATCTAAAACAAAATCTCTGTCAGCAACTGTATCTATTGAATTATTTGTTGGTTTTTTAAAACCAAGTTTTTTTGAAGTAAAATTTCTATCAATATTAAAAGAAGTACCAGTTAATGCCGCAACACCAAGAGGGCATTCCGACAAACTTTCCAAGTTATGAGAAAATCTTTTTTTATCTCTATTAAACATTTCCACATAAGCCATTAAATAATGTGCAAATGATACTGCTTGAGCATTTTTTAAATGTGTAAATCCTGGCATTATTGTTTCAATATTTTTTTCAGAAATTTTAAGGATTGTTTTTATAATATTATTTAGGTTTTTATTAATCTCTTTAGTTGCTGAGATAGTCCACATTTTAAAATCAGTAATTACCTGATCATTTCTAGACCTTGCAGTGTGAACATATCCTGCCTCTTCACCTATTATTTGAAATAACCTTTTTTCTATATTCATATGAATATCTTCATATTTCACATTATATTCAAATTTATTCTTTAAAATTTCTTTTTTAATTTTATTTAGTCCATAAATTATTTTATTCTTAATTTTAAAAGAAATAATTTTTTGTCTAAATAACATCTCAACATGTACAATTGAACCTAAAATATCTTCCTTAAAGAGTTTTTTATCAATGTCTATTGAATTACCTACTTTTTGAAATAGTGTGGAGGCATCTTTTTTTATTCTTGAGCCCCATATTGCCGTATTGTTTTTATTTTTTACCATGATAATTAATTATACATATTTAGTATGAAATTATTAATAATATTTACTTATTTGATAACTATCAGCTTTAGTTATGCTTTAGAAAAGCCTGATATTAAAAATTTAATTATAATAAAAAATCCAAAAATATATGAAGATGTAATCTTCAAGGACGCAAATCAAAAAGATGTTAATTTAGCTGATTTTAAGGGAAAATTGTTAATGCTAAATTTTTGGGCAACCTGGTGCTCTCCTTGTAGAGAAGAGATGCCTTCATTAGATGATCTACAATTAAATAGTAAGTTTAATAACTTAAAGATTTTTCCAATAAATATTGGCCAAGAAGATGTACTCAAATCAAAATATTTTTTTAAAGAACTCAATATTAAGAATTTAGATATTTATTTTGATGCACCTATTACTTTAGCAAAGAAATTTTCCTTAAGGGGAATTCCAACAACTATTCTATTTAATAAACAAGGTAAAGAATTTGCGCGAATTATGGGATCTATTGATTTTCATGATAAAGAATTTATTAATTGGCTACAACTCTATAATTAATTTTTAAAAAAATAAGCAAAACACACCAAAACAATTATAGCTATAAATTGAAAAAGTACTCTGTACTGCATTAATTTATTTGAATATTTTTTACTAGTTTCTCCCCCTTTAAATAGGGTTCCAATCCCTAAAATCAATACAACAGCAACAACTATCAAGAGCGATATACTAAGAATTTTTACTAATGTTCCAGAAATCATAATTTTATTGTAGTGTGTTTTGTAAATAAAAAAACATAATAAAACATCTATGACATTTTGTCTAACAACTACAATTATAAAACCAGAAAAAGATACTACAATTAAGAAAGCCGTTGTTTTGCTTCATGGATATGGTGGAGATGGAAAAGACATAAGCATGCTAACTTTAAATTGGAAAAGGTTTCTACCTAACGTTATTTTTTTATGTCCAAATGGACATGAAAAATGTTCAATTAATCCAACCGGCTACCAATGGTTTGACTTAACTAGAGACGATCCAGAATATATTTTAGAACAGTCTAAAAAAGCTGAAATAAAGCTTAAAAAATTTATCGAAGAAATAAAAAATGAATATGGCCTTAAAAATTCACAAATTTGTTTATCCGGTTTTAGCCAGGGGTGCATGATGTCTATAAATTTAGGACTAACAAGCAATGAAAACTATAATTGTATTGTTGGTTTTTCTGGAAAAGTAATAAATCAAGAAGATCTTATTAGAAGAAAAACCTCTTCAACAAAAATGTTTTTAATACATGGCAATAAAGATGAAATTGTTTCACCAACTTTTTTACTAGAAGCTAAAGATTTTTTAATTAGAAATGCTATTGAGGTAGAGACAAAAATGGTAGAAAATTGTGAGCATCATATTCCAGTAGAAGCCTCAAGTGCAGCATTAAATTATATAAAAAATAATTTTCAAATTTAATAGAAATTCTATTTATTGATAAAATAATTTTTTTCAGTTACAATTTTAGTAATGTTTTTTGGTGATCAGAATCTATCGTTAGAAAAATGCCCTGCATTAGTCTTAAATGCTGATTATAGACCATTGAGTTATTATCCCCTGTCTTTGTGGAACTGGCAAGACTCAGTAAAGTCAGTTTTTTTAGATAGAGTAACTATAATTAGCAATTATGATAGAGTTATTAGAAGCCCATCATTTAATATGAAGTTGCCAAGTGTAATTGCTCTAAAAAGTTTTATCAAACCTAAGTCTAATCCAAGTTTTACACGGTTTAATGTTTTTTTAAGAGACAAATTCTCATGTCAGTATTGTAGGAGTGATCAAGAACTAACATTTGATCATCTGCTACCAAGATCTAAGGGGGGACAGACGAATTGGGACAATGTTGTGACTGCCTGCTCTTCATGTAACGTAAAAAAGGGTGGAAAATTATTAAAAAACTCAGAAATGATTCTTAATCAGAAACCTTTTCAACCATCCACTGAGGATTTACATAAAAATGGTAAACACTTTCCACCAAACTTTCTGCATAAGAGCTGGATGGATTACTTGTATTGGGATGTTGAATTAGAGGCCTAATTATATTTTTTCAGATATGCTAATTGCAATTTTTGAGCCTGTTTTAATTACTTTATCTAAAATTGAATATACGCCTTTTTTGGTTGCACCTTCTTTATAAGCTATATCCTTATGGTGCAATTCGTCTTTTCTAAACTTAATAATTTTATTTTTTAATTGTTTTTCATCATTTTTTAATTCTTTGATTTGATTTGAATAATGCTCGTCTATAACTTCTTCAACTGAAGCAGTGCAAAGCATAGCAGCTTTTTTCCCTAATAATGTTGTGCCAAAACCTAATCCGACACCAAGAATATCCCATAAAGGTAAAAATTTTGTAGGTTCAATATTTCTTTTTTTAATTTCACTTTCAAAGTAATCACAATGCTCTTTTTCATGAACTTTCATTTCTTCAATTTTTTTTTTTAAATTATCATCTTTTATAAATGTATTGAGTGCTAATAATTGCCCCTCATAAATTTTTATTGCACCTCTCTCTCCAGCATGATCTACTCTAATAAATTCTTTTACTTTGTTTTTATTTGTTTTTTTCATAACTTAAAAAAATTTTCATAGTTATAGCACTTAGTATTAAAGATATAAAAATATTAAAAGTCGCAAGCGATAAACCAAAAATTTTAAAAGTTACATTTTTACAGCTCACAGGCATCTCTTTTAGCTGATTCAAGAGATCTTCTTTGGTTAGTTCATTACTTGGAATATTTAGATCACAGACTAAGGATTCTTTAATAAATCCTTGCTCGATTCCAAAATGATAAAACGATAATAAAGTTAAAGTAAAAAATGTTAAACTTAAAATTATTAAAGTAATTTTTTCAAATTTATTAGAAAACAAGCAAACTGATACAATTATTATTGAAAAAATATAAGGTATTCGTTCAATCAAGCATAAATTGCATGGTTGATGACCCAATACATACTGAACAACATATGCTGTGATGATGGCAAAAATACTGAATAATAATATTACATTAAGTATTCTTTTATTTTTAATTTGAGACATATTATTTAACAATAAAATATATCACACCAAAAATTAACACAATTACAATTCCTAAAATTGTAAACCATAGTGCAGCTTTTGTTGTCATAAACCTATTAAAAGCATCACCAAATTTAAATGAGAAATAAGAAACAATAAAGAACCTCAACCCTCTAGAAATTAAACAAATAAAAAAAAATATCAATAAATTAAAACCAATCATGCCACTAGTTATTGTAAACACTTTAAATGGTAGAGGTGTAAAACCAGCAAGAAATAAAGTAGCTAGCCAAATATAAAGTCCAGTGCCTTTTGTAAGGCTGTCTTTAAGGTTAAGAACTTTATCTTCATAACCATAGAAACCTACAACACTCATTCCAAAATCTAAAAAATATGAGCCAATAAAGTACCCCAATAACCCGCCCAAAGTAGAGAAAAGTGTAGCGATTATAAATATCTTTAAATAATCATTTTTTTTTGCAATGACCATAGGAACGATCATGACATCAGGTGGAATAGGAAAAAAAGAACTTTCTACAAAAGACACAATTGCTAGAAATATTTTTGAACTTTTGTGAGCAGCAAGGGCTAAAGATTTTTGATATAATTCGTTAAACATTTTTTGGTTTTAATATAAATCAAGTTCTTATACTATTTAATTTTATAGATATAATAATGAAAAAATTAGGGCGAATGGCGGAACTGGTAGACGCGCACGACTCAAAATCGTGTTTTGCAAAAAGTGAGAGTTCGATTCTCTCTTCGCCCACCAATGTTTTATGCAAATAAACAAAATTAAAAATTTATTAGCGTTATTTTACGATCAATATCAAAGACAGGATAAAGAAGATATTTTTTTACAATCGTTAAAAGAACCAAAAAAAAGATATTCATGGGAAGATGTCTATTTAAATATTAATAAATTATCAGAAGAGATATCAAAATATATTAAAAAAGGTGATAGGTGCTTGTTGATATCTGAAAATAGACCTGAGTGGATGATAGCAGATCTTTCTATTATGCTATCCGGTGGAATAACAGTTCCTGCTTATACAACTTACGCTGAAAGAGACTATGAATATATAATTGATGACTGCACTCCTGCAGTTCTTATTATTTCAGATAAAACACAGTTTGAAAAAATCAAAAATATAATTTCAAAAAAAGAATCTATTAAAAAAATAATTTTTTTTGAACATATGGATGATTTTAATAAAGAATTATATTTAAAAACTAATGAAATTTTTAACAAAGAGGACTGTAATTATTTAAATTTTTTTGATTTAGAAATTCAAAGAAAAGATGTTGCTTGTATAATATATACATCTGGTACCCAGGGAAATCCAAAAGGCGTCATGTTAAGTCATGGAGGAATTCTTAATAACTGTGAGGGTGCATATGACCTACTAAAAAAATTTATTTCAAATAAGCCAAAGTTTTTGACTTGGCTTCCACTTTCGCATTCATATGAACACACGGTTCAGTTTGTGCAAATAGTAGTTGCGGCAAAAGTATTTTATGCCGAAAGTATAGATAAATTAATTAAAAATATGAGTGATTGTTCACCAGAAATAATGACAGCAGTTCCAAGATTTTATCAAAACTTATACCAAAAAATTAATACATCATTTGATAAAACTAAAGGATTCAAAAAATTCTTAGTTAATAAAACTGTTAATTTGGGCAGAAAAAAATTAGATAAAAAACCACTTTCGTTAATAGAAAATTTTATTAATTTTATTTGTGAAAAATTGGTAAGAAAAAAAATTAAAAATCAATTTGGTGGAAACTTAAAGGCATTTATTTCAGGAGGTGGTGCCTTAGATAAAGAGATAGGTTCATTTTTAAATTCTATTGGACTGCCAACATTGCAAGGATATGGTTTAACCGAAACATCTCCGGTCGTAAGCTGTAACTCTATAGATGAAATTAAAGTCGAGACAGTCGGAAGACCGTTTAAGGGAAATCTAGTTAAAATTGCAGTCGATGGTGAGATACTTGTTAAAGGTGAAAATGTTATGCTTGGTTATTGGAAAAATATGGAAGAAACAGAAAAGGTTTTAAAAAATGGATGGTTATCTACTGGAGATATTGGAGAATTTGACGGAGAATTTTTAAAAATAACAGATAGAAAAAAAGACATAATAATAACACCTGGAGGAGATAATATTTCACCAATTAAAATTGAGAATGATTTAAATAAATCAGATTATATTGAACAAAGTTTAGTTTATGGTGACAACAAACCATACTTAGTTAGCTTAATAGTTTTAAGCCAGGAACATAAAAATATTACTGAAGAGGAAGTACAACAAGAAATTAATAAAATAAATAAAAATTTATCAAAAATAGAAAAAATAAAAAAATTTTTTATAATTAAAAATCAATTTACAATTGAAAATAATATGATGACACCTACTTTAAAACTAAAGAGATATAAAATTATAAAAAATTATAAAACAGAACTTGAAAAACTTTTTTAATTTTATTTTTAAATAGATTATAAGTCGCATAAACTCTAACTTTTTTACTTAATAAAAATAACGTTAAAAAAAAACTTTTACAAAAAAAAATTTAAAAATTCTCATTAATTAAAGATTTGACATCAGTTGTATAAAAAAATAAAAATAACTTAATAGCGAATCACTTTGATTCGTTTAACTTAAACAGGGAGCTAAAGATGGCTACAAAGAAAAAAGCTAAAAAAGCTAAAAAGAAAACTAAGAAAAAAGCTAAAAAAGCTAAAAAAGCGAAGAAAAGAAAAAGATAGTATCTTAATCTTTTCAAAAAACGCTTCTCATAACATTTTGTGTGAGAGGCGTTTTTTTTTGTCTAATTTTTAATCTTCAGTATCAGTAATTGTTGTAGCTTCAGATGCCTCTGGCTCTGTAAGTTTGGTAGGAGCAGCAATAGCTTTTGCTTGCCCTTCTAGGTTTCTTTTTAACGCTTTATCTAATTTTTTCTTTGTATCCTCTAATGGGACTTCCATTATTATTTGAAATTCTGATAAAATTCTTTCGTATGCTTTTTCAAAAAGTTGTCTTTCACTGTAAGACTGGTCGACCATCAGGTCATCACCTTTATTCAAATCTCTAACAACTTCAGCAAGCTCATAAATTTTACCTGAAGAAATTTTAGCTTCATATTCCTGAGCTCTTCTACTCCACATTGATCTTTTGATTTTTGGTTTACTTTTTAAAATAGCTATACATTTGTTCACCTGATTAATGGTTGCGAGCGGTCTAAGGTGTGATTGTTTATTTACCGGAACCATCCCGTTAGCTTTATCTTTTTCAAACTTAAGAACATACGTCTCAACATCAATCCCACCAATATTAATTTTTTTGAATTCAGTAATTTGCCCAACACCATGCTTAGGATAAACAACATAGTCTTTAACCTTATATTCTTTTTTCTCTGTTTCTTGTTTTTTTACTTTTTTAATTTCAGGTTTAATTTCGTTACTTTTTGAGATTCTTAAATTATTAGTTTTCTCTTCTATTTTTTCTGGAACAGATTTTTTACTAGATGTTTTTAAATTTTTTCTTTCTTTTACTAAGGTTGATTTAACTACTTTAGGTTTAGTAGCCTTAGATTTTACTTTAGAGATAATCTTTTTAGATATCTTAGACGTCGGTTTTTTAATTACTTTAGTAACGACTTTTTTTTTTACTTTTTTCTCAGGGGTTTTTTTAAAGATTTTCGCTAAAATATTTGTCGTACTTGTTTTCTTCATTTTTGTGCTTTTCATGATCCTTAGGAGGATCTTTTTTTACTGTTATATTTGGCCAGATTTCTGAATATTTTGTATTCACTTCAAGCCATTTTTCACTACCAGATTCAGTATCTGCCACAATAGCATCGACTGGACATTCTGGTTCGCAAACGCCACAATCTATACACTCCTCCGGTTTAATTACAACCATATTTTTACCTTCATAAAAACAGTCAACTGGACAAACCTCGATACAGTCCATCAATTTACACTTAATACATTTGTCATTCACTAAGTATGTCATTTTTTTAATTCTCGTTTTATTTTTTCTTTTAAGTCACCCATTATTCTAGCATCTATATATAACAAACCAGCAAGTCTCCTCATTAAATTTGTCTCATACATGTCAGCGTTATCATCTGAATAAATAATTTTCCATAGAGATTCAATAATTCTAATTTTATCTGATTCAGGGCCATTTTTGATCTCTCTTGTAAAATTTAGTATTTGATTTGAATTTTCCTCAATAATTGATGCATCTGCAATTAATTTATCTACATTTAAAGGTGTTGCACCCAATTCAATTAAAGTTTTTTTAATAATCTCTTTTTCTTTATCTTCATAATTTTCATCAATTTTTGCTACATGAATTAATAAAGCAGCAATATTAGAATAAGATTTATCATTATCCACTATATCGTTCTCTTTCTCTTTTTTTTTAAAAAAGCTAATCATTAATTAAAATTTAAATTTTTTAGTACCTTAAATGGATTGTTTATAGCGGCTGTCTTCTTAAAAGCTTTTTTTATTTGTTTTTGTGGATTATACTTGAAATAAATATCCTTATCTTTATCAAATGTTTTGTAATTCATTTTCTCAATTAATTTTCTAAAGTTTTCTTTACTACATCCTAATAAATTAAGCATTTCAGGCACTAGTTTAATTTCTTTACCTTTTTCAGGGTCAGAGTTAATAATTTGCACAAATAGCCTTTCCAGAATATCTATTCTAACAAAATAATTATCAAAACTTTCAAAGCCACAAAGAAGCATGAAGTGTTTATTTTTTATATTTTTATCATCTAAAAAATTTAAGCCAAAAGTAGGAGGAGTTAAATTAAAGTTTTTTTGATTAAAGTTTTTCCATAGTAAGGTTCTTAGAGAAACAGCTTCAGGCTTTAGTAATCTAAATAAAAAAACATGGTATCTTCCAAATTTAACACCCAAATCTCTTAAAATTTTTCTTTCATCTTGACCAAGTTTCTTTAGATATTCAGCTACCACTTCTCTTTTAATTACACCATTATTTTCATATAATTGGTAAGCTAAAGCTTTAATTGATGAGTTACTTTCTTTTAAATTTTTTAAATCAATCAGACTTTTTAATACTAGGTTTATTTTTTCTTTGATCCAATTTTCAATAAATTCTGATAACTTTTGTTTGTCATCATTTTCCAGAATATCATCTACTATTAAAAATATACTAGGGTCTAAATAATCTTTACCAGCTATTAATCTAGCAATTGGGAAATTTTTCCAATAAATTTTAAAATCATCTTGTATTTCTATTAACCCTGTATCTATAATAGATTGAATTCTTTTCTGTAGTTCTGGCCCCACAGTTTGTCTTGCTGCTTTTTTTAATGATTTAATGTCAGTTTCAAGTGCACCAGCTTTTAAATCCATCTCAAATCTTAAACCTTTTAAATCACCAATAAACTGCTCATCAATTATTACTTTATTATCTTCCATTATCTCAGTTTTGAATTCCATATCTTGTTTTAATCCTCTTGCAAGCACACTGGCTCTTTTATCGATAAAAGTTTTAGTAAGCTCTTCATGTAGTCTGTCAGATAATCTGTCCTCTAATAATTTTGTTTTTTCTATCCAATAACTTTGGCTTTCAACCCAATTAATTTTATTTGAAACATATGACCAAGTTCTAACATTTGCAATTCTATTTGACAGAGAATCAACATTTCCTTCTAATTTATCCAATTTTAATAACTGTAACCTCATATAATCATTAGTAATTTTGCCATCCCTACCATTTAAAAAGCTGAAAACCTTACTAACCACCTCAAGATGATTGCCATAAGTTTTTTTTACAAAATCAGGAATCTGACAACATTCCCAAAGTAGTTCCAATGTTTCTTGGTTATTTCTAATATTATAACCCTCCATATCTTTTAAAAAATATTTTAAAAGTTTTTCATCTCCACACTCATGTATTTTTCTTAACCAACTTCTATTAGGTTTTTCTTCAAGTGATTTAATTAAACTTAAAGAGTTATTAAAATTTAAATTAGAATTTCTCCAAAAAAGCATCTTAATTTCTTCAAATTTATGATTTTCGAGTAACTCAACCTCTTCTGCAGAAATCTCTTTACAGTCACCCGTAATTCCAAAATTTCCATCATTTAAATATCTGCCAGCTCTTCCAGCAATTTGTCCAATTTCAGACATAGTGAGACGTCTTAACTTTCTACCATCAAATTTTTTTAAATTTGAAAAAAAAACATTTTCTAGATCCATATTAATTCCCATTCCAATTGCATCAGTTGCAACAAGAAAATCAACATCACCAGACTGATATAATTGAACTTGTGCATTTCTTGTTTTAGGGCTTAATGAACCCATAACAATAGCTGCTCCACCTTTTTGTCTTCTAACAAGTTCTGCAATTGCATAAACTTCTTCAGTTGAAAAAGCTATGATTACTGTTTTTCTATTAATTCTTGAAATTTTTTTATGACCTACATAGGAAAGTTGAGAAAGTCTTTCTCTATTTATAAATTCAGTATCCTCACCTAGCTTATTCACTATACTTTTAATAGTGCTTGAACCCATAAGCATTGTTAGTTTTTCACCACGAAGATTTAATAATCTATCAGTAAAAATATGGCCTCTTTCATGATCTGCACACATTTGTATTTCGTCTATTCCAACAAAATCCAAATGTTTATTAATTGGCATAGATTCTACTGTACAAAGAAAATATTTTGCATTTGGAGGAATGATTTTTTCTTCACCAGTAATTAAGGCAACTTTATCTACACTAATTTTTTTAATAATTTTGTCATAGACTTCACGCGCAAGCAGCCTCAGTGGAAAACCAATCATTCCCGAATCAAAAGAAAGCATAGTTTCAATTGCTAAATATGTTTTGCCAGTATTTGTTGGACCGAGAACAGCTGTAATTTTATTTTTGGACATTTCTATTAATGGTACCTTTAATTTTTATTCCACCACATGTTGTTACTCATAAAGAACAAAAATAGGTTAAAACATGACCGAATCGCAGAGGAAAAAGTTCTCATTTGCACTTTATACACTAATTAATTTAACATAATAAAAAACAATTCTGTATTAGTATTTTGTAGCAAAATTATGAATAAAAAATTGTGGGAAGCGTCACCTGGTCAGAAAAAAAAATCTCTTTTATCGAGCTATGAGCAATTCATTTCAAAAAAATTCAAAAAAAGATTTAATCAAAAATATGACAATATTTTAAAATGGAGCATTGAAAACCCAGGTAATTTTTGGAGTTCAATTTGGGATTTTTCTGAAATTAAAGGATTTAAGAGTAAAATTAAAATAAAAAAATCAAAAATATTTTATAAAAATAAATTTTTACCAAATTCAAAATTAAACTTTGCTGAAAATTTACTCTCAAAAA
>Ga0209383_1000420_pt1 | contig 30609 bp, 36 predicted proteins | sample CoawatmetaG02DNA_FD_187510 | JGI IMG/M metagenome (GOLD analysis project Ga0209383, IMG submission 187510) | Marine microbial communities from the West Antarctic Peninsula - Coastal water metaG029-DNA (SPAdes) (version 2) | ecosystem: Environmental > Aquatic > Marine > Coastal ... | reverse complement strand
ATATCTGGTTCTATAAAAAATTTAAACTTAAAAGATAAGATAGATAGAAAGCAATATAGGTTTATGGGAGATGCAGCAGCGTATGCTTTCATCAGCACCGAACAAGCTATTAAAGATGCTAATTTAAGACCAGAAGAGATATCTAATGAAAAGACTGGAATTATTATGGGATCTGGAGGCGCCTCTTCGGAGGATCAGATAGATTCTGCAGACATACTTAGAACGAAAGGTTTAAAAAGGATAGGTCCTTATAGAGTAACTAAAGCTATGGGCAGTACAGTTTCTGCTTGCTTAGCGACTTCATTTAAAATAAAAGGTGTTAACTTCTCAATCTCTTCTGCTTGCTCAACTAGCGCTCATTGTATTGGGGTTGGAATGGAACAAATTCAATTAGGAAAACAAGATATTGTTATAGCTGGAGGCGGAGAAGCAGAGCACTGGGGAATGACTAGCCTTTTTGATGCAATGGGAGCTTTATCAACAAAATATAATGATGATCCTGAATCAGCTTCTAGGGCTTTTGATGAAGATAGAGATGGTTTTGTGATCGCAGGGGGTGGCGGCACAATAATTCTTGAAGAAGAAGAGCATGCTAAAAAAAGAGGTGCACATATTTATGCAGAACTCATAGGCTACGCTGCTACCTCAGATGGACAAGATATGGTTAGCCCGTCTGGAGAAGGCGCTGCTAGGTGCATGAAGACTTCATGGGATATGGCTAAAAATCAAAAAATAGATTACATAAATGCACACGGAACCAGTACGCCAGCAGGTGATATAACAGAACTCAATGCAATAAGATCTGTCTTTAAAGATGAAATACCTGCAATAAGCTCAACAAAATCCTTATCAGGTCATTCTTTAGGCGCTGCAGGGGTTCATGAAGCAATTTATTCTCTAATAATGTTAAAAGAAAACTTCTTAGTTGGATCTAAAAATATAAAGAATATAGCAAAAGGAGCCGAAAATTTTCCAATTCTTAGAGAGAATCGAAAACAAGAGGTTAATACTATATTGAGTAATAGCTTTGGTTTCGGTGGAACTAACGCGTCCTTAATATTTAAAAAATATTAAAATGGAATATCGTCGTCTGTAATTCCACTATCCGGTATCTCAGATACTTTTTCTCCTCCTGGAGAATTAGAATTATCTGCAGAAGAATTAGAACCCCTGCTATCTAAAAACTGCATATCTCTGCCTATTACCTCAGTTGTATATCTAGTTTGACCTTCTTGTTCCCACTTTCTGGTTTGTAGCTGCCCTTCTATATATACCTTAGATCCTTTCTTCAGATATTCCCCTGCAATCTCTGCCAACCTTCTCCAAAGAACCACTCTATGCCACTCAGTTTTCTCTTGATCTACACCAGTATCTTTATCTTTCCATGACTCTGATGTTGCCAAGCTAAGAGTAGTTACTGCCGCCCCCCCTGCCGTATATTTTATTTCCGGATCTTGCCCTAAGTTACCTACTAAGATAACTTTGTTAATTCCACTTCTTGCCATATTAATTTAATGTTAAATGAGTTAATTGTTACAACAATGATTATAATGAGTTTTCTATACATAGGGTCTAAAACATTCAATTTTTCTTAAAAAATGAAACAAATAAAAGTTCGGGGTGCAAGACAGCATAATTTAAAGAACATAGATGTGGATGTGCCTAGAGATAAATTGGTTGTAATTACAGGTCTATCAGGTTCTGGTAAATCTTCCCTAGCTTTTGATACTCTTTATGCTGAGGGCCAAAGAAGATACGTTGAGTCACTTTCATCTTATGCTAGAAATTTTCTATCTATGATGGAAAAGCCTGATGTTGATCATATTGAAGGCCTCTCACCAGCCATATCTATTGAACAAAAGACAACTTCTCATAATCCCCGTTCTACAGTTGGCACAGTTACAGAAATTTATGACTATCTGAGATTATTATTTGCAAGAGCAGGAACTCCTAGATGCCCTGATCATGGAACATCGCTGGAAGGACAAAGTGTTAATCAAATTTGCGATCAGGTCTTAAATATTTCTAAGGACTCTAAATTCGTTATTTTAGCTCCGCTTGTTAGTGAACAAAAAGGAGAACATTTGCATGTTTTTGAAGAGTTAAAAGTGCAAGGTTATATCAGAGTAAGAGTTAATGGATTGATAGTAGATGCAGATGATGCTCCAAAACTTAATAAAAATAAAAAACATACTATTGAAGCAGTTATCGATAGATTAAAAATGCCCCCAAAGATTGATGACGATTTTAAATTAAGACTTTCTGAGTCTCTTGAGAATGCCCTTAATCTAGGCGAAGGACTAATTAAGATCATAGATTTAGATGAAGAATTTGAAGATAAAATTTACTCATCAAAAATGGCTTGTACGGATTGTGGCTATAGCATTTCAGAACTAGAACCAAGGCTCTTTACCTTCAATAATCCAGCTGGTGCATGCCCTGAATGCGAAGGATTAGGAGTTAAACCTTATGTTGATGAACAAAAAGTAATACACGAACCAACTGCCAGCTTGAGTGAAGGAGCTATAGTTGGATGGGATATAAACAACAGATATCATTTCCATTTAATTAGATGCCTATCTAAGCAATATGGGTTTTCCATTGATGAGCCCTTCCAAAGTCTCTCAGAAGAAACCAGAAATCTAATTTTAAGAGGGTCAAATGGTGAGCGTGTAGACTTTAGTTGGAGAAATAAACGTGGTAGCCGAGTAGAAAGAATTTACTCTTTTGAAGGAGTAATAGCTAATATTAGTAGAAGATATAAAGAGACTGATTCTAGTGGAATAAGAGATCATCTATCAAAGCTGATTAGCTTAAGAGACTGCCAGAATTGTGATGGAACTAGACTAAGAGAGGAGGCAAGAAATGTTTTCATACATACTAATTCCTTGCCTAGCATTACAAAATTAACAATAGATGAAGCATTTAATTTCTTTGAAAACTTAAAACTTAAAGGGACAAAAAAGGAAATAGCTGACCGCATAGTTAAAGAGATAAAAGAAAGATTAGAATTTCTAATTGATGTTGGTCTTAACTATCTAACTTTAGAAAGAAGTGCAGAAAGCCTCAGCGGAGGAGAGGCTCAAAGAATAAGACTTGCCAGTCAAATCGGTGCTGGCCTAGTAGGTGTAACTTATATACTTGATGAACCTTCAATTGGACTGCATCAAAGAGACAATGAAAAACTTCTTAAAACTCTCACCAAACTTAGAGATTTAGGAAACTCCGTTATAGTTGTTGAACATGATCATGAGACTATGCTTTTTGCGGATCATATTATTGATGTAGGTCCTGGAGCAGGCATACATGGCGGTGAAATTTGTGCTCAGGGCACTGCAAAAGAAATTTGTAAGTCTAAAAATTCTCTAACAGGACAATATCTCTCAGGGAAAAGGTCGATAGAAGTTCCTAAAGAAAGGAAGAAAGTAAATAAGAATGAAGTTATACGGTTACATGGAGCCTCAGGACATAATCTTAAATCTGTTGATTTAGAGATACCTCTTGGTTTATTTGTTTCAATAACAGGAGTATCAGGCTCAGGTAAATCAACACTAATCAATCAAACTCTTTTACCTGCAATATCAAATGAAATAGGAAAATCTGGAAGTTTAGAAACAAAACCTTTTGATGACATATCAGGAATAGAGAAGATTGATAAGATTATTGAAATTAGCCAAAGCCCTATAGGAAGAACTCCAAGATCAAATCCAGCTACTTATACAGGGCTTTTTACTCCTATAAGAGAACTATTTGCAGAAACTCAAGAATCTAGATCAAGAGGTTATAAGATAGGAAGATTCAGCTTCAATGTAAAAGGAGGTAGATGCGAATCTTGTCAGGGTGACGGTGTTATTAAAGTTGAAATGCACTTTTTACCGGATATCTATGTTAAGTGCGATGTCTGTGAAGGACAAAGGTACAACAGAGAAACATTAGATATTAAATACAAAGGGAAAAATGTATTTGAGGTATTAGATATGACTATAGAAGATTCTCTAGAATTTTTTAGCGCCATCCCTTCCTTGAAACGCAAGTTATCTACACTTATTGACGTTGGTCTCGGTTATGTAAAACTCGGACAGCAGGCTACAACACTTTCAGGAGGAGAGGCACAAAGAGTGAAATTAGCAAAAGAACTATCCAAAAGCGCATCAAGTCATACCTTATATATATTAGATGAGCCCACAACCGGTTTGCATATATACGATGTTGAATTATTGCTGAAAGTGCTTAACAGATTAAGAGATGGGGGCAACACTGTGATTGTAATTGAACACAATATGGAAGTTATAAAATCTGCCGACTGGGTAGTCGATCTTGGACCAGAAGGAGGTTCTGAAGGGGGCTATATAATAGCTAGTGGGACCCCGGAAGTTATAGCTGCTTCAAAAAAATCTTATACTGGAAAATATTTAAGGAAACTTCTCTAGGCTTCTGCAGTCTCTTTCAATTCTGATGTTTCTGTTGCTGCTATTACTAATTCGATTTGCGCTGCTGGAGACTTATCTCCTGCCCTTAAACCTCTTTTAATAACTCTTAAATAGCCACCCGGTCTTTCTGCATATCGGGGTCCTAGTTCGTTAAATAATTTTGCAACGGCTGACTTAGAACCAAGTCTTGCCTGAGCAAGCCTTTGATTAGCAACTGTATTCTTTTTAGCTAGTGTTATTAGTGGTTCTAGAAAACCTCGAATCTCTTTAGCTTTAGCTAAAGTTGTCTTTATTGACTCATGTTCTATTATTGAAATAGCCAAACCTTTCATTAAAGAATTTCTTTGAGGGCTGTTCCGGTTTAGTTTTCTTCCTGATTTTCTATGTCTCATATAATCTCTTTATTAATTTGATTCCGGCGGCCAGTTATCCAATATTAAACCTAGTGAAAGCCCCCTTGAACCAAGCACTTCTTTTATCTCATTTAATGATTTTTTACCAAGATTAGGCGTTCTTAAAAGGTCTGACTCTAATCTTGTAACTAAATCACCAATATAGTGAATGTTCTCAGCTTTTAAACAATTAGCCGACCTTACGGTAAGTTCAAGTTCATCTACAGGTCTCAACATAATCGGGTCTATCTTGATTTCCTCTTTTTCTTCTATAACCTCTTCTAATCTTCCTAGCTCAGCAAAAGCAGAAAGTTGATGTTGGAGTATAGTTGCAGAAATTCTCAATATCTCCTCCGCCTCTAAAGTACCGTCTGCATCTATGTCTACCGTCAGTCTATCTAGGTTTGTGCGCTGCTCTACTCTTGCATTATCTACTTGATAAGTGACACGATGAACTGGTGAGTAAGTTGCATCCAAACGAAGCAGACCCGCTTCCTGTCCTTCTTCTTCATCTAAAGGTTTTACAGGTACAAATCCACGCCCTCTAGTTACTTTCATGGTCATATTTAACGAACCCTCACTATTAAGAGTGGCTATATGATGAGAAGGATCAACTACTTCTACACCTGCAGGCAGGTCTATGTCTCCAGCAGTAACGACTCCGGATCCTTTTTTGCTAATAGTTAACTCGACTTCCTCTAGTTCTATGAGTCTTACGGAAAGTTCTTTTAGGTTTAAAAGAATATCTATTACATCTTCCTGTACTCCTTCAATGGCGCTGTACTCATGAAGAACTCCATCTATCTTAACTTCCGAGATTGCAGTTCCTGGCATGGAAGATAATATAATTCTTCTTAACGCGTTACCCAAAGTATGACCGAAGCCCTGCTCAAGAGGCTCCAAGATTATCTTAGATCTAGTGGGGCCAGCTTCTTCAACTACAATATTAGTAGGTGTTAAAAAGTCTTTTATAATGTCGTAGTTGTCTGTCATATTTTTCCTCTTTAGTTTTATTTTGAATAGAGTTCGATAATTAAATTTTCATTTATATCGGTATCTAAAGATGTTCTTTCTGGCATTGATTTATAAGTCCCTGAAAACAAAGAAGGGCTAACATCTATCCATTCTATCTCTTCTCTGTTTTTTGATAGTTCTAAGGATTGCTGAACTCTAACTTGTGCCTGTGCTCCATTGGATAGAGTGATCTCATCTCCAGCTTTTAACTGGTAGCTGGCAATATTAATTTTCTTTCCATTAACCATGACGGCTTTATGACTAACTAGTTGCCTAGCTTCTGCTCTAGTGGAACCAAATCCCATTCTATAAACAACATTATCCAGCCTACTTTCTAGTATTTGAAGAAGATTATCTCCAGTTACTCCTTTCATTCTTGCTGCGTTTTTATAATAAGTTTTAAATTGCTTTTCCATTACACCGTATATTCTTCTTACTTTCTGTTTCTCTCTAAGTTGAATTCCATAATCTGAAATCCTTGGCCTTCTACTTCTTCCGTGTTGGCCAGGAACTGTTTCTGATTTACATTTAGATTCGTGATCACGAATTCCACTTTTTAATAACAAGTCTCTTCCTTCTCTTCTTGAAAGTTTACATTTTGGTCCTATGTATCTAGCCATTAGACTCTTCTCCTTTTTGGTGGTCGACAACCATTGTGAGGGATGGGTGTTACATCTGTTATTTTAGTAATTTTAAAACCTTTTGAGTTAAGACCTCTTATTGCTGATTCTCTACCAGAACCAGGACCTCTAACTTGGATCTCTAAACTCTCCACACCTACCATTTTGACTTTATCACCAACAGCTTCGGCTGCTCTTTGTGCGGCAAAAGGAGTACTCTTTCTTGAGCCCCTAAATCCTTGAGCCCCTGAACTTGATTGTGCAATAGCGTTTCCCTGCTTATCAGTTATGCTAATAAGAGTATTATTAAATGAAGCATGGATATGTGCTATTCCTTCACTCACCCTTCTCTTGCTTGTCTTTTTTGTTACCATGATTTTACCTTCTAATTGGTCTCACAGGACCTTTTCTTGTTCTAGCATTATTTTTAGTATTTTGACCTCTCACCGGTAGGTGTCTTCTATGCCTAATACCTCTATTCGTCCCTAAATCCATTAATCTCTTTATATTAGTTGCAATATCTCTTCTTAAATCACCTTCAACTACAAATTTGCCTACTTCTGCTCTTATAGACTCCATTTCGTCTTCACTAAGATCAGATATCTTAGCAGAAGGATTAATATTCAAAGTATTACATATACCTATAGACCTTGTTCTTCCAATACCAAAAACATAAGTTAATGCAATCTCTGCATGTTTATTATCTGGAATGTTTACACCTGCTACACGAGCCATTTTTTTCTCCTAACTAACCTTGTCTTTGTTTATGTCTTGGTTCTGTGTTGCATATAACAAAAAGAGTTCCTTTTCTTTTTACTATCTTGCAATCTCTACAAATTTTCTTTACTGACGCCCTTACTTTCATAATAACTCCTATCTTCCTCCTAAAGCATTATTTCCATAACCCTTTAAATTAGCCTTCTTTAATAAAGATTCATATTGATGAGACATTAAATGAGACTGCACTTGTGCCATAAAATCCATTACTACAACAACAGAAATTAGTAATGAAGTTCCACCTAGATAAAATGGTACATTTGCAGAAACAATTAAGAATTGCGGCATCAGGCACACCAAAATTAAATACCCCGAACCCCAAACAGTTAGTCTAGTCATAACTCCATCTATATAGTCTGCTGTATGCTCACCGGGCCTAATCCCGGTCATATAAGCTCCAGATCTTCTTAAGTTTTCTGATATTTCTTTAGGATCAAACTGCAATGCTGTGTAAAAGAAACAGAAGAAAGCTATTAGTGCAGAAAATAGAATTACATATAAAGGCTGTCCTGGACTCAAAGCTAGTGTTATCTCTTGCAACCATTCCAGTCCTTCGCCCTGACCAAACCAAGAAGAAGCTGATGCCGGGAACAATAATAGGCTACTCGCAAAAATTGCGGGGATAACTCCAGCTTGATTAATTTTCATGGGAAGGTAAGAAGCCTGCCCTTGGACCATTTTCCTTCCTTGCTGTCTCTTGGCATAGTTTACAGTTATTCTTCTCTGTCCTCTCTCTATCCATACTATAAAGGCAATGGCTGCTATGGCTACCAAAGCAATAGATAGGAGCATCAATATATTTATATCTCCTTGTCTTGCACCTTCAAAGGCCTGTCCAACAGCTCTAGGCAAACCAGCAACAATACTTGAAAATATAATTATAGAAATACCATTTCCTATTCCTTTCTCAGTAACAAGCTCTCCCAGCCACATTAAAAATACTGTTCCTGTAATTAAAGATGTTACAGCTAAGACTTGAAATAAAACTCCTGGTTCTAGTGCCAGCCCTTGACTTTGCAAGCCCAAGGCAAGACCGCTAGCTTGAATGAAAGCTAAGAAAACAGTGCCGTATCTAACATAGGCAGTTCTCATTCTTCTGCCTTCTTCACCTTCCTCTCTAAATCTTTTCTTTAAAGAAGGTGTTGTCCCTTCTAGTAAGCTCATAATAATTGATGCAGTAATATATGGCATAATATTTAAAGCCATTATGCTCATTCTTTCTAGAGCACCGCCAGAAAACATATTAAAAAGATCAAGTAATGTACCTTGATTTTGCTGGAATATACTTGCCAGTCTATCCGGATCTATACCTGGAATAGGTATATGTGTTCCTATTCTATAAATAATAACCGCCATAAGAACAAATCTCAGGCGCTTCCATAATTCTGAAAGACCTTTATTTTTTCCTAAAACTGAAGGGTTTGTTGACATATTTAGACTTTAACAGTCCCTCCGGCATCTTCTATCATCTTCTTAACCGATGCCGTTGTTTGTATTCCCACAAGATTCATCTTTATACATTCTTCAGTATCTTTAAATATCTTTACTTTTTTTGTAGAATTTTTTATGAGGTCTGAATTTGCAAGCAGTTCAAGATTAATTTGATCTTTCCCCAGCCTTATCAAAGAACTTAGTCTTACATCTTCTTTAAACCTATTGACCCTAGAAGAAAACCCAAATTTAGGCGTTCTTTTTTGTAAAGGCATTTGACCGCCTTCAAAACCTATTCGCACTCTTCCACCAGATCTAGATTTCATTCCTTTGTGGCCTTTACCGCTTGTTTTTCCAAAACCACTACCTGTGCCTCTTCCAATACGCTTGCTTGGGCGTACTCTTTTTGGATTTGGTTTTAATTCATTTAAATTCACTTTCTTAACCTCAATTAATTAACTTCTAGTAAGTGTGTAGCTTTATTAATCATGCCTCTATTCTCAGGTGTATCAGTAACAGAAACTTCTTGACCCATTTTAGATAAGCCCAAACCTCTAACACTTTGTTTTTGATAGGATTTCTGCCCTATGAGACTTTTAACTAATTTAACTGTTAATAATTTTTGTATCATTTCTTATCCTTTTCCTAATCTCTTGGCTACTCTTGCAGGTGATTCCATTTCACTTAACGCTTTCAAGGTAGCTCGGACGACGTTTACCGGCGTTGTTGATCCGTAACATTTTGCCAACACATCTTTAACTCCAGCCAATTCCAATACTGCTCTCATCGCCCCTCCGGCAATTATTCCTGTTCCCGGAGCAGCGGGCTTCATGAAAATTACAGAAGCTCCAAATTTACTTTTAATAGGATATTGAATGGTATCTCCTTTCAATTCTATTGATACCATATTTCTTCTAGCATGATCTAGAGCCTTTTGAATAGCTATAGGGACCTCTCGAGCTTTACCTCTACCAAATCCTATCTTTCCATTGCCATCCCCCACAACAGTTACTGCAGTGAATCCAAAGATTCTTCCACCTTTGACTACTTTAGCAACTCTATTAACTTGTACTAATTTTTCTTCTAGTACCTCTGCACCTAGGTTATCTTTTGTTGAATTATTTTGCATATCTTTCCTTTACTAAAATGTAAGACCAGCTTCTCTAGCGGCTTCTGCAAGAGCTTTTACACGCCCATGGTATTTATAACCTGATCTGTCAAAAGCCACTGTTTCAATTCCTTTCTCAATAGCCCTCTTAGCTATTAGCGCACCTACTTTTGATGCTGCTTCTATGTTTCCATTGTTGTCAACTTTTACTTCGGCTTCTAAGGTTGAAGCAGCTGCTAAAACTTTAGAACCATTTTCTACCATTATTTGAGCATAAATATGGCTATTTGATCTAAAAACGGTAAGTCTATTTTTTTCTAATAGATTTATCTTAGATCTAGTCTTTAATGCTCTTTTTTGTCTTTTATTAGTCTTTATACTCATTATTATGATTATGCTTTTTTAGATTCCTTACGCTTAATTCTTTCATCTGAGTACTTCACACCCTTACCTTTGTAAGGCTCAGGCGGTCTGTAATCTCTTATTTCTGCAGCGGTTTGACCCACTTGTTGTTTGTCCATTGATTTAAGAATTATTTCAGTATTACTAGGCAGTTCGGCCGATACGCCCTCCGGCAATTCATGTTTAACAGGATGTGAAAATCCTAAGCTTAGTTCAATGATATTTCCTTCTAGTTTTGCTCTATAACCAACTCCGTTTATCTCTAGCTTTTTTTGAAAGCCAACAGACACACCCTGCATTAAGTTTGACGCCAGTGCACGCATGGTTCCAGTTATAGCAAGTGACTCTTTAGATGATTTGTTTGGTTGGAAAGCTACACTTTCTTCTTCTTTTATTAAGTCTACATCTTGATGAATCTTAAGGGACATCTCTCCAAGATTTCCAGAAGCCTTAAGGATTCTAGATTCCACGGTCAGATTAACACCTTCTGGTATTGCTATTGGTTTTATAGAAGTTCTTGCCATTTTAATTCCTTAAAATACTGAACAAACGACTTCACCACCGAGTTCAGCATCTCTTGCTTGCTGATCTGTCATAAGTCCTTTATTTGTTGATATTACTGCCACTCCAAGTCCTCCATTGATAGAAGGAAGATCTTTATAACTCATATATTCTCTCAATCCTGGTTTGCTTATTCTTTTTAATTGTTTGATAACAGGCTGACCTTCAAAATATTTAAGCTTTATAGTCAATAAAGGTTTGAGCCCTTCAGAAACTTCATAAGAACCTAAATATCCTTGCTCATTTAATAACTCAACTAGAGCTATTTTCTTTTTTGAAGAAGGTACAACGACTTTTTCTTTTATTCTAGATTGGGCATTTTTAATGCTTGTAAAGAAATTTGCTATTGGATCTTGATTACTCATATTTTCTTTCCTACCAGCTTGATTTTACTAAGCCTGGAATATCACCTTGCATGGCGTGTTCTCTTAGTTTATTTCTTGAAAGACCAAATTTCCTATAAACAGCATGCGGCCTTCCTGTTATTGCGCATCTTCTTTGCATTCTTATGGGATTAGCATCTCTAGGAAGCTTCTGTAATTTTATTTGTGCCATCTCTCTCTCTTCATCAGTAGATTTGGGACTACGGATAGTTTCTTTATAAGATGCCCGTTTTTCTGCAAATCTAAGAACAGTTTTTCTTCTCTTCTCCTCTCTAGCCTTCATTGATGTTTTTGCCATAATTAACCCCTAGCTCTTAAATGGAAATTTCATTGCCCTTAATAAGGCTTCACCAGAAGCATTGTTAACAGCTGTTGTAGAAATAGATATATCCATTCCTTTAATTTTGTCTACTTTGTCGTAATCAATCTCTGGAAAAATTATATGTTCTTTTATTCCCATTGAAAAATTTCCCCTTCCGTCAAAAGACTTCACTTCCAGACCTCTAAAATCTCTTTCTCTTGGTATGGCAATGCCTATGAGCCTCTGTAAAAAATCATACATTCTGTCTCCCCTAAGCGTTACTTTGCAGCCTATTGGCATGCCTTCTCGAAGTTTAAAATTAGCTACTGATTTTCTTGCTTTAGTAATTTGAGGTTTTTGGCCAGAAATGAGTGTTAAATCTTCCACTGCCTTTTCTAGAAGCTTTTTATCATTCATTGCTTCTCCGACTCCCATATTTAAAGTAACCTTTGTCACCTTAGGTACAGCCATTATAGATTGTAATCCCAATTTCTCTTTTAATTCTGGAACTACTTTTTTAATATAGTGATCTTTTAAAGGTATCATTATTTTATCTCCTCGCCTGAAGACCTGAAAACTCTAATCTTCTTTCCGTCATCAAGTTGCTTGATGCTAACTTTGTCAGCTTTCCTTGAATTAGGATTAAAAATAGAAATATTAGAAACATTAATTGACCCTTCTTTTTCTACTAAGCCGCCAGCAACTCCTTCTTGAGGATTAGCTTTTGTATGGCGCTTTACCATTTGTATACCAGAAACAAAACACCTTCCATTATCCAATAACTTAGTTATGGACCCTGTCTTGCCTTTATCTTTTCCAGCGATAACTATTACTTCATCGCCTATTTTAATTTTATTCATAATTCCTATAGTACTTCTGGAGCTAATGAAACGATTCTCATAAATTCTTCATTTCTTAGTTCTCTTGATACCGGGCCAAAAACCCTTGTTCCAATGGGTTGCTTTTGTGCGTTTATTAGTACGGCTGCATTATCATCAAATCTGATAGATGATCCATCGGATCTTCTTAACTTATTCTTTGTCCTGACAACAACGGCATCAACAACTTCACCTTTTTTTACTTTTCCTGTTGGTATGGCTTCTTTTATAGTTACTTTAATTACATCTCCAACCCTTGCATACCTTTTCTTAGAGCCTCCAATAACCCTGATACACATAAGCTTTCTTGCTCCGCTATTATCTGCCACTTCTAAATATGTTTGTTCTTGTATCATGTTTATTAATTTATTTTTGTGCTCTTTTTATCGATACTCATAAGATTCCAAGATTTAGTTTTAGAAATTGGCTTACATTCCTGGATTGATACTAAATCACCATCTTTACATTGATTGTCTTGATCATGCACATGTAACTTGGTTGACCTTTTTAAAATCTTTTTATATAAAGGATGTTTTATAGTTCTTTGTATAACAACTGTTATAGTTTTATCTCTTGCAGAGCTAACAACAAGTCCTGTTAGTATTCGTGTATTTTGTTCAGTCATTATTTCTTTTCTTTAATATTTTCATTACTAAGAGTTTTTAATTGGGCCAATGATTTTCTAACGTCTCTTATTTTATGTGTCTCTTTAAGCTGTCCTTGGGAGTGTTGCATCCTCAATTCCATCAATTCTTTTTGTAACTTACCCTCTTCATCTATAGCATCCTCAGGTTTATTTCTTAATCGGCTCAATATACTTTCTTTAGCCATTTTAAACTCTCCTTATAAATGTAGTAGACATTGGCATTTTTGCAGAGGCTAAGGCAAAAGCTTCTTTTGCTAGCTCTTCATCAACACCTTCCATTTCATAAAGAATCTTTCCAGGTTTGATTGGGCAAACCCAATACTCAACATTTCCCTTACCTTTGCCCTGTCTAACTTCTAGAGGTTTTTTGGTTATTGGTTTATCAGGAAAAACTCTTATCCAAATTTTTGCTCCTCTTTTTACCTTTCTTGTCATCGCTCTCCTAGCCGCTTCTATTTGCCTAGAAGTCAATTGTCCTCTTGTGGTCGCTTTTAAACCAAATGTTCCAAAACTCAGGGTGGAGCCTCTCTGGGCATTACCTGTATTTCTTCCTTTTTGTTGTTTTCTGTACTTAGTTCTTTTTGGTTGAAACATTTTTTTACCTTATTCCGCCTGATCTTTTGAAGATGGTACCAAGACCTCTCCTTTAAAGACCCATGCTTTTACGCCTATAACACCGTATGTAGTATTTGCTTCTGCCAAACCATAGTCTACGTCAGCTCTGAGTGTGTGAAGAGGGACTCTTCCTTCTTTTTGAATTTCTGCTCGTGCTATTTCTGCACCTCCCAACCTTCCTGCAACTCTTATTTTTACTCCTTGAGCACCTTGTCTCATTGAATTCTGTACAGCTCTTTTCATGGCCCTTCTAAACATAACTCTTCTTTCTAACTGTTGGGCTACACTTTCTGCTAAAAGTTTTGCATCTAGATCAGGCTTCCTAATTTCTTGAATACTTAAAGTAACAGGTATACCCATTTTTACCGTTATTTCTTCTCTCATCCTATCTATATCTTCACCTTTTTTTCCTATAACTATGCCTGGTCTAGCTGTATGAATAAGGACTCTTGCATTGTCGGCTGTTCTTTCTATTTCTATACGGCTAACAGAAGCATGAGATAATTTTTTTGTTAAATGGTCTCTCACTTCTATGTCCTTAAGAAGATTACTAGTGTATTCAGACTTCTCAGCAAACCAATTAGAGGTATGTTGAGTTGTTATTCCTAATCTGAAGCCTATTGGATGTACTTTTTGTCCCATTTTTAATTATTTTCCTTTATTGTTAAGGCTATATTGCAGCTTCTTTTAAAGAATCTATCTGCCCTTCCCCTGGCTCTTGGTCTTACTCTTTTCATAGTAAAGCTCTCATCAACAGCAATAGACGAAACGAATAAACTGTCTGCATCGAGACCATTATTATGCTCTGCGTTTGCGATTGCAGATTCTAATATTTTTTTAACAATATGAGCAGATTTCTGAGGTGCGAAAGTTAAGATTCCTAGAGCTTCTTCAACTTTCTTTCCTCTAATCAGGTTGGCCATTAATCTAACCTTTTGAGCTGATATTCTGGCACTTCTTAGTTTTGCACTTACTTCAGTCATAATAAATATCTACTTCCTGTCTCCTGAGTGCATTCTAAAAGTGCGAGTTAAAACAAATTCACCTAGTTTATGTCCAACCATATCTTCTTGTATAAAAATAGGTACATGCTGTCTTCCGTTGTGGACGGCTATGTTTAAACCTACCATGTCTGGAGAAATCATTGATCTTCTTGACCAAGTTTTAATTGGTTTTTTATCGTTAGAAGATACAGCTTTATCAACTTTATTTTGTAAATGAAGATCTATGAAAGGACCTTTTTTTAGTGATCTTGGCATTTTTAATTATTGATATCTGCGACGTACTATCATTTTGTTAGTAGTCTTTGTTTTCTTTCTTGTTCTAAAACCTTTTGTTGGCACGCCCCAAGGAGTAACTGGATGTCTACCTCCTGAAGTCTTACCTTCACCTCCACCGTGAGGGTGATCTACCGGATTCATCGCTACACCTCTAACAGTTGGTCTTATACCCAACCACCTTTTAGCTCCTGCTTTTCCTATAGATCTTAGAGAATGTTCTGCATTGGAAACTGAACCTATTGTGGCCCTGCAGTCCGACAAGACTCTTCTTACTTCTCCACTTCTTAACCTTACAGTTACATGCCTACCTTCTATTGCTAATATTTGTCCTGAAGAACCAGCACTTCGTATCATTTGTGCACCTTTTCCTGGAAATAATTCAACACAATGAACAATTGTTCCAAGTGGCATCTGGCTTAAAATAAGTGAGTTACCTATTGATATGGGTGATCCATCTCCAGATTGGATGGTCTGACCCAAACTCAGTCCTTCTGGTGCAATAATATAATTTCTCTCTCCATCTGCATATAACAGCAAAGCTATGTTTGCAGATCTGTTTGGATCATATTCTAAACTCTCAACCTTAGCCGGAATTCCATCTTTTATTCTTTTAAAATCAATAATTCTATAATGTTTTTTATGTCCACCGCCTCTATGTCTGGTGGTTATTCTTCCCTGGTTATTTCTACCTGCTTTTTGCTTCTTAGGTTCAAGCAATGGAGCATAAGGATCACCTTTATGTAAATCATCACGGGATACCCAAGACCTGAAACGCCTTCCAGGTGAAGTTGGCTTTGATTTCTTTATTAGAGTTGCCATTTTATTCTGTTCCTACCTCTATTGATTGCCCTGCTGCTAACTTTACGTAAGCTTTTTTCCAATCTGACCTTTTGCTTATCCTGTGTTTAGATCTTTTTGTCTTCCCTTTTACCTTAATTACATTTACGTCTTCAACAACTACAGAAAAATACCCTTCTATAGCTTGCTTTATTTGTAACTTAGTAGCCTTTAAATCTACCTTAAAAGCATACTGATTACTGGATCCCATCATAGATGAAACTTTTTCCGTAATGTATGGTGACTTAATAACGGTATATAATTCGTTTCTCATTATGACAATGCCTTATTGAGGGATTCTAGAGTTTCTGAAGTTACAATAACTTTTTTAGCGTTTAACAATTCAGCAGGATCAATTGAATTCAAAGTCTGTATATTAAATTCTAATAAATTCTTTGAGGCTAATTCTAAATCTTTATTTATATTTGGTAGCACTGCCAGAGCCGATGTGAAACCAAGTCCTGATAAGATTTCTTTTACTTGAGATGATTTTGGAGGGCTCTCAATTAAAAATTCGTCTAATGCTATTATTTTTTGTTCGCTAGCAAGCTTAGACCAGATTGACCTCATAGCCGCTCTGTACATCTTCTTATTTATCTTTTTTGGTCTAACATCCTGATACTTATGAGCAAAAGTTATACCTCCACCCCTCCATATAGGAGATCGGATAGTTCCTGCTCTTGCCCTACCAGTTCCTTTCTGAGCCCAAGGTTTTTTTCCGCCACCCCTAACTGCAGATCTATTTTTTTGACCTTTAGTATTCTGATGACCATTTGCTATATAAGTTGTAATCAGTTGATGGACTAAATCTTCGTTAAAAGGTTGCCCAAAAATCTTTTCTGATAATTCAGCTGTTGAATTATCATTTCCGTTCTGTTTGTAAACTTGGATTTCCATTAATTTATTTTATTGCAGGTTTTAAAATTATATTAGAACCAGTTGAGCCAGGAACAGGTCCCTTTATAAGAAGCAGACTATTTTCTGCATCTATTGAGGTAATTTTAAGATTTTGTACAGTTTTCTTGACGTCTCCCATGTGGCCTGACATTTTCTTCCCTTTCCATACCTTTCCCGGAGTTTGACATTGGCCTATAGATCCTGGCGCTCTATGTGAAATTGAATTTCCATGAGTTGCATCTTGCATCTGGAAATTCCAACGCTTTACAGTTCCTGCAAAACCTTTTCCTTTTGAAGTACCTGAAACATCAACGTATTGTCCTTCTTCAAATTGATCTAAAAAAAGATTGCTGCCAACTTCCAATCCTGAAGCTTCTTCTTCTGTAATCCTGAATTCCCAAAGCCCCTCTCCTGGATTAATTGCATTTTTCTTAAAGTGACCCATCTCTGACATCTTTAGATGTTTTTCTTTCTTTGAACCAGTAGTTACTTGAACAGAAGAATAACCATCCCTATCTTGAGATTTAATCTGAGTGATTGTATTTGGTTCAACGCTTACGACAGTAACGGCAATAGCATCTCCTTCAGGAGTGAAAACCCTTGTCATTCCTTGTTTTTTTCCTACCAGTCCAATAGTCATAATTATTTCATTTCATCCAAGCTAATTTGAACAACTACTCCAGCTGACAATTCAAGCTTCGTAAGTGCGTCTAAAGTTTTCTCTGAAGGCTCTAGAATATCTAATGTTCTTTTGTGAGTTCTAATTTCGTATTGATCTCTTGCGTCCTTATCTTTATGAGGTGAAATTAAAATAGTAGTTTTGTGTTTCTTTACAGGCATGGGGATAGGACCTTTTACCTTGGCGCCTGTTCTCTTAACAGTTTCTACAATTTCTTTTGCAGAACGGTCGATGAGCTTATGATCAAAAGCTTTTAATCTTATTCTTATGCTTTGATTTTGCATTTTTAAAACCTTCTACTCTACTTCTAAAGAGCACCATTGAAACCCCCTACAAAGTAGGATGGGTTTATTAATAAATAAAACTCAAATCTAGAAAACCTTAGACGTGAGCCTCTCCAACAAAACGAGCGCGAATTTTAGTTTTGTGACCTCCTTGTGTCAACCTAAAATTAAAAAAAACCCTTATAAAATGCGGTTTTTTTCTATCTGACTCTCTTTTTTAACTAATCGTTTTTATTTATGATCGTTTCAGCAACATTAGAAGGAACTTCTGAATATTTCAAAGGCTCCATAGTAAAGGTTGCTCTCCCTTGTGAAGCTGACCTTATATCAGTTGCATAACCAAACATTTCTGCTAACGGCACCTCTCCGGAAACTACTTTCCCCGAAGGTCCATCTTCCATGCCATGAATGACGCCTCTTCTTCGACTAAGATCTCCAACAACATCACCCATATATTCTTCAGGCGTTACTATTTCAATACTCATAATTGGTTCCAATAATACTGGGTCTGCTTTTTTAGCTCCCCCTTTGAATGCCATTGAACCAGCAACTTTAAAAGCTACTTCACTCGAATCTACATCATGATATGAACCATCATAAAGAGTAATTTTAACCTTCACTAGCGGATAGCCAGCTACAACACCCGCTTCCATTTGCTCTCTGCAACCCTTATCTACGGCTCCAATAAATTCTCTCGGAATAGCTCCACCAACGATCTCATTTACGAATTGGTAATTTTGGTCTTTATCTTCATCAGACTCCTCTAGAGGCTCCATGCGAATATATACATGACCGTATTGGCCTCTACCACCTGACTGTCTTACAAATTTTGCTTCTTCTTCTACATTCTTTTTTATAGATTCCCTATAAGCAACTTGAGGCTTCCCTACATTTGCTTCAACCCCAAATTCCCTCCTCATTCTGTCGACTAGAACGTCTAAATGTAATTCTCCCATTCCTGACATAATGGTCTGGCCTGATTCTTCATCTGTTCTGAGCCTGAAGGAAGGATCTTCTTGAGCTAACCTACCAAGAGCTATACCCATCTTCTCTTGGTCTTCTTTTGTTTTCGGTTCAACAGCTACAGAAATAACTGGCTCAGGAAAATTCATTGACTCCAGAGTTATGCGATTTTTTTCATCACAAAGGGTCTCACCAGTTATAGCATCTTTTAAACCTATGACTGCACAAATATCCCCTGCCCTTGCTTCTGATATATTTACTCTCTCATTTGAATGCATTTGAAGCATCCTGCCTATTCTTTCTTTTTTTCCTTTAATAGGAAGATACACTGAGTCACCTGTATTTAAAATTCCTGAGTACACTCTTACAAAAGTTAATGACCCTACAAAAGGGTCAGTAGCTATTTTGAATGCAATTCCAGAAAACGGTTCTGCATCATCTGATTTTCTTGAGCCTTCTTCCTCATTATCTAGAACACCAGTAACAGGCTTAACTTCATTTGGAGCAGGTAGAAAATCAATTACAGCATCAAGCATAGTTTGTACGCCTTTATTTTTAAAGGCAGAACCACAAAGACACGGAACAATTTCTGAATTTAATGTCCTCTCTCTCAGTCCTTGTTTAATTTCCTCTTCAGATAAATCTCCTCCTTCAAGATACTTATCCATAACGGTTTCATTGGCTTCAGCTGCTGCCTCTACCATTTTTTCTCGCCATTCTTTTGCTAGATCTAACATGTCCTCTGGTATGTCTTTCAGCTCAAAAGTAGTTCCCATGTCATCACCATCCCAATAGATGGCCTTCATTTTCACTAGATCTATAACCCCTCTAAAATCGTCTTCCGCACCTATAGCTAATTGGATTGGTATTGGGTTGGCGCCTAGTCTTTTTTCCATTTGGTCAACAACGTTCAAGAAATCAGCACCTGCTCTATCCATTTTATTAATGAAAGCTATTCTGGGCACTTCATATCGATTTGCCTGCCTCCAAACTGTCTCAGATTGAGGTTCGACACCAGAGCTACCACAGAAAACTACAACAGCTCCATCTAGTACTCGCAAAGATCTTTCAACTTCAATTGTGAAATCAACATGACCAGGTGTGTCAATAATGTTGAATCTATGTTGCTTATACTGTTTAGCGGTCCCTTCCCAAAAACATGTAGTCGCTGCCGAAGTAATGGTTATCCCTCTTTCTTGTTCTTGTTCCATCCAGTCCATAACAGCTGCGCCATCATGAACTTCTCCAATCTTATGAGAGATCCCAGTATAAAAAAGGACTCTTTCAGTTGTGGTAGTTTTTCCTGCATCAACGTGAGCACAAATACCAATATTTCTATACAGTTCTAACGGAGTAGCTCTGGCCATAATGTTTATATATTTAAATTAAAATCTAAAGTGAGAGAAGGCTCTATTTGCTTCAGCCATTCTGTGCGTGTCTTCTTTTTTCTTAATGGCTTCACCTCTTCCATCACAAGCATCAAGCAGTTCATTAGCCAATCTGAGAGTCATTGTTTTCTCATTTCTTGAACGAGCACTCTTTGCTATCCATCTCATTGCGAGGGCGCTTCTTCTTGATGGTCTCACTTCCAAGGGAATCTGATAAGTTGCTCCACCGACTCTACGAGCTTTCACTTCCACCATAGGACCTACTTGATCCAGAGCTTTCTCGAACACTTCGACGGGCTCTTTATCTGATTTTTTTGAAATTTCATCAAAAGCTCCATAAATAATCTTTTCTGCAACAGATTTTTTTCCGTCTGTCATAATTTGATTCATGAACTTTGCTACTCTTAAATTACCAAATTTTGGATCTGGTAATATTGTTCTTTTTGGTGCTGCTTTTCTTCTAGACATAATTTTTTATTTTGGTTTTTTAGCTCCGTATTTTGAGCGACGTTGTTTCCTATCATCCACTCCAGACGTATCGAGGGTACCTCGAATAGTGTGATATCTCACACCTGGTAAGTCTTTAACTCTTCCACCTCTAATAAGTACTACTGAGTGTTCTTGTAAATTGTGACCTTCTCCACCTATATACGAAATTACTTCGTACCCAGTAGTAAGTCTCACTTTACAGACCTTCCTGAGAGCTGAATTAGGTTTCTTAGGGGTAGTGGTATATACCCTTGTACAAACCCCTCTTCTTTGAGGAGATCCTTTTAGAGCAGGAACATCTGTCTTAACTACTTTTCTTTTTCTAGGTTTTCTTACTAATTGATTAACTGTTGCCATATTTAATTTCTTTAAATTTTGTGGTCGCGAATTGTAATGAGAGGTCTTGATTGCGTCAATGTATTACTCAACCTCTTTTAAAGCTTCACTTAATGCTTTCTCTAGATCTATCTCAAACTCTTCCTCAACTTGCTCAACTTTGCTACTTAATTTTGCCATTCCTGAGCCTGCCGGTATCAACCTACCGACAACTACATTCTCCTTTAGTCCTCTTAGTCTATCAACTCTTCCGGTCGTTGCTGCTTCAGTTAAAACTCTTGTAGTTTCTTGAAAAGAAGCCGCTGAAATGAATGATTCAGTAGCAAGTGACGCCTTAGTAATACCCAAAAGAAGTCTCTTAAATTGGATTTCTGTCTTTTTAGCTTTTTTCAATAACAAATTAGCTTCTTTAATTCTAGAATATTCTGCTTGTTCGCCTAGAATAAAATCAGAATCTCCGACGTCAGTAATCTCAACCTTTCTTAGCATTTGATTCAATATCACTTCAATATGCTTATCATTTATAGTCACTCCCTGTAGTCTATACACCTCTTGTATTCCATTAACAATATAGTCTGTTAACTCTTCTAATCCTCGAAGTGCAAGAATATCATGTGGACTCATTGAGCCATCAGAGACAATATCACCCTTCTCTATTCTTTCACCTTCAAAGACATTGATGTGACGAGTTCTTAATATTAGTGTGGCATGATCATTACCATCTTCATCGGTAATAACCAGTCTCTCTTTTCCTTTAGTAGGCTTACCCCATGAAACAACTCCTGAAGCCTGAGCTAAAATTGCTGATTCCTTAGGTTTTCGAGCTTCAAATAAATCTGCTACCCTAGGCAGTCCTCCGGTAATATCTTTTGTCTTAGCTGATTCTTGAGATATTCTAGCTATTACACCTCCAAGCTCTATGTCCTGTCCTTCTGTTAAACGTATGATAGCTTTTCCTGGAAGGGTATATATTGCTGGAGCTTCTGAATCAGGCAAACTTTTAACTTTACCTCTTCCATCAACTATATGAATGGCGGGTCTCTTATCTTGAGCATCACCTTTTGGTCTTTCTGTAACGTCAATAATTTCAATGTTACTCAAGCCTGTCATCTCATCCTGTTTGAGTCTTGCAGTTATGCCGTCTTCTATATCTTCAAACTTAGCTTTACCGCTAATTTCTGAGATAATTGGCCTAGTGAGAGGGTCCCATTTAGCAACTATATCTCCAGCTTTTACTTTAGATCCTGATGCAAAATTTAAAACCGCTCCATAAGGAACTTTATGGCTTTCTACAATCCTTCCATTTATATCAACTATAGTTAATTCAGAAGATTGAGACAATGCTATATAAGTGCCATCTTTCTTTTTGACAGTTCTAATGTCGTAAACACAGCTACCAGCATAACTAGTCTCTATATTATCTTCTGCTGAAGTTCCTGATGCAGTGCCTCCAATATGAAACGTTCTCATTGTGAGCTGAGTTCCTGGCTCACCAATAGATTGTGCCGCTACTATGCCAACAGACTCTCCTATATCTACTTTATGGCCTCTTCCAAGATCTCTGCCATAGCATTTTGCACATATTCCATGGATGGTTTCACAATAAATTGCAGATCTAACTGTAATCTCATAAACGTTCTTGTCATCCAGTGTATCAACAATATCTTCATCAATTAGAAGTCCAGCAGCCAAAACTACTTCTGAATTATCTTGCGACATTACGTCTTCTGCAACAGTCCTACCTAGAACTCTCTCGCCTAGTGGTACTAAAACATTACCGCCTTCTATAATTGGTTTCATCAGTATCCCTACGGAGGTGCCGCAGTCTTCCTCACTTACCACCATATCTTGAGCTACATCTACAAGTCTTCTTGTTAAATATCCTGAATTGGCAGTTTTGAGAGCAGTATCAGCAAGGCCTTTCCTGGCACCATGAGTTGAAATAAAGTATTGCTGTGCAGTAAGTCCTTCTCTGAAGTTAGCTGTTATCGGTGTTTCAATAATTGAGCCATCTGGCTTAGCCATCAAACCTCTCATACCAGCAAGTTGTCTTATTTGCGCAGGCGAACCTCTAGCTCCAGAATCAGCATACATAAAAACTGAGTTGAAAGAATCTGATACTACAGTCGAGCCATCTGCTTCTTTAAATTCTTCCTTAGAAATATTATCCATCATGGATTTTGCTATCATCTCATTAGCTCTAGTCCAGATATCTATTGCTTTGTTGTATTTTTCACCCTGAGTAACAAGACCAGAAGAAAATTGAGCTTCTATATCTCTTACTTCTTGCTCAGCCTCTTCAACAATTTTTTCTTTATCATCTGGAATTATAAAATCATCTATACCAATGGAAGAACCAGATTTAGTAGAGAACTCATAACCCATATACATTAGTTGGTCAGCAAATATAACTGTTCTTTTAAGACCAGCTTTTCTGTAGCAAACATCTATTAAATTAGAAACAGATTTGCTATCCAGAGTTCTGTCGACCAATTCAAATGGCATATTTTCAGGTAACAACTCATAAAGCAAAGCTCTGCCAACTGTTGTATCTACTATTTGGGCACTCTCTTCTTCAGTTTTATTAGGTTTTAATCTAACTTTTATCTTTGCTTGGATATCAACTGTTCCTGAATAAAAAGCACGACTAACTTCATTGACAGAAGACATTATACGACCTTCGCCTTTGGCATTAATTTTTTCGCGTGACATGTAATAGATTCCTAGGACGACATCTTGTGAAGGGTCAATAATTGGCTTTCCATTTGAAGGAGAAAGAATATTATTTGATGCCATCATCAGTGCCCTGCATTCTAATTGTGCTTCTATTGTTAAGGGAACGTGCACTGCCATTTGATCTCCATCAAAATCCGCGTTATAAGCTTTGCAAACTAGAGGGTGAAGTTGAATTGCCTTGCCTTCCACAAGAACAGGTTCAAAAGCTTGAATCCCAAGCCTGTGAAGTGTCGGAGCTCTATTTAGCATTACAGGATGCTCTCTTATGACTTCATCAAGAATATCCCAGACTTCAGGTTCCTCTCTGTCTACCATTCTTTTAGCTAGCTTTATAGTGTTAGCTAATTCTAATTGTTGAAGTTTTCCAAAGACAAAAGGTTTAAATAACTCTAAAGCCATTTTCTTAGGTAAGCCACACTGATGCAATCTAAGAGTTGGTCCAACTACGATCACAGACCTACCAGAATAATCTACACGTTTTCCTAGAAGGTTCTGTCTAAATCTTCCTTGTTTTCCTTTGATCATATCAGCCAAAGACTTCAATGGACGCTTATTAGATCCAGTTACAGCTCTTCCCCTTCTTCCATTATCAAGCAGGGCATCTACTGACTCCTGAAGCATTCTTTTCTCATTTCTTGTAATTATGTCTGGAGCATTCAGATCTAGAAGTCTTTTTAATCTATTATTTCTATTTATGACTCTTCTGTAGAGATCATTTAAGTCAGAAGTTGCAAACCTGCCTCCTTCTAAAGGAACTAAAGGTCTTAAGTCAGGCGGCAATATTGGAAGCACTTCAAGAACCATCCATTCCGGTCTATTACCTGATTCATTAAAAGATTTAAGTAATTTTAGTCTCTTAGAATACTTCTTTAATTTGGCTTCTGATTTTGTTAGAGGCATCTCCTCTTGTATGTCTCTGATTGCTGCTTCTAAGTCTAATTCTTTAAGTAAAACTTGGATGGATTCAGCACCCATTCCAGCTTTAAATTCATCTCCCCAAGTTTCTAAAGCTTCGTAATATTCTTCATCAGTTAATAATTGGGTGGGTTCAAGATCAGTCATACCTGGCTCTATGACTATAAAAGATTCAAAATACAGAACTCGTTCTAGGTCTTTTAAAGTAAGATCTAGTACTAATGCCAATCTTGAAGGTAGTGATTTTAAGAACCATATATGCGCAACTGGTGTTGCGAGTTCTATATGAGCCATTCTTTCTCTTCTAACTTTAGAAAGAGTCACTTCTACACCGCATTTCTCACAGACCACTCCTCTATGCTTCATGCGTTTATATTTACCGCAGATGCACTCATAGTCCTTAATAGGTCCAAATATTTTTGAACAAAACAGTCCATCCCTTTCAGGTTTAAAAGTTCTATAATTTATTGTTTCAGGTTTTTTTACCTCTCCATAAGACCATGATCTTATTTGTTGTGGCGAAGCCAAACCAGCCCTTATGGAGTTATACTCAACGCCATGACCTTGGTCTCTTAAAATATTTACTAAGTCTTTCAATTCAATCTCCTAGTCTTCTATGTTTTCTAATTCTAAATCTATTCCAAGAGATCTAATCTCTTTAGTTAAGACATTAAATGATTCTGGTATTCCGGGTTCCATTTCAAAGTTTCCATCTACAAGATTTTTATAAATCTGTGTTCTTCCTGCAACATCGTCTGATTTAACAGTAAGCATTTCTTGTAAAGTATGTGCTGCGCCATAAGCTTCCAGCGCCCAAACTTCCATTTCCCCAAATCTTTGGCCACCAAACTGTGCTTTGCCTCCTAAAGGCTGTTGAGTTACAAGGCTGTAACTACCAGTTGATCTTGCATGCATCTTATCTTCAATTAAATGATTAAGTTTTAAAATGTACATGTATCCAATAGTTGTTTCTCTATCGAATTTTTCTCCAGTTCTTCCGTCAAAAAGTTGGGTTTGACCACTTCTTGGAAGACCGGCCAGTTCAAGCATTGATTTAACTTCTTCTTCTTTAGCTCCATCAAAAACAGGTGTTGCCATAGGAACTCCCTCTCTTAAATTAGAAGCTAAGACCATAATATCTTCATCATTTAAAGAACTTAGATCCTGTGAACCACCTTTTTCATAAATCTCTGTTAGAAATGGCTTTATCTCCGAAGAGCCTCGACCTTCATCTATCATGTTTCCAATCTTCTTACCTAGTTCTTTTGCCGCCCAACCTAGGTGTGTTTCTAGAACCTGACCTACATTCATGCGCGAAGGCACTCCTAAAGGATTTAAAACGATATCTACCGGATCACCATTGTGGTCATAAGGCATATCTTCTACTGGCATTATTACAGAAATTACTCCTTTATTTCCATGCCTCCCAGCAAGTTTATCTCCAGGTTGGATTCTTCTTTTTATAGCTAAATACACCTTAACAATCTTTAAAACCCCTGGTGCCAGATCATCTCCTCCAGTAACTTTATCTCTTCTTTTTGAAAAGGTAACTTCCAAGTCTTCTTTATATTCCTTTAAACTCTTATAAATATTATCTATCTGCTTATTAGCAGATTCATTTGAAAGTCTTATCTTGTACCAATCTTCCTGATCTACTGCTTCTAAATCTGATTTTTTTATTGTAGAGCCTTTAATTAAACCCTTTCCAGAAATTACTTTTTTTCCGATTAGAATGCTCTCTAACCTTGATATTGCTGATTCTTCAAGAATTTTTAATTCATCTTGTATATCTTTCTTGATTTCTTCAAGCTGTGACTCCTCAATTGCTTCAGCTCTACCATCTTTTTCCAAGCCATCTCTTGTAAATACGTGAACATCTATAACCGTACCATCTGCACCTGATGAAACTCTCAAAGAACTATCTTTTACATCTGAAGCTTTTTCTCCAAATATGGCTCTTAACAATTTTTCTTCTGGACTTAATTGCGTTTCACCTTTGGGTGTTACTTTTCCAACCAATATATCACCAGCCTTTACTTCAGCTCCTAAATGCACTATTCCATGCTCATCAAGTTTAGATAAAGCGGTGTCTCCAACATTAGGAATATCTGATGATATTTCTTCAGGCCCTAATTTAGTATCCCTTGATACACAAGTTAGTTCTTGAATATGAATACTTGTAAATTTATCTTCTCTTACTAATCTGTCAGATATTAAGATTGAATCTTCAAAGTTATAGCCATGCCAAGGCATGAAGGCAATCCTGACATTTTGACCAAGAGCTAGTTCTCCCATGTCTATAGAAGGTCCATCCGCCAAAATATCATTCTTATTAATTTTATCTCCCGCAGAAACCAGCGGTCTTTGATTGATACATGTATTTTGATTAGACCTTGTATATTTGATCAAGTTATATATATCAACTCCAGAGTCTCCAGCTTGTATCTCTTTTTCAGATGCTCTAACAACTATTCTGCTAGCATCTATACTTTCAATTATTCCACCCCTTAAGGCGGTCACACAAGAACCAGAATCTCTTGCAACAACTCTTTCAACTCCAGTTCCTACTAATGGCTTTTCAGCTTGTAAAGTAGGTACGGCTTGCCTCATCATATTAGAACCCATCAGTGCTCTATTAGCATCATCATGCTCAAGAAAAGGAATTAGTGATGCAGCGACTGAAAAAGCCTGCTGAGGAGAAACATCCATGAAATCAACTCTTTCTGGAGGCATAAAGGTAAATTCATTTTTATGTCTAACTGGGACTAATTCTTCTGTAAATTTATTATCTTTATCAAGAACGGCGCTAGCTTGGGCTATAATGAAATCTCCTTCTTCTATAGCTGATAAAAAATTGAAATCAGCAACAGAAACTTTACCATTTTCAACTCTTCTGAAAGGACTCTCAAGAAAGCCATATTCATTTGTTCTTGCATAGGCAGCAAGAGAATTTATTAAACCTATATTTGGACCTTCTGGAGTTTCAATTGGACAGACTCTTCCGTAATGAGTTGGATGAACATCTCGAACTTCAAATCCTGCCCTTTCACGCGTCAGTCCTCCTGGACCTAAAGCTGAAACTCTTCTTTTATGAGTAACCTGTGCCAATGGATTATTTTGATCCATGAACTGAGAAAGCTGACTAGATCCAAAAAACTCCTTAACTGCAGCAGATACAGGTTTCGCGTTAATGAGATCTTGAGGTCCTAAATCATCTGTTTCAGCAGTTGCGAGCCTTTCTCTTACTGCTCTTTCTACTCTAACAAGGCCAATTCTATATTGGTTAGAGACCATTTCACCCACTGATCTAATTCTTCTATTACCTAAATGATCTATGTCATCTACTTGGCCTTTTCCATTTCTTATAGAAACAAGTGTTTTTAATGTATTTAAAATATCTTCATTTTCTAAAATACTGTTACCTTCAAGATCTTCATGGCCAAGTCTCTTATTAAATTTCATCCTCCCAACCGCAGATAGGTCATAACGCTCAGGATTAAAAAATAAATTGTTAAAGAGTGTAGTGGCAGCTTCTTTTGTAGGTGGCTCTCCGGGTCTCATCATTCTGTATATCTCGACCAAAGCCTCTATCTCATTTGTTGTAGAATCAGCTCTTAAGGTATCTGCCATATAAGGGCCTGACTCTAAGTCATTTATATATAAAACTTCAAGTTCAGATAAATTAAGTTCTTCCAAAATCTCAATAGATTCTTCATCGATCAAAGTATTGGCTTCAAGAGATATCTCTCCTGTAGTTTTATCAAATAAATCCTTAGCTAAAACTTGCCCAAAAATAGCATTTTTATCCATATCCAAATGCTTGATTTTTGCACTTTCTATTTTCCTAATATGCCTAGCACTTATCCTTTCACCTTTTTTTGCAATTATTTCTCCTGATCCTTTAATATCAACTGGAGCAATTTTTCCCATAAGTCTTCTTGGTAAAACTTGGAGCTGATAATTATCTTTCTTAATTTTATAAGTTTCAGTTTCATAAAACTTTTCTAGAATTTCTTGATTAGTTAATTTTAGGGCTTTTAATAAGATTGTAGCTAAGAGCTTTCTTCTTCTGTCTATTCTTACATAAACTAGGTCTTTAGCATCAAATTCGAAGTCTAACCACGATCCTCTATAGGGTATTACCCTGGCACCATATAAAACTTTCCCTGAGGAATGACTTTTACCTTTATCATGATCAAAGAATAATCCAGGAGACCTGTGAAGTTGCGAAACAACAACTCTTTCAGTCCCATTAATAATAAAAGAACCATATTCAGTCATCAGAGGCACAGTGCCCATGTAAACTTCTTGTGATTTTCCTTCTTTTAACTTTCCAGATTCTTTATCAATGAAGAATAAGTTACATGTTATGTGCAAAGGAATATCATAAGTTATGCCTTTAAGCTTACATTCTCTTTCATTAAAGACAGGCTCCCCTAGGGTATAACCAGAGAACTCCATTCTAGCAAAACCATTATGACTCTCAATAGGAAAAATTGAGTCCAAGACTTGCTGTAATCCTTGATCAGCTCTCTTATCAGATTCTATATACCTTTGTAAAAATTTATCATACGACTGAACTTGTGAAGCCAATAAATTTGGCAACTCCATTACGCTGGAGATCTTTTCAAAACTCCTTCTAACTCTTTTTTTCTCAGTGTATGAAAAACTCATATAAGCCCCTATCTAAAAAATTAATAACCTACGGAAATAGAAAAAATTAAACTAGAACTATTTAAGCTCTACTTTAGCTCCAGCATCTTCAAGTTGCTTAGCATACTCATCTGCCTCTGCTTTATTTACTCCTTCTTTAATAACGGAAGGTGCAGTATCAACTAAGCCCTTAGCATCTTTCAGACCTAAGCCAGTAATAGCCCTTACAGCCTTAATAACTTCTACCTTCTTATCTCCAACTTCAGCAAGGTGTATATCTACATCAGCAGCTTCCTCTTCTTCTGCCTCTGCTCCGCCTGCTGCTGCAGGAGCTGCTGCTGCTGCAGGAGCGGCTGCTGTTACGCCAAATTTTTCTTCCATTGCCTCGATAAGCTCAACCACATCGATAACGCTCATTTCTGCAATTGCTTCTAATATCTCTTCTTTACTTAGTGCCATGATTTATTCTCCAATAAATTGTTTTGTTTAAAAATTAAGATTCTGCCTGTTGCTTCTGATCTTTAACCGCCAGTAAAGTCCTTACTAACTTTGATGGAACTTGATTTAAGATTGAAACAAACTTACTCATAGGTGCATTTAATAAGCCTGCTAATTGTGCTAAAGCCTCATCTCTGCTCGGCATATTCGCTATTAAAGACAACTTAGAAAGTTCAAGCAAGGAATCACCGAGTGATATTCCCTTGATCAGAAAATTCTTATTAACTTTAGTAAAGTTATTTAATAACTTAGCTGCACTTGTTGGATCCTCTAAAGAGAATGCCAGCATAGTCGGTCCTACTAGTAAGTCTTCGAAACAAGAAAATTTAGTATCATTTAATGCTCTCTTAGCAAGAGTATTTCTTATAACTTTTAGGTGAACCGAGGAATCTCTAGCTTCTTGGCGAAGCTTAGTCAATTCGGCCACTGTAGTTCCATGATAGTCTGCAGCTATTGCTGAAACTGCTTTATTAGCAACCTCATTAAGCTCTTCAACTGCAATTTTCTTATCATCAATGCGCATTGGCATCTTCTTATCCTCCTAACACCAAACTTACGTTCAGTATTTTGTTGGTAAACAAAGAAATTACTTTCTTTGAAAACCATCTACGTAGGTTGAATATATTAAGCAAGAAAAAACTTCTTACACCTACGGTCTTCGATGGATACGACAGAGTCGCACCATACTGAAGAAACCTTCCTATCATTCTCAATATCTTATTTAAATTTTAGGGACGACAAGTCTATTTCTATACCAGCTCCCATTGTAGTAGATAGGGTAACTTTTTTAACGAAGACTCCTTTAGCTGAAGGGGGTTTATTCCTCTTCAAGTCTTCTAATAATGTTTCAAGATTCTGTTGAACCTGTTCAGCTGAATAAGAGATATCTCCTATTCTTCCATGCACTATAGCTCCTTTGTCTGATCTGTAACGGATTTGACCTGCTTTTGCATTCTTAACTGCATTTGCTACATCTTTTGTGACCGTTCCTGTCTTGGGATTCGGCATGGTTCCTTTAGGACCTAAAACCTTTCCTAGTGGACTTACGATTTTCATAGTGTCTGGAGTAGCTATTATAACATCGTAGTCATCAGCA
>Ga0209383_1000418_pt1 | contig 30679 bp, 36 predicted proteins | sample CoawatmetaG02DNA_FD_187510 | JGI IMG/M metagenome (GOLD analysis project Ga0209383, IMG submission 187510) | Marine microbial communities from the West Antarctic Peninsula - Coastal water metaG029-DNA (SPAdes) (version 2) | ecosystem: Environmental > Aquatic > Marine > Coastal ... | reverse complement strand
GCTTCTTAAAAAAAGAAGTGTTTATCTAGTGAGGAATGACAGAAATGTATTTTTTTCCAAACTTTTTAGTTTGAAATTTAACTCTACCGCTTACTTTTGCAAAAATTGTGTGATCTTTTCCCATTCCGACATTTTGACCAGGATGCATTTTAGTGCCTCTTTGTCGTAAGATAATGTTACCAGGAATAACTAATTGTTCGCCATATTTTTTGACTCCCAATCTTCTACCAGCACTATCTCGACCATTTCTTGTAGAACCACCTGCTTTTTTCGTTGCCATAATATTATAATTTTAGTTTATTTTTCTCTAGATACAACCGTATCTTTAGTTTTTGTTTTTGTTTTTGTTTCTTTTTCCTTAGCAATAGAGGATTTTGTTTTGGCTAAAACGCCAACTTCAACTTTCTTATCTGCTTCAGATAGAATTTTTCCATCTTTTCCAAATATCTTCATAATTTGGATTATTGAAACTTGTTGTCTATGCCCCTTTTTTCTTCTTGAATTCTGCCTTCTTCTTTTTGTAAAAGATATAACTGTTTTGTTTTTGGCTTGCTTAACAACAACACCTTCAACTTTTGCTCCTTCTAAAAGTGGAGCTCCAATTTCAATATTATCATCTTTGTTTGTAAGTAATACTTGATCAAAGTTAACTACGTTTCCAGCTTCGCCAGAAATTTTTTCTAAACGCAACGTATCATTAGCTGATACTTTGTATTGTTTTCCACCCGTATGTATTACTGCAAAAGTCATTGTATGTTTTTTAAAGTAGAGGCAATATATCCAGCAAGCTTACCATGTCAAGGCGTTAGATCAGCAAATACTAGAAATTATCCTTTAATTTCCTCAGTTTTGTAAAGACTTCTAGGTCTGTAGCATTGATTAATGAAAGAGACTTTCTAACCGCAAGGTCGTCTAGTCTGAAAAAAATATTAGTTTTAAGCTCCATGCTAATAGTAGTTGGAATAGTAGGCTTATTCTGTCTTCTTAAGCTCTCTATCTCAGTAGCTCTTTTTTTTAAATCATCATTATCTGGATCAACAGAAATGCAAAATGCCAAGTTTGATTTTGTATATTCATGACCACAAAACAATTTTGTTTCTGAAGGTAATTTTTTTATTTGGTCTACAGAAGCAAACATTTCTTCATAGGTACCTTCAAAAATTCTTCCACATCCCAAAGAAAAAACAACATCTCCAACAAAAGCTAAATTACTTTTTTTGAAATAATAAAAAATATGTCCAGAGGTATGCCCTGGTACATGATGCACTTCTACTTCGGTATTAGCAAATTTCCAAATTTGGCCATCATCTAGAAATATATCAATCCCTGGAATTCTGTTGTGGTCAGGAGCAAACCCTACAATTTTACAGTTATATTTTTTTTTTAAGGATTGGTTACCATCCACATGATCTCCATGATGATGTGTATTTAATATAAAATCTAAAGATAAATTATTTTCTTCTAAAAAAGAATCTACAGCATCAAATTCCGCCGGATCAACGATTGCGACTTTTTTAGTTTCGGGATCTACAATACAACAAGTATAGTTGTCAGATAAACATGGAATTACATTTACAATCATTAAGTTTTTTTTGTATTATATAAGACCCAATGTATCAAGATATTATTAAACTAGAAAAATTTTATCAGTCCGAATTAGGCAAAGCCGTTCAAGATAGAATTTATTCTAAATTAAGAAAATACATCTATTTGTATGATGGAGAGAAGCTAGGAAGCTTTGGTTTTGGAGAGCCCTACCTATCTCCTTTACCGAAAAACAAAGCATCTACATTTAATTTTTTTTCCCAACGAATAGGAATTAAAAAAAATATTATAAATGAAAGACTGTCCAATGTACTGTTAGATGAGGAGCAGCTACCCATCGAAGATCTTTTTTTAAATCATATTATCTGCATTCACTGTCTGGAACATTCAGAAAACTTAAAAAAAACCTTAAGGGAATTGTGGAGAGTTCTTGCACCAGAAGGAAAAATTTACATTATACTACCTAATAAAAAATCTTCATGGAGCTTTTCATCTATAAGTCCTTTTTCATCAGGATTTGGTTTTTCTAAAAAGCAAATTACTCGAGTTTTAGAAGACAACTTTTTTGAAATCCAATCTATTGACCGGCTGGTCTATTTTCCAAGCTGGAATAGTAAATTGCTTTTGAATAATAGATTTTTTTTAGAAAAAATAGGCTCTTACTTTTGGAGGTTTTTTAATGGATTTTATTTATGTGTTGCCACAAAAAGAATTTATGCCAAATCTGAACCAAAAAAGTTTTCGTTTATTAAGAAAAGAAGCAGTGCTGAGCAGGTTTAGCTTAACTCTTTCTTACTAAAAAAATTCCAATTTCAGATGTTAAATTTTTTATTTCGAGATTGCTTTTCTGAATATTCCCAATTTTACCAGAGGAGAGCGAAATAGATTTTATTATATTGATATTGTCTAATTCGCATAAACTGTGGAAATCCTTGATAGTACACATGTGTAAGTTTGGAGTATTATACCAAAAATTAGGAAGATTTTCAGTAACTGGCATAGTGCCTTTCACTAACAGGCTTAATCTAACTCTCCAATATCCAAAATTAGGAATGGTGATAATAGCACTTTTTGCTATTCTCAAAAGTTCATTAACAACTCTTCTGGGATCATAAAATTGCTGCAGAGATTGGTTCAAGATTGCAAAATCAAATGAATTGCCAGGATAGTCAACTAAATCTTTTTCCGCATCACCCTCTATAACCGCAAGACCTTTAGCTACACTTTCTTGAACTAATTTTTGATCAATTTCCAAACCTCTTCCATCTACACGTTTATTCTTTTTAAGATGAAGCAATAAACTTCCATCACCACATCCCACATCAAGAACTCTCGAGTTAATATCTATTAATCCAGATAAAATATCATCTTCAAATTTCATTTTTAAAATCCTCATATGCAGAATCTACAAAACCCTTTAAGGTATTAAAGAAAGCCGGTTCATTGACCAAAAAAGAATCATGACCATTATTGGTAACAATTTCAACAAAACTAACTTCTGCTCCAATTGCATTTAGAGCAATAACAATTTTTTTGCTCTCAGCAGTAGGGTAGAGCCAATCAGTTGAAAATGAAATAATACAGTATTTAATTTTTGAATTTTTAAATGCACTGGATAGATTTCCATTATTTGCTTTATACAAATCAAAGTAATCCATAGCTCTAGTAATATACATGTAAGAATTTGCATCAAACCTATCGACGAAAGAGTATCCTTGATATTTTAAATAACTTTCTACTTCAAAATCAGCATCAAAAGAAAATTTGAGATCACTTTTTTCTTGAAGCTTTCTTCCAAATTTATTTTGCAACCCTTGCTCTGATAAATAACTAATGTGTCCAGCCATTCTAGCTATCGCCAATCCTTTTCTGGGTATTTTTCCTGAAGTTAAATAGTTTCCACCATCCCATTCTTGGTCAGCCATAATAGCTTGTCTGGCTAGCTCATTAAATGCAATGTTTTGAGCAGAATGACTAGCTGCACATGCAATTGGAATTGATGAGAACGTACGTTCTGGAAAAAGAGTACAAAACTGCAGTGCTTGCATTCCGCCCATGGAGCCACCAATGACAGATAAAGTTTTCTTGATATCCAAGTAATCAAGTAAATGAACTTGAGCAGAAACCATATCTTTAATGGTAACTACTGGAAAATTTAACCCATAAGGTTTTCCTGTGGAGGGGTCCATTTCTTTTGGACCAGTACTTCCCATACATCCACCCAAAACATTTGCACATATCACAAAGTATTTATTAGTGTCCACGGCCTTCCCGTTGCCAATTGCATAACTCCACCAACCATCTTTGCCAGTTACAGTATTTGTTTCTGTTGCAAATTGATCACCAGAGAGAGCATGGAATACAAGAATTGCATTGCTTTTATTTTCATTAAGAGTTCCGTAGGTTTCGTAAGCAATGTCAAACCCGTTTAATTGTACACCGCAATCTAAATCTAAGGTCTTATCAAGGGTAATTTTTTTAATATTGTTAAAATTTAAATTCATTTCAAATAAAACCATTTTATTAATGGTTCTCCTCTTTAGCAGTTTGCTCGCAATTCGGTTAAATCAGCGAATGAAGTTGTACTAAAAGGCAAATTTATTGTCAAACAATCAATGATTTTTTGATAAACAGTCACACATATTGTATGAAGAAAATTAACTAATTATTTTGAAATGAACTTTCCTAAAGCAAAAAAAATAACAACTCAGAGATATGAAGGTGGGCTTTCCAAAATACCTGGAGTGACCAAGTCAATCAAGCTATCTTCTAACGAGTCTGCTCTGGGCTGTTCTTCTTTAGCATTGGAAGCTTTTATCAAAACAAAAAATAAAATTTCCAAGTACCCAGACTCAAAGAGTAGTTTGTTAAAAAAAACGATTGCCAATAAATTTAAAATTAATCAAGATAGAATAATAGTAGGGTGCGGGTCGGATGAGATTATAAGTTTTGTATGCCAAGCTTTTTTAGAAAAAAAAGACGAAGTAATTGTTCCTCAATTTAGTTTCCTAATGTATAGAATTTATTCTCAAATTAATGGAGCCAAAGTTGTAGCTGCAAAAGAAAAAAATTTTAAAACTGACATATATGCAATTTTAAAGTGCGTTACAAAAAAAACGAAAATTGTTTTTTTAGCCAACCCTAACAATCCAACAGGGACATATTTAAACAAGTCGGAACTAAAAACTCTTCGCAGCAAGCTTCCTTCTCGAGTTTTGTTATTAATAGATGATGCTTACTGTGAATATATGCAAACTAAAGATTACACATCAGGACTAGAGCTTTTTAAAAATAGTAAAAATGTTCTAGTGACAAGAACTTTTTCAAAAATTTATGGATTAGCCAGCTTACGTTTAGGATGGGGATACGCATCTAAAGATGTTATTTCTTCTTTAATGAATGTAAAGCCTCCCTTTAATGTAACAGCAGGAGCTGAGGCAGCAGGAGTGGCTGCATTGAAAGATACCAAGTGGATTAAGAAGAATATAAAACATAACAATATTTGGAGCTTACAAATATATAAAAAACTAAAAGAAAAAAAAATAAAATGCAATTTTCCTTCTGCTAATTTTTTTCTAATGCAATTTGACAAATCTAATGATGCTAATAATGTTTTTAAAAAATTTGCTCAATCAAAAATTATTTTAAGAAAAATGAATAACTACAAAATTAAAAATAGCTTAAGAGTAACGATTGGAAATGTGCAAGAGTGCAGACTGTTTCTTAAGCTGCTGGATAGGATTTTTTAATGTTTAATAAAATAACCATTGTCGGATGTGGCTTGATTGGATCCTCTATAGCAAGAGAAATTAAAAAAAAAAAATTAGCTAAAAATATTAGTGCTTGTGATGTTTCTTCTAAAGCACTTAAAGATGTAAAGTCTCTTAAATTGGCAAATGAAATATCCTCTAATTTAAAAGCATGTTGCAAAGACACGAATATTATTTTTATTTGTACACCCCTTAGCGCCTACGAGCGAATTTTTGAAACTATTCGTGATCATGCACCTATCAATGCAATCATTACAGATGTGGGATCTTCAAAATCCAATATAATTAAATTATCAGAAAAGATTTTAAATAAAAAATCTAGCTTTATTCCAGGACACCCTATTGCTGGAACTGAAGAAAGTGGTCCGAAATCAGGTTTTTTAAACTTATTTAAGAACAGGTGGTTTATCACCACTCCTTGCAAATTAAGCAAAAAGAAAGATCAAAAAAAAATTGAACAGTTGTGGACCAAATTTGGTAGCAAAGTAACTTCAATGAATGCTCGAAGTCACGATAATATCATGGCTATCACTAGTCACATTCCTCATTTAATTGCTTACAATATTGTAGGAACTGCATCTAAGTTAGAGGCCAAGATTAAGTCCGAGGTTATTAAATTTAGTGCAAGTGGATTCAGAGATTTTACTAGGATAGCTTCCTCAGACCCAACTATGTGGAGAGACATAATGATAGGTAACAAAAAACAAATCTTATTTATGCTCAAAAGTTTCAGTAAAGATCTGAAACACTTGGAAAAAGCTATTCAAAATAATAATAAAAAAGAATTATTTAATTTTTTTCAAAAAACTAGAAGCATTAGAGCAAAAGTAGTTAAGGCAGGACAAGATACAAAAAGTTCTAATTTTGAAAGAAAAAATTAGTTATAAATTTTTCTTTCTAACTCTTTTGTAAAAGTAGCACTATCTAATCCTGGCTCTATCGAATCTTTAAACTCAAATATAATTTTTCCAGGATATTTATAAAAACTATTGCGGGGCCAAACAAATCCCGTATTTAATTTGACTGGAATACAGCTAATATTTAGACCTTGATAAATGCGGCTAGCCCCTTTTTTTAATATAGGTTGCTCCTCTGGATGGACTCTAGTTCCTTGTGGAAAAATAATTAATGTTCGGTTACTTTCTTGAATCCGGTCAAAAATTTGGCCAAAAGAACTAACGTTGTCTTTAGTAGTTTTCCCACGATCAATTGAGATATATTCTAATTTTTTTAAATACAGTCCATACAAAGGTATCGAAAGTAATTCTTTTTTAATTACAAAAGTGCAATCTGGTATTAAGAAATTATATAAAAAAGTTTCAAGCATCGATTGGTGGGCTGAAGCTATAAAAAATTTTTTATCTTTTGGTATTTTGTCTAATCCAATGAATTCTATTTGGGTTCCCAATATATATTTAGTTAAAAGAATTAAGTAATATCCTAAAAAATAAGAAATTTTACTCAAAAATTTTTTTCTCGGAAGAAGAAGAGTAGGAAGGGATACAATACAAGCGATGGCTATTACCACGTATGTAAAAAAATTGAATACTAAAGAGCGTAAAAAATTCACAATGTTTTTATTTGATAAGATCTTTTAGCTTTTGTCTAGGTCTTATAATAGTGTAAGATTTTTTGTTAATAGCTATCTCTGCTGCCAATGGTCTAACGTTGTAGTTGGACGAAAGAGACCTTCCATAAGCCCCAACATTTGTGAAACAAACATAGCCACCTTCCTTTAACCTGGGATAATTATTGTAAGTAATAAACTTATCAGTGCTTTCACATATAGGGCCCACAAATTCTATTTTTCTATTAAATTTTCTCTTATCTTTTTGGATAGGCAAAATATCGTGTTTTGCACCATACAATGCCGGTCTCATTAAATCATTCATTGCCGCATCGAGTATTATAAAATTTCTATCTTGAATTTCTTTAACATAGGTTACTTTAGAAACTAAAAGAGCTGTATTGGCAGACATATATCTTCCTGGCTCAAATATAATTTTACATTTATGATTCTTGTTAAATGCATGAACAAGGTTAGCATATTTTTTTAAATCAAATTCTGTTTCTGATGTTGAGTAAGGTATTCCCATTCCACCACCTAAATCCAGGTATGTGATTGAGATTCCTTCGTTTTTTAATTTCAAAAGGAATTTATTAACAACATTCAATGTTTTTTTAAAAGGTGCCAATTCCTTAATCTGGCTTCCAATGTGAACACTTAATCCTTCAATCTTAATATTTTTATTATTCCTATTTTTCTGAAGAATTTTAAAACACCTATCTAGGCCAATTCCAAACTTGTCACTTTTTTTACCAGTAGATATTTTTTTATTTGTTTTTGCTGAAATATTTGGATTTAATCTGATACCAATTGTAACTATTTTTTTCTTTGATTTAGCAATTTTAATAATTTCATCAATCTCATTTTCAGATTCTGTATTAATTAGTAAAATTTTTTTAGACACTGCGTAGGATAGTTCCTCTTTTGTTTTCCCAACTCCTGAAAAAACTATTTTTCGTGCATTGATTCCAGCCTTTAGAGCAAGTTGTAGCTCTCCAACAGATACCACATCAGCTCCTGAGCCAAGTTTTTTAAGTTTTTTCAAGAATACTAAATTGGTATTTGACTTAACCGCAAAGCAGATAAGTGGATTAATAGACTTAAAAGACTTGTGAAAAAAATTAAAATTAGTTTCTAACTGTTCAAAAGAATAAAGGTAAAAAGGTGTTATATTTTTATTGGCAATTTTCTTGACGGAGACATTCTCAAAATAGAGATCATTACCTCTATATTTTATTAAATTCATTGTTTAAGAAAAATATTTCTGAATTATATTAGTGGAGATAGTTTTTTTTTCCTCATATACAGGAGGTCCTTTTTTTCCACAAGAAAAGAAAAAAATAGTAGATATAATAATGATCAATAGCTTTTTCATTTAAATTCTTTTTTAATTTTTTTTATCATACTAACAACATTTTTAGTTCCAGTTCCACCGTAAGAAATTTTTTTTTCTATTGAATTTTTTATATCAAAAATTTTCATTACATCTTTCTCAATTAATTTATCTATTTTTGCTACAGTTTTAAAATCTAATTGATCTAATCTAAGGCCTTTTTTTTCAGCAATATTAACCAGTTCAGCCGATTTTTTGTATGCATCTCTAAAAGAAATTCCTTTTTTAACCAAATAATCTGCAAAATCAGTAGCGGTGGTAAATCCATCTTGCGCTGCATGAAAAAGCTTTTGTTTGTTGGGTACGATGCCCTTAATCAACTGGCTTGCAAGCTCCAGATTCAATTTTAAATTATCATAAGTATTAAATACAGCAACCTTGTCTTCTTGCATATCTTTGAAATAAGATAACGGCAATCCTTTCATCGTTATAAGCAGAGCATTTAAGTTTCCATAAATACCACCCGTTTTCCCTCTGATTAATTCAGCAGAATCTGGATTCTTTTTTTGAGGCATCATTGAAGAGCCTGTTAGTAGACTATCTTTAATTTTAATAAAATTTAACAAATCAGAATTCCAAAGAATAATCTCTTCAGCTAGTCTAGAAAGATGCATTGCGCATAAGCTGGATACAAATAAAAATTCTATAGCATAGTCTCTATCTGAAACGGAATCGATTGAATTTTTTGTAGGAGACTTAAATCCCAATAACTTGGCAGTTAAGTTTCTGTCGATATTATATGAGGTTCCAGCCAGAGCACCGGATCCTAATGGATTTTCATCTAAATTGTCTATAACATTTTGAAATTTAATGAAATCTCTCTTAAACATCTCAACATAAGCCAGAAGATAATGAGATAACAGAACAGGCTGAGCATTTTTTAAATGAGTAAATCCTGGCATCACAACGTCAATATTTTTATCGGCAAGAGTTGCAAAATCTTTTATTAGCAGGTGAATTAGAGATTTCATTTCATAAGAAGATTTTTTAATCCATAATTTAAAATCGGTAGTAACTTGGTCATTTCTTGATCTGGCAGTATGTAAAAAACCAGCATCGGAACCAATAATTTCAAACAGTCTCTTCTCAATATTCAAATGAATGTCTTCATTCTTTATTTCAAATTTAAATTTTTTCTTATAAATTTCTTGTTCAATTTTTTTTAATCCTGCAATAATTTTTTTAGATTTTTTTACATCAATAATTTTTCTTTTTGCCAGCATAGTACAATGAGCAATAGATCCTTGAATATCTTCTTGATACAACCTCTTATCTATCTCTATAGAAGAATTGGCAGCCTGAAGAATAGAAGAAACTTCCGATTGCATTCTAGTGCCCCAAACAGAATTTTTTTTTGTTTTTTTCATTTTGAAATACTATAATTATTGTCTATGAATATTTTTACAATTTTTTTAAAAAAGTTAAGTATTTTAATTGCTTTATTATTACTTATTACTAATTATTGCTTATCTCAACCCAATATCTCCCTACCTTCAAAAAATATAATTTTGCACGAAAAATCAAAAGATTTTCCAAAAATAACTCTAGAAGACAAAAAAACAGGTAGTGATATTGATGTTATTTTTAATAAACAAATCACGGTTATAAATTTTTGGGCTACCTGGTGTGCTCCATGTAAGGAAGAAATGCCTTCCCTCGATAGACTGGTAGATATTTTGGGTCCAGAATATATAGAAATTATTGCAGTCAATGTAGAGACTGTTGACTATAAAAAATCTAAACAGTTTCTAGATGATTTAAAAGTTAAAAATTTTGATAGCTATTTTGATAAAGATTTAAAAGTTATTAAAAAGCTCCGACTTAGAGGAGTTCCCACTACTTTATTAATAAATAAGAAAGGCAAGGAATTTGCTAGAATTGTTGGGTCTATAGATTTTGCAGATAAGAAATTTATTAGCTGGATTCGAAACTTTTAATTATTTACCGTATATAAATGCCAGTGCCATTAATATTATTATGGCGCAAAACTGTAGAAAGACCCTTAGCTGCATTAACTGGTTACTTTTTCTTTTTTCTTCAATAGCTCCACCTTTAAAAAAAGATTTTAAACCACGTATTAAAACAACTAATACTGCTAGAATTACAAGTATGGCTACGAAGCTCAGTGTATTTTGACTCATAAGTAGTAATTAACATAATATTTTTATAATGATAGATAAAATCTAATGTCTCTACATTTTAAAAAATTAAACTCTAATTCTACCCAAGCAAAAAAAATAGTAATTTTGTCCCACGGGTATGGAGCCGACTACAGTGATCTATTTTCTATAGGAGAATATTGGCAAAGATTTCTTCCCGACTTTTGTTTTGTTGCGCCTAATGCTCCTACGCCTTGCCAAATTAATCCATCAGGTTTTGAATGGTTTGATTTAATGCAAAACTCCCAAGAAAAAATTATTGAAGAATTTCAATCCTCCTTGAAATTACTAGATCTATTTATTAATACACAACTAAAAGAACAAGGATTGGAAAAAAAAGATTTATATCTCATGGGATTTAGTCAGGGAACCATGATGTCATTGCAGCTTGCCCTGTCCTATAAGGATCCAATCGCAGGAGTCTTGGGTTACTCAGGAAAAGTATATGATTTTAATTTTCTTGAAAAAAATATTCTATCTCAATGTCCTATTCTGTTATTACACGGAACCACAGATACTATTATTACATTAGAAGAAATGTATGCAAGTTATGAATTTTTAAAAAAACAATCTTTAGATATTCAATATAAAATTTTTGAAAATTGTGGCCACTCTATAACACCTGAAGGCTTAAGTGCGGGGTTAGATTTTTTAAAATTAAAAGTTGATTTATAAAAATTTTTTCTTGAAGATATTGTAAAACTTAGATAGTTTTCACCTCATGATTATTAGCCATACTAATGAATTACCTCTAGAAAAATGTCCTGCGTTAGTCTTGAATGCGGACTACCGACCTTTAAGTTATTACCCTTTATCCTTATGGTGTTGGCAAGATGTGGTCCGAGATGTTTATTTAGATAGGGTTAATATTGTTTCTGAATATGACAGAGAGATTAGAAGCCCCTCCTTCTCTATGAAATTGCCAAGCGTCATCTCTCTTAAAACTTTTGTCAAACCATCAGAACATCCAAATTTTACAAGGTTTAATGTTTTTTTAAGAGATAAGTTTTCATGTCTTTATTGTGGCGATGTAAAAAATTTAACTTTTGATCACTTAATACCAAAATCTAAAGGTGGTATTACTTCCTGGGAAAATGTTGTTACAGCTTGCACAACCTGCAATGTTAAAAAAGGAAACAAGCTTTGTAACGAATGTGGAATGCATCCTAAAATTAAGCCGTATAGACCTGCAGACGAACAACTACATAAAAATGGAAGAAATTTTCCACCTAATTTTTTACACCAAAGTTGGTTAGATTATCTTTATTGGGATGTTGGTTTAGAGCCTTAAGATTTAAATTTTTTTTGATATTTCTATCGCTACTTTGGATCCTGTTTTGATAATTACATCCAATAATCCATAAGCACCTTCTTTGCTTGCCCCTTCTTCATAGGCAATATCGCGATGATCTAGTTCATCTTGTCTAAATTTTTTAACTTTAGCCAACAAATCTTTTTCTTTTTTTTCATTTTTACTTAAATAATCAATTTGCTCTAAGTAGTGTTTGTCGATTACTTCTTCTACTGAAGCAGTACAAAGCATGGCTGCCTTTTTGCCCAAAACTGCCGTACCAAATCCAAGGGCAGTTCCAAGCAAATCCCATAGAGGAAGAAGCAGAGTAGGTCTAATTTTTCTATCCGCTAACTGTTGTTCAAAGTATTTTAAATGTTCTTTTTCGTGCTCTTTCATTTCTGCAACTTTTTTTTCCAAATCAGGATCACCTTTAAGAAACTGCAAGGCCAGTAACTGACCATCATAAATTTTAATCGCACCACGTTCCCCAGCGTGATCTACCCTTATCATTTCTTCAATTTTATTTTTCATATTTTAATATAAGAGAATAAAATAATATTAGAGCTATATTTACAAGAAAGTTTAATGTCGCAAGGGAAAAGCCAAAAATCCTAATACTAACTTCTTTGCAAGACACTATACCCTTATTGCTTAATTCTTTTAATAGATCTTGAGTATTATTAGCACCTAAATCATCTTTACAATTATTTAGTTCTTTAAAAAAACCCTGTTCTATACCTATATGATAAAAACTAATTACAATACTTAAGGAGGATAAAAAAATTAAAATTAAAATTATTTTTTTAAAATCAATGATATTTAAAAAAAATACCCCCAGCGTAACGACTATTAGATAGTAAGGTATTCTTTGATATAGACACATAGGACAAGGAGGAACTCTTAAAACATATTGAATGTAGTATGCGGATAAAAGAATAGAAATATTAATAAATAATAAAGCAGATATTATTTGGGTTCTTGAAGCCGTCATTTATTTTATAAAGTACTCATAGTTTTGATAAACTAAATAGGCGATTGCAAATCCAATTAAGAGCAAAATTGATATTATAATTAAAATTTTTACAGACCTTTTTTCTATGTAGGGAACAATTCTTTTTCCAAAAAATCTAATAACACCGGCTAAAATAAAAAATCTACAGCCTCTAGTTAGCGCAGAAACAAAAATAAAAACAAAGAAATTAAAATGAATAAATCCACTAGAAATTGTTAAAAGCTTGAAAGGAACAGGAGTAAATCCTGCTATAGCTAGAAGCACTACCCAAGCCCAGAAACCTTTTCCAATTGATATTTGATCTTTAAAAGCTACAAATCCATCAAATCCATAAAATTCAAAAATAGGAATTCCAATTTCCTTGTAAAAAAAACTACCAATTGCGTATCCTGCGCAACCACCAATTACAGAAGTTATCGTTGCTGTTGAAGCTATTTTGATCCATTCTTTACTTTTTGCGATTGTCATTGGAACAATCATGACATCTGGAGGAATGGGAAAAAAAATACTTTCGAAAAAACAAACAATCCCTAAATAAATTTTAGCACTTCTGTGTGCCGCTAATGCTACAGTTTTTTTTAAAAGATTTTTGAACATTGTAATTTTACTATTTATATCTTTACCATTATAATAACTACTATGAATTATTTCAGAATAATTAAAAATCTCTTGATAAGTCTTATCCTGTCACCAGTCATTATCTATATTATCTTAGGTATTGCCAAGGCTTTTGGAGCAACATACACCATGGAGCATGGTGATACTTTTATAATCTGGCTTTTGATGGCAATTTTGATTAAAAATTGTTTACCCAAATAATTATTGCGGATGTGGTGGAATGGTAGACACGTCAGACTCAAAATCTGATGCGCGCAAGTGTGTAACGGTTCAAGTCCGTTCATCCGCACCATTAAAAATATGAATATATCTAATTACAAAAGCCTACCGGAGCTCTTTTTAAAAAAAAGTGAAGAGAATAGTCACAAAATACAACTAGTTAGAAAAAACAAAGAAACAGGTAACGATTTTGTTTATAGCTGGGCAAAGACGAAAAAAGAAGTTTTTGCATTCGCAAACTTTCTTTCTCAGCAAAACATAAAAAAAGGAGACAGGGTCATGCTCGTATCTGAAAATAGACCTGAGTGGTTAATTTCAGATATTGCAATTATGTGTCACGGCCTAGTGACAGTTCCTAACTACACCACCTATTCCGTTAAAGACTTTGAGCATGTTATCAACGATTGTAGTCCTGTTGGCTTAATTGTTTCTAGTAAAACTTTATTAAAAAAAATTATAGAAGCAAAAAATAATTTGAATTATGCATTTAATTTTATTATTCATTTAGATCCTTTTGTAATGGATCTTTCTGAAGAAAAGTTAATTTCATATTCATCGATAGTACAAATATCTTCTGAAGAAAATAGTTTTTCTTTTGATAGAAATATTTTGTCTAGAAAAGATCCTGCTTGCATTATTTATACATCAGGAACTGAGGGAAATCCCAAAGGAGTAGTTTTAAGTCATGGAGGAATTTTAAGTAATTGTGAAGGTGCCGTGGAATTGTTGAGTGATATTAAAATAGATAATCATACTTTTTTAACGTGGCTACCATTGTCTCATTCCTATGAACATACTATTCAATTTGTACAAATAGCGCTTAGTGCAAAAGTATTTTATGCAGAAAGTTTAGAAAAGTTGCTAATTAATTTAAAAGAAGCGGCTCCCACTATTATGACAGCCGTACCAAGATTCTATAATAATTTTTACAATAAAATTCTTATAAAATTAAATAAAGAAAGCTATCTAAAAAAAATCATTTTTAACAAAACTATTGAAATTGGAACCAAGATAATTTTAAAACAAAAAATTTCTTTTATCGAAAAAATATTAAATTTTGCCTTAACTATTTTAGTTAGAAAAAAAATCCAACAAAGTTTAGGAGGAAATATTCAAACATTTGTTTCTGGAGGAGGACCTTTAGACCCAAAGATTGGACTATTTCTAAATGCACTTGGATTAAAGACCATGCAAGGATATGGTTTAACGGAAACTTCACCAGTAGTTAGTTGCAATCCTATTAATTCTATTAAAGTAGAAACGGTAGGGACGGTGCTAAAAAATTGCAAAGTAAAAATTGCAAAAGATGGAGAAATTTTAGTCAAAGGTGAAAACGTTATGCTTGGATACTGGAACAATGAGGAGGCAACCAAAAAGGTTCTTATTGATGATTGGCTATATACAGGGGATATTGGAGAAATTGATTCCGATGGTTATTTAAAAATTACTGATAGAAAAAAAGATATCATTGTAACTTCTGGAGGAGATAATATTTCTCCCGCTAAAATTGAAAATTTGTTATGTAATCACCCTGAGATTGATCAGGCATTTATTTACGGGGATAATAAAAATTATTTAGTATCTTTAATTGTTATAAATAAAGAATTAAATTCTTCTAGAGAAAAAATTCAAGAGTTAATTGACAAGAATAATGTAAATCTTGCAGCAATTGAAAAAATAAAAAAATTTTCTATACTCGAAGAATCTTTTTCAGCAGAGAATAATATGCTTACGCCCACATTAAAAATGAAACGCTACATCATTAAAAAAAATTTTGAGAACCTCTTAAATAGTTTTTATAAAAAAAAATAGATTTAAGAACCTTCATTTAGTCCTTTAAAATCAACGTTAATAGCAATTTAATTTTATTTTTTATTTTTTATTTTTTTAAACTCTAAACTGTATTCTTTTATTTTTTTTATTTTTGAATTTTTCTAAAACATTTAAGGTTTGACAATGATAGTTATTTATTTTTATATGATTCTAATAACGAATCACTTAAAAAAAATTTTAAGTGAAACTCCAAACAAAAAAGGAGACTTAAGATGGCTAAAAAAAGAAAAAAAGCAGCAAAGAAAAAAGTTGCTAAAAAACCAGCAAAAAGAAAAGTAGCTAAGAAAAAACCAGCTGCTAAGAAAAGAAAACCAGCTGCTAAGAAAAAAGCACCTGCTAAGAAAAGAAAACCAGCTAAAAAGAAAACTGCTAAGAAAAGAAAAAGATAGTTTTTAATCTAGTTTTCAAAAAAAACGCTCTCTACTTAGGGGGCGTTTTTTTTATGTGACAAGAGCTTGTTCGGGTTTTTTACCAAGGGCTTTATTTAGTTTTTCTTTAGCCTCTTCTTCAGTTGCTTCTAATACCACCCGCACTTCTCCCAGAAGTCTTTCAAAAGCTTTTTCAAAAAGCTGTCTTTCACTGTAGGATTGATCAACTGGCATATCTGTATTTTTATTTAAATCTCTTACCACTTCAGCAATTTGGTAAATTTCTCCCGAGTTAATTTTTTGTTCATACTCTTGTGCTCGTCTGCTCCACATAGTTCTTTTTACTTTTGCTTTACCTTTTAATATAGAGATAGCTTTAGCAACTTGTCCTGTGCTTGATAGAGACCTAAGATGACCCTGCTGGTTAGTTGGAATAGTTAATACCAACTTATCTTTTGTAATCTCTATTTTGTAAAAAGTAATATCAATTCCTGCTATAGTGTCTTTTTCTACAGCTGAGATTTGACCAATTCCATGCTTTGGATAAATTACGTAATCTTTAATTTTGTAAGTTCTTTTTTCATTATCTTGTTTTTTAATTTTAACTATTTCTATTAAAGGGTCTTGACTAGAATGTGAGGTATACACTCTGCCTGTTTTAATAGCTGGTTTATTTTCAATCTCTTTTTTAGCTGGTTTGATTTTAGAACTTTTAACCTTGATTTCTTTAACTTTAACAGATTTAATTTTTTTTATCTTAACGACTTTAATTTTTTTAACCTTGGTAGATTTGACTTTTTTTGACTGTGTTTTTTTAGTTTTCGGTATTTTTTTACCAGTTACCTTAGAAAGAGTTTTTTTTAATTTTTTTAGCATCATTTTTTAGTAAGGCGAAGGAAGTACCTTATATTTATTGTCTTTTCAATATATTTAATTATTTTTTATCTCCAGGGCCAGCTTTTTCACTGTAATATTTATCTAGTTTATTTTTCATATCCTTGAATTTTTCCCAATCAGGTAAAGGATCTTTCTTTTTGGTAATAACAGGCCAAGTTTCTGATAGTTTTTTGTTAAGCAAAACAAGTTTCTCAGCACCATCATTCGTGTCAGGCTCAATGGCACCAATGGGGCATTCTGGTTCGCAAACACCACAATCAATACATTCATCAGGATTGATTACTAACATATTGTCTCCTTCATAAAAACAATCAACAGGACAGACTTCTACACAATCAGTAAGTTTACATTTAATGCACTTATCATTCACCACGTAGGTCATGATGTGAATTTTTTTTTAATGTTTTCTTTAATAGGACCTACATCAGCATTCTCTACATAAACTAAGCCACAAACTCTTCTTACTAAATTATCCTCAAATTCGTCCATTTTACCATCTGCATATACAACTTGAACAAGTACTTCAATTATTTTTAGCCTATCACTATACTTTAATTTTTTAATCTCTTGGGTAAGGTGTAAAATTTGATTGCTTTCTTTTTCTTGGAATTCACAACGTTCTATTAATTTTGCAACCTTCTCCTTCTCTCCAAAACCTAGCTCTACTAAGCATTTATTTATAGTTATTTTCTCATCTTGGCTATAGTTTTCATCTAACCTAGCTGCATGTATTAATAAAGTAGCTACAGATGTTTCCAAGGATTCAGAATTGGCATTTTTTTTATTTTTTGAAAACCAGCTCATTATCAAATAATTTTAATTTTTTTAAGTTCATCAAAAGGACTATCTATATTTTTTAATTTAATTTTGCCAGATACGTTTTTATTCAAATAATATTTAAAAAACATTTTTTCTTCTTGCACGATACACCTATAATTCATTTTTTTCATTAGTTTTTTAAAATCATCTTTTGTACAGCCAAGCAAATTAAGTATTTCACTGTTAAGCTCAAACCTATATTGTTTACTTAGTTCAATAATTTTTAAAAATAATCTTTCTAAAATATCTATTCTTATTATTACATTATCAAAAGTTTCGAAACCACAAATTAAAAGATAGCCCTTATTTTTGTTAGAAAAATTCTTAATAAAATTTAAACCAAAAGTAGGACTTTCATTTTTAGAAAGATTGTAAAAACAATTCCATAGAATAGTTTTAAAAGTAATAGCTGCAGGCTTTATCATTCTAGGCTGATAAATATGATACCGGCCAATTTTAATTCCAAGCTGTCTAAATATGTTTCTTTCTTTTTTATCAATCTGTTTTAAAATGTCATCAACGTTTTCTCTCTTGAGAACCCCATTATTTTCAAACAATTGAAAACATAAGGCCCTAACGAATCTGTTTTCAACTTTAGGATCTTCAATTTTTATTAAATCTTGCAATAGCTTTTCTTTTTCTATTTTTAACCACTGCGTCATTGACGAGATAATTATATGTATATCCTTGGACTGCAGACTTTCATCGGAAATAATTTTAATTTCAGGATTTAGATAATTTTTACCTGGAATAATTTTTCCAATAATTTTGTCTTTCCAATAGATATGATTGTCTTTTTCTAATTTAAAATACTCTAATGATTGACATATTTCCAAAGCTCTTTTAGTCAATTCAGATGCAACTCCATTTCTTGCAGCTTTTCTAATTGACTTAATATCTGTATCTAGCGCTGACTTAGAATAATCTAAATCGATTTTAAGTCCGTTAATCCTCCCAACTAACTGTCCGTTAATAATAATTTCATCTTCTTCAGAAATTTCAGTTTTAAGTTCAACATCTTGCTTAATACCTTTTGAAAGAATACTGATTCTTTTATCTACAAAACTTTTAGAAAGTTCTTCATGCAGCTTGTCAGACAGCTGGTCTTCAATATGTTTTGTTTTTGCAATCCAATAATCATGATTTTCTACCCAATTTCTTTTATTTGCTACGTAAGACCAGGTCCTTACATGGGATATTCTATTTGCTATTGCATCAATATTTCCAATCATATTTTCTAAACTTTCCACCTGTTTCTTCATCCAGTCATTAGTGATTTTACCTTTGTCAGATATTAAAAACTGAAAAACATTTGTAATTATTTCAGTATGTTCATTGTAAGAGCTTTTAGTAAAATCCGGTATCTGGCAACATTCCCATAATATAGAAATGTGATTTGCATCATTTGAAAATTTTAAAGAAGTGGTGTCTGAAACTAAAAACTTAAATATATTTTCATCTATCAATTCCTTGTTTCTGGTTAGAGATACAATAGAAGGAAGTTGGTTTATGCTTGTTATAAATCGAGAAATATTTGAAAAATCTAAATCAGAATTTCTCCAATAAATATTTATCACACTGTCAAATTTATGATTTTCTAATTTTTCAATCTGTTCACTAGATAGTATTTCGCAATTTCCAGTAATTCCAAAACTTCCATTATTTGTATGTCTTCCAGCTCTACCACTTATTTGACCGATCTCTGTATTTCTAAGTCCTCTAATTTTTTTCCCATCATATTTTCTTAAGCTATTAAAACTAACATGATCAATATCCATATTAATACCCATACCAATAGCATCAGTTGCTACCAAAAAATCAACATCTCCCGACTGATACAGTTCAACTTGAGAATTTCTTGTTTTGGGACTTAAAGATCCCATTACTATTGCTGCACCACCTCTCTGTCTTCTCACAAACTCTGCGAGAGCGTAAACTTCATCCACAGAGAATGCAACGATAGCACTGCGTGGTTGGATTCTAGATATTTTTTTATGTCCAGTATAAATGAGTTTAGATAATCTATCACGATAGATAAATTCACTAGAAGGTACCAAATCAGAAATAATATTTTTCATAGTATCAGCACCTAAAAACATTGTTAGTTTGTCACCTCTATAATTCAACAGTCTGTCAGTAAAAATGTGTCCTCTTTCTGGATCAGCGCACATTTGTATTTCATCGATTCCTACAAATTCAAAATTTAAATCTAAAGGCATCGATTCTACAGTGCATAAATAATAATTGGCAGTAGGTGGAATAATTTTTTCTTCTCCTGTAATTAAAGCTACGTTATTTTCCCCTAATTTCTGAACGCACTTGTCATAAACTTCTCTGGCTAATAGTCTAAGAGGGAACCCTATAACTCCTGTTTCAAATTGGAGCATTCGCTCAACTGCAAAATGGGTTTTGCCTGTATTAGTTGGTCCAAGAACGCAGACTATTTGTTGATTCATCATTTATGGTTTAAATTTTTTGGACCTACTATATTTAGATTTGGATTTAGAACAAACTAGGCATAAAGCATGACCGAATCAATCAAAAAAATGTTCTCGTTTTAAGTGTATTTTTATTTTTTAATTTCAAAGACGTTTGTTTCATTTCTTTTTAAATCAAAGTCTTCAACAAGTATATTTTCAACAACAGATTTTTTTGACCCTAAAAAACAATTAGATAAGATAGTTTTAAATAGTACCGCATCGGTATTAATAAACACAGCTTCCACTTCTCCGTTTTTTTTATTTAATACCCAGCCATTTGCATTATTAGCATCACTTAGTTCTTTTAACCACCGTCGATAACCCACTCCCTGAACAGTTCCTGAAATTGTAATTTTCTTGTTAACTATATGACTCACTAGGGTCTCCTGATTGACAAAACTTTTAATTTTCTAATTTTTAAAAGATGAATAGTTTTAAGTATAGGCATTATTAAAACTTTTTTTTTAGGACCATAAGCATGAATTAATAATCTTTTATTCAATGTAATCGCGACATGCCCTTTCCAAAATATCAAGTCTCCTTTTTTTATTTTAGAGAGCGAAATTTTTTTTTTAAAGAAAATTAACTGATCTTTACTATCTCTAGGACATTTTTTATTAATACTTTTCATTAATTCTTGTACTAGGCCTGAACAATCGATTCCCGAAATACTATTTCCTCCCCATAGGTATCTAGTACCTAAAAAAAAATAAATATTTTTTAAATAATTGTTAGATTTATTATTAATCTTTGAAATAGATTTTCTTTTAATCCAATATCTACCTATTTTTGCAAAAGTCTTTTTATATTCTAATATAGAAACTTTAGAATTAAAAAATAATGTTTTCTTTGAAATTTTATTATTGTTAGAAGAGGTATAAAAAAAAGATTTTTTTACTATTACCCTATGACTTTTTTCTTCTTCATCCTCTAGAAAGTTATTGATGAGCACATACCCAGGGTAACGATCGTAAGACGAGAAACCTTTGTAAAAATTTTTTATTTTTTTTGTTACAATAAACTTCTCCCCAAAAAGCATTTGAGAAGTGAGTTCTGATTTAATATTTGGTTTTTTATAAATTTTTGTAATTTTATTTTTACAAGTAGTGGATAAAAACATTTTACTTTTTAAATAAATTTTGAACTATTTCTTTTGCCCAATTTACATTTTGCATAACAATTTCTTTCAAGATATCTGCAGATTCAAAAAATCCAAGAAGGTTAGGATGTTTATTTAAAATTAGGTCTCGATTAAATATCATTCCAATAAACAGAACTATTAAAAAAAGTATGAGAATAAAGCCTATTGGTTTTTTACTTCGCTTTGTGGTTCTCTTAGATATTTTTTTTAAGTTTTTATCAGGTAATGGAAGATCAGTGTTGGCAACAAGTCCATTATGAAGCCATTCTTCACCACAAAAACCACATTTGAGAAGCTTACCGTCTGGAATGATTTTATCATTTGGAATTTGAAATCTCTTTTCACATTTGCACTCAATGATCATATCAATAGATTAAATCTTAAAAAAAAATAATCAATTGTAATTTGTAAATAAGTCTTGATTTTTTTTTCTAAATAGTGTTCAACGGATTTAGTTCAGGGGTGCGAAAACGCTGAGATTATACCCTACGAACCTGATGTTTAATTGCAACGAAGGGAGAACCATGGTTTTAAATATTTATACGTTCATTTTAATTTTTTTATGTGGAGCATTTGCATTTGGAGGATTTTTTTTTTTCAAAAAAGAAAAGTCAGTTCCAGCCTATTTAAATGCTAGTCGTTCTATACGATCAGCATCTTTAACCGCTTCTATTGTTGCCTCATGCTTTGGGGTTTGGATTTTAATAGGGCCGGCAGAGGCTGCAACATGGGGAGGTATAGGAGCTATAGCTGGTTACGCACTGGGCCAAGCCACTCCCTTTTTGGCGATGACTACTCTTGGTAAAAGATTAAGAAAAATTATGCCAGAAGGTAACAGTTTAACTCAATTTGTTTATGCTCGTTATGGTTCGAAAATGCTAAAAATAGTATTGGTTTTATCTCTTTTTTACGTATTTATTTATTTATGCGCTGAAGTTACAGCAATTGCAAAAATTGTTAATTTAATTGCAGGTGTGGAGTTGTGGAAGACCTCTTTACTGATTTTAATTTCAACTTTAATTTACACATTGAGAGGTGGATTAAAAATATCAATTGTTACTGATAAATTGCAATTTATAATTATTACTATTTTTTTGATTTTAATTTTTTACTACCTATTTATTTCTGGTGAAGTTAACATTTCAACTGAATTAATTAAATTAAAAGCAGGAAACTTAATTGATCCTAAATACTTTTCTGGATATACGGCTGGAATAACTTTCTTCATTGCGGTGTTTGCAACAAACCTATTTGATCAAGGTATCTGGCAGCGAGTATATGCTGCAAAGTCCGATCAAGATTTGCAAAAGAGTTTTGTCAATTCTTTTTTTATTGTTTTACCAGTTATCTTAATTTTAGGTTTTTGTGGAATTGTTGCAGTATCTTTGGGTCAAGCAAAAGATCCTAGTATAGTGATCTTTTCTTTGTTGCTTAAAAATGGAACCGTGTGGTTATCAATTTCTATTTTAGTTTTAGCGTTAACTTTAGTAATTAGCAGCATGGACACACTAATTAATGCAATTTCTAGTCTATTTATTATTGAGAGTAAAAAAATTATAAGATCTAAATCTAGTGATTTTTATCTTAGTACCTCTAAAATATTTTTGATATTAATTTCTTGTTTAGTCTTTATGATAGCCTCTCAAGGAATGAGCGTTTTATATATGTTTTTGTTAGCAGACTTATTATGCTGCGCAGCAGCAATTCCTGTTTTTTATGGAATGTTTAAAAATGATATTAGTGGTTCAAATTCAATGATTTGTGTTTGCGCTGGATTGATAGCTGGGCTGTTGTTATTTCCAGATCTGAGCTTTCAAAAAAGCATATTAGTTGGGGGATTGTTTAATTTACAATCTTTTCCAATATGGATTTCTTCATCTTTGTTATTTTGGTCTTTTGTATCAGCTACTCTCATTCCTTTATTTGTGATTGTAGTTTTAAGAAGTAAAAAACAAAAATTTCAATTTAAAAAAATTAAGGTATTAATTACTGAATTAAAGTAGTTTTATTTATTTAGTAATTATTATTATATGGAACTAATCACATTTGATTATCTCTTTTTTATATACCTAGGTATTTTTTTCTTAGGGGGTCTAGTTAAAGGTACCATAGGAGTTGGACTACCGACCGTTACTCTGACGCTATTGTCCTTTTTTTTTGACATAAAAGACTCAATTTCTTTTATTTTAATTCCCGTTATTTTGACTAACTTAGTCCAAATGCTAGATGGCAAGGAATTAAAATCTATTATTCAGCAAACAAAATTTTTCTTAATTGTTTCAGTTATATTTGTCATTCCTGGTTTTTTGATTTTAAGAGTCATTAATTCCAATACAATATTAGTAATTTTAGCTATTTTACTTGTATTGAATTCTTGTTTAGTTTTATTTAATAAAATTATTACTGTTAAGAGACACACTTCCTTTAAGACACAATTTTGGGTAGGAGCCCTGACGGGTATTACTACCGGTGTTACAAGCATATATACGATGCCATTTATTTTTTTAATTCAATCTCTTAAATTCAATAAAGAGAAATTAATCCAATTAATGGGCTTGAGTTTTTTTTTATATTCTTTAACTCAATTTACTCTTTTCTATAGTTTTTCAATGATTAATGAAAAAGTATTGCTATTTTCTTCTATTGCCTGTGTGCCAATTTTAATCGGAGTTCTCAGTGGGAAGTTGTTAAGAAAAGTTTTAAGTGAGCAAACTTTTAAAAAGCTATTTAACTATATGCTTCTTATCAGCGGTATTATAATTATTATTAAAAGCACTATCTAATTATTTTTTTGTTTTATTCTTGTTGTAATAATTTTCTTGCTCTTTAGGAGTAACAGAACCATCTTTATTTACATCCATTTTAGTTAATAGTTTTTCTTCTTCTTCTTTTGTAATTTTTCCGTCTTTATTGGTATCGGCTAGCACTGCTAGGTTTGTTCTTAACAATCGTGCTTTTTGAATTTTCTGAATATATGCCCTTTCTTCCGCAAGCGTCATCTTACCATCTTTATCTGCATCAATTGTACTAAACTGCTGTTCTAGTTTCTTAATGTTAGAGTCAATAAATTCTTTTTTAGTAATAAATTTCTTTTCAGCAGCCAAAGATATTGTTGAAACGATAGTAGATAAAAATAGAAATAAAAATATTTTTTTCATTAATTTTTTTAACACCTATCAAATGATTTGTAAATTAAGGATTAATTTGAGATTGTTTTTTTATTCTATATATTAAAACTAGTACAGGAAGACCAAGAATGGCAGTAAAAATAAAAAACTGAGAATAGCCTATAAGATTGACTATACTTCCAGCGTATCCAGCGATTAATTTTGGGACAAATAACATCATTGAGCTAAACAAAGCGTATTGTGTGGCCGTAAATTTTATGGAAGTCAGTGAGGAAAGGTAAACAACAAAAGCTGCGCCCGCAAAGCCACTGGCAATATTATCTGCTGTTATTACAATTATTAAAAATGCAATATTGATATCGCTTATAGCCAACCAAGCAAATAGTAGATTGCTAAAAGCAGCGATGATTGCGCCTACCAATAAGCTTTCAATAACCCCCTTATGCATTGAGTAGAGACCACCAAGAAAACCACCAACAATAGTTGCAAACAAGCCAAAAAATTTCGAGTAGGTTGCAATTTCACTAATTTGGTAACCTTTTTCCAAATAGAATACATTGGCCATCACACCCATCACAATATCTGCAATTCTGTACAGGGCAATTAAGACTAAAATTAAAATAGCAACTTTTTTATAACGACTAAGAAAATCTTGTATAGGGTCAAAATAAGAAAGCTTAACCTCCTTTATTGAAATAAATTTTATTTTACTCAAAAGTGACAGAATTAATAGCGAGCCACCGAATGAAACTCCAACTCTTACTAAAGTATCTATAGAGTTAAAAAAAACAGATTTATAAGTAAACATACTTGGTATCAAATTGTAAGTTACAAAGAAAATAGCTATTGCTACAATCAAGGACATTAAGAATTTAATGGAATTTGATGTTTTTTTATTTTTTATTTTGTGGACATTCGGTTCCTCAGAAAGAAGTGTTGTGATTACACCAACTAACATTAAGCAGCCCATGATTTGGTATACTTTTTTCCAAGTGTTGACGTCGTAAATATCTACACCAAAATAAGATGCTAACCACAAGCTTCCAGCTCCAGATACAATCATGGCTATTCGATAACCTGCAAGGTACATAGAGGAAAGGGCACCCTGTTTTTGAATTGGTTCGGATTCTATTCTAAAAGCATCAATCACAATATCTTGAGTAGCGCTAGAAAAGGCAATGAGAACAATGCCTATTGCAGTGTAAAGTAGGTTTTTACTTGGGTCTGAATAAGAGGTAATAAAAATAGAAATGATAATCAATACCTGAGATAGAAGAAGCCAACTTTTTCTATGGCCAATTTTAGAGAGTAAGGGTAAACGATAATGGTCCACAATTGGTGTCCACAAAAATTTAAATGAATATGCAAATCCAGCCCAGCTAAATAAAGTTATAGTACTTCTTTCGACACCCGCTTTTACTAACCATACAGATAAAGTAGAAAAAATAAGAAGCAGTGGTAAACCAGCAGAAAAACCCAACAAGGACATTCCTAAAGATTTTTTATTCAGAAGTGATTTAATCTTTAAAGAATTCATTAATTAATAATGAAATTATACAATAAATAAATTATTTAGGTATTATTTTAAGGGAGCTGGATTATCGCTTATACTATTGAGGTAGGCTATTACATTGGCTCTATCACTATCTTTTCTTAGTCCTGCAAAAGCCATTTTAGTTCCTTTGATATATTTAGTAGGTTTGATTAAGAATTTGTTTAGCTCTTCAAATGTCCAGTCTTTACCATGAGCCTTTAGAGCAGATGAGTATTTATAGTCTGCTTGAGAAGCTGATTTTGTATTCACTATATTCCATAAAGCGGGACCAATCCTGTTGGGACCACCTTTAGCTGCGCTATGACAGGCAGCACATTTCTTAAACTTATTTTTCCCCGCATCTATACTGGCAGATGCAAGCATAGGGGTTATGGGACTCAGCTGCACTTCTTTTTTTAAAGTCACTGAACCTGTATTAGCTTTTGTTTCTACACCTTCTATTTTATAGGCCGATTGTTTTGGTTTTTCGACATGAAAAATTACATGTGCTACCTCTTTAACCCCAATTACCAGCAAAATAGTAACTAGCACAGCTGCAGCAATTTTATTAAATTCAAAACTATCCATATATATAAAACGAATTCATATAGTATTTTGAGATAGTTTTAGAGTATAAAATAAAGTTATAGATGTCGCAGTGTTAAGAATTTCAAAACATATGAAAACAGCCATAATTATCCCCAGTCATTTATACGCTAAGAGGTTGCCAAATAAACCCTTACTATTAATCAATAATGAGCCTATGATTTTACACGTTTGGAGACAGGCAAAGAAAACAAATATTGGCAGTGTAATTGTAGCAACATCTGACAAAGAAATTTTTGATGTCATTACTAGTCACGGAGGATCAGCTATTATAACCAATAACAATCATACCAATGGATCAGATAGAATTTTTGAAGCTGTGGAAACCTTAGAAGATAAACCTGAACTTATAATAAATGTCCAAGGTGACATGCCACTGATTAAGCCAGAGGCTATTATTCATTTAGAGAAATTTATGAAAAACAACTCATCAGAAATGGGGACTTTAGCGAGCAAACTAAACGAAAAAGATGTGAGTAATCCTAACATCGTTAAAGTTGAGACGCAGCAAGAGTTAGAATTAGGTAGTTTTTCCCAAGCAGTAGATTTTTTTAGAATAAAGGAGCGGAAATCAAAAAACTTGTACCACCATGTAGGAATTTACGCATATCAGTATTCTATTTTAAAAAATTACGTTGGATTGCATAAAACTAAAAATGAGCTAGAAAGAAGCTTGGAGCAAATGAGAGCCTTAGATAACAATATAAAAATTCAAGTAGGTTTTATTCAAGACTATCCTTTGGGGGTAGATACGCAAGAAGACTTGGAACAAATTAGGCTGCTATATAATGAAAAATAAAATCGCGATCCAGGGGGAACTAGGAGCTTATTCACATCTTGCAGCAAGTAAATTATTTAAAAAAGTTAACGTGCTAGCTTGCAAAACTTTCGAAGATGTATTCAAAGCTTGTAAAAAAGATAAAAATACAATTTCAGTAATTCCAATCGAAAATTCTTTGGCAGGACGAGTAGCAGATATTCATTATTTATTACCAAAATATAAATTAACAATTATAGGTGAGTACTTTCATAAAGTGGAACATTGTCTTTTAGCAAATAAAAAAGTTAAATTAAAAGATATTAAGTTTGTAAGAAGTCATGCACATGCAATTGGTCAATGTCAAAAAAACTTAAAAAAATATAAGTTAACAACAATAGTTGCCGCAGATACAGCTGGTTCTGCTAAACATATTGCTGACAATACTAGTAAAACCGAAGCTGCAATTGCTTCTTCTCTAGCGGCCAAAATTTACAACCTTGCTATCCTAAAAAAAAATTTTGAAGACAAAAAAGGAAACACCACAAGATTCTTGATTATGAAAAAAAATCACAAATTCCCAAAATTATCTAAAGGAAAAAAATTCATTACCACCTGTATATTTATGATTAAAAGCACTCCTGGTGCTCTTTTTAATGCGCTAGGAGGTTTCGCAAAAAATAATGTTAACCTTACTAAATTAGAGAGCTTTTCCGTGAATAATACATTTATGCAAACAATATTTTATTTAGATATAGCAGGTCATGCACAAAATAAGCAGGTCAAGCAATCCATCCAAGAGTTAAAAAAATACACAAAAAAATTAGATATTTTGGGTATTTATCCAGTGGATAAATTTCGATACAAAAAGTAATACACAGAATCTTTTCTATCGTTTTTTTTCTATCTTGTTATACTATCGCTTTGGGGAATTGGTGATAGGTGGAGGTTGCGCTAATCCGGTCAGATTCGAAAGAAAGCAGCCGTAACGTTAATTTTTCAGGTTGTTATTCAGTTCCCCGTTTAATGTTATGAATAATCGAAAAGTCTTATCACTTAAGTATCGACCTCAAAATTTTGATCAACTTATAGGCCAAGAATCTATGAGCACGGCTATACAAAATGCCATAGAAATGGACAGGGTTCCCAATGCTTATCTGCTTACGGGTATACGAGGCGTAGGCAAAACCACTACAGCCAGAATTATTGCCAAAGCTATAAATTGTAATAAACATTTTGGAAAAAAAAAAGAAGATAAGAATGAAGAATATTGCCACTGTGAAGCAATTGTAGATTCTAGTCACATGGATATTTTAGAAATGGACGCAGCTTCTAAAACAGGTATTGATGATATCCGAGAAATTTTAGACTCTTCACAATATTTACCTGCAACCGCAAAATATAAAGTTTTTATTATTGATGAAGTGCACATGCTTTCTAAACAAGCTTTTAATGCTTTACTAAAAACTTTAGAGGAGCCACCTTCACATTTAAAATTTATTTTAGCTACTACAGAAGTAAAAAAAATACCTGTCACTATTTTATCAAGGTGCCAAAGATTTGATCTGCGAAGAATTAAAATGGAGGAAATGCAGATTTTTTTAAAAGGCATTGCCACTAAAGAGCAAGCTAAAGTTGATGATAAGGCGCTGGCTATTCTTGCTAAATCCTCTGAAGGGTCTGTTCGAGATGCTTTATCCGTATTGGATCAAGCAATTATTACCTTCAATCTTCAAGACCAAGAAATTACAGAACAAAATGTCAGAGATATGTTGGGACTAGCAGACCAGTCTAGAGTGATAGAACTACTTTCCTTTATCATAAAGGGGTCTCAACAAAATGCACTTAGAGAAGCTGAGGATATTTTTGATATAGGTGCAGACCCTAAGTTAATTTTACAAAGCATGTTAGAAATTATCTATTTAATTTCTCGAACAAAAACTTTTGGAAAAATAGAAAACGATTTAAGTGTGTCTGAGACAGAATCTGCTTTAATTAAAGAATTATCAGATGAAGTCGATTTAACGTATGTATCTATGCTTTGGCATTTTACACTCAAAGGTATTGAAGAACTAAATTCTACACCCAATCCTTTTCTATCCTTTCGCATGCTTCTTATTCGATTGGCCCATTTAAAAAATATGCCAGATCCTCAACTTTTATTAGAAGAGGATGATTTTGACAAAGAAATAGAAACAGATGCCTACAACCAAACTACAAATCCTAAAGCCGATTTATTGACTTCTAAAGCGCAAATTAAAAATACTATTCAAGAAAAAAAAGAAGTACCCAAGATCAAGCCTGATACAGTAAATTTAAGTTCCAGCACTCAAGAAATACACTCTTTTCAAGAGCTAGTAGACTTGACTAACAAGCATAAAGAGATTGAATTAAAATTTGATTTAGAAAGAAATGTGCGTTTGGTAAAATTTGATCAAGGAAAAATTGATATTTCTTTTAATGAAAGTTTATCAAAAGATTTTATTAAGAATCTTTCTTTAAAGCTAAATGAGTGGACTGGTAAGCGATGGTTGATTACTTTGTCCAAAGCAGAAGGAGAAACGAGTATTTATGAAACAAAGAATCAATTAAAAGAAGAAATTTTAAAAGATATTAAACAGACTGAGGCTTATAAAAAAGTTTTAGAAGCATTTCCAGATGCTGAACTAATAGATGTACAAGAGGAGGATCAGAAATAATATGGATTTTAGTAAAATGTTAGAGCAGGCACAAGAAATGCAAAAAAAAATGGCAGATGCAAAAGAGTCTCTTAAAAATATTTCAGTAGAAGGAGAATCTGGTGGTGGGGGAATAAAAGTAATATTAAATGGAAATGGTGAGATGATTTCTATTCAAATCGATCCTAAAATTTTAGCAGAAGAAAAAAGTGTTATTGAAGATTTGATTGTAGCAGCAGCCAATAATGCAAAAAAAAATGTAGAATCAAAAACTCAAGAAGAAATGTCTAAATTGACAGGAGGGCTTCAATTGCCTGCTGGCTTTAAGCTTCCCTTTTAGTATTAAATGAATTTTTCAACCGAACCAGATCTAGATGAACTTATAGCCTTAGTTTCAAAATTACCTGGCCTCGGACCAAAATCTTCAAGAAGAATTGCACTTTATTTATTAAAAAATAGAGAAAATGTCATGAAGCCTCTTTCTAAATCATTGGAAAAAGTTCATGCAAAAATAATTAGATGTAATTTATGTGGAAATATAAAATCAAAAGACAATGAATGTATTTGTTTATTAAATAAAGATTTTGAGCAAATATGTGTTGTAGAAAATATTGCTGATATGTGGGCAATGCAAAGTACAAGCGTATATAAGGGTCATTATCATATTTTAGGTGGAACTCTTTCAGCTCTAGGAAATTCTAGTCCTGAAGATCTTTTAATTAATTCCCTAATTAGTAGGATTAAAAAAAATCCAATCAAAGAGGTAATTTTAGCAACTTCAGCTACAATTGAGGGCCAAACTACAGCACATTATATTAATGATAGCATTAAAGATTTGGATGTAAAAGTTACGAAATTAGC
>Ga0209383_1000417_pt1 | contig 30739 bp, 29 predicted proteins | sample CoawatmetaG02DNA_FD_187510 | JGI IMG/M metagenome (GOLD analysis project Ga0209383, IMG submission 187510) | Marine microbial communities from the West Antarctic Peninsula - Coastal water metaG029-DNA (SPAdes) (version 2) | ecosystem: Environmental > Aquatic > Marine > Coastal ... | reverse complement strand
AACTCAAGTTCTAATAAATCTTCATCTGACATTTTTCCATTTTCGTGCATACCTACAGCCTCGTACACATCAACAACTGTAACGTCTTTACCTTTAAATTTTCCTGGGAGAATTGATCCACCATAAATAAAAACACTCGGAACATTTAGTCTACACATGGCCATCATCAATCCAGGTAGGGACTTATCACAACCAGCAACACCTACTAATGCATCGTAACAATGTCCACGTACTGTCAATTCAGTTGAATCTGCAATTACTTCTCTAGAAATTAAAGACGATTTCATTCCTTCGTGCCCCATTGCTAGACCGTCAGTCACTGTAATTGTACAAAATTCTCTTGGTAAACCCATGTGGTCATAAACACCCTTTTTAACACTTTGAGTTTGTCTCATTAAAGAAATGTTGCATGGTGCCGCTTCGTTCCACGTAGAAACTACTCCAACGAAAGGTCTGGCAACATCCTCTCTTGTTAAGTCCATTGCGTAATAAAAAGATCTATGAGGAGCTCTTTCGGGTCCAACAGTAGTATGGCGACTAGGTAATTTTGATTTGTCGAATGATGATGACATAGTTATATAAAGCTCCTTAGGATGTTGTTAATTTTTTCTAAATCAATTTTGTAATTTGATAACATTTCTCTTTCATTATCAACAATATTCTTTGGTGCGTTGTCGACAAACCCTTTATTTTTTAATTTTTGCTCAGTAGAAGATATTTTTTTATTGAGTTCATTAATTTTTTTAACCTGAAGTTCTTTTTGATCATTTAAATTGATATCGTCATCAAATTTAATTTTAATGTTTTCATCATTGATTAAAATTTTAATTACTGAGGAACTTACATTCTGTGAAAAGTCAACTTCTTTAACTCTAGCTAGTCTCTTAACAATATCTAAGTTTTTTTTAATTAAATTTTGGAACGTAACCGAAGATTCGTTTAAAAAAAGATTGCAGAAACTACCTGGGCTTATACCTAGTGAAACTTTTAAAGATCTTATTTCAGATATAAAACCAATTAGTATATTGATATTTTTAGATTTTAAAATCTGAGGTTTGGTTAACAAGTAAGAGGCTTTGCTTACGTGAGAAATTAATGGCTTTTTAAAAAATATATCAAATTTTGTTAAGCTCCAAAGTTCCTCTGTTACAAAGGGAGTAAAAGGATGCAATAAAAGTAAAATTTCTGACTGCAAAAAAGTCATAGTATCTTTTAGCTCCTTTATATTTTTTTTATCGTCCGAATATAAAATCGGCTTAGAAAATTCTATATACCAATCGCAAAAAAAATTCCAAACAAACTGATAAACATGTTTAGCAGCCTCATCAAAACGATAAGCCTCAATACAGTCATTAGTTTTTATTTTACATAAGGCAAACTCATTTAGAATCCACAAATTTAATGGATTGTTAATTTTTTTAATATTTATTTTTGGCTTTGTAAAAGTTTTATTAAATTTAGAAAAATTAAAAATATTCCAAATTTTAGTAACAAAATTTTTGTAACCATTGACCCTATCTTTTGCTAATTTCACATCACGACCTGGTGATGACATTGCAATTAAGGTAAATCTTAATGCATCAGCTCCATATTCATTAATCAATACAATGGGATCAATTACATTGCCTTTTGATTTCGACATTTTTTGTCCTTTGTCATCTCTAACAAGGGCATGTACATAAACATTTGAGAAAGGAACTTTTTTCATAAAATAAAGAGACATCATCATCATTCTGGCAACCCAGAAAAATATTATGTCAAAACCTGTTACCAAAACTGAAGTGCTATAAAACCTTTTCAAATCGTATGTTTTTTTAGGCCAGCCAAAAGTCGCAAAGGACCATAAGGCTGATGAGAACCAAGTATCAAGAACATCTTCATCTTGCTTAAGGAAAACTTTATTTTTAAATTTTTTTTTAGCTAACTTTTCAGCTTCTTTTTTATTGTTAGCAACAAACACATCTCCATTGGGAGCGTACCAAACTGGTATTTGGTGGCCCCACCACAGTTGTCTTGAAATACACCATGGTTGAATATTATCCATCCATTGAAAATATGTCTTAGACCAACTACTAGGAAAAAAGGAAGTTTCTTTTTTTTTAACGTTGCTTATTGCTTCTTTGGATAAGACTTTTGCATTTAAAAACCACTGCTCTGTAAGATAGGGCTCAATTATAGAATTGGATCTATCCCCATAAGGAACTGCGTGTTTGGTCGTTTCAATTTTTTCTATTAAATCTAATTTTTCTAACTCATCTAACAGTTTGGATCTTGCATCAAATCTGTCTAAACCAATATATTCAGATGGAGCATTTTCATTAAGCTTGGCATCTTTAGTGAAGATATTTATTTTTTCTAAATTATTTCTTTCACCGACTATGAAATCGTTAAAATCATGGGCTGGAGTAATTTTTACAACTCCACTACCCTGCTCAGGGTCAGCATGAATATCTGCAATAATAGTTATTTCTTTATTTGAAACAGGCACAATGGCTATTTTTCCAACAATGTTTTTAAATCTATCGTCTTTAGGATTCACAGCTAAAGCAGCATCACCAAACATAGTTTCGGGTCTGGTAGTTGCAATAGTTACAACCTGACTGGTATCTTTAATTCTGTATTTTATAAAATACAATTTTCCATTTACATCTTTTTGAACAACCTCAAGATCAGACACAGCCGTTTGCAATACCGGGTCCCAATTAACTAACTTTAAATCTTTGTAGATTAATTTCTTTTTATAAAGATCCACAAAAACTTTGGTAACAGCTTCGGATAGACCCTTGTCCATAGTAAATCTTTCCTTGCTCCAATCACAAGAAGATCCAAGCTTTTTTAATTGAGATACTATTTCGTTTCCAGATTTAGCTTTCCATTTCCAAATTTCTTTTATAAAATTTTTTCTTCCTAGCTGCTGCCTGGTCTTTCCAGCTAAGGCCAATTGTTTTTCAACCACCATTTGGGTTGCAATACCTGCGTGATCTGTACCAGGTTGCCATAAGGTTTCGTAGCCTTGATTTCTTTTGAAACGTATAAGCAAATCTTGGATCGTATTATTTAAAGCATGACCCATATGCAAACTGCCTGTTACATTAGGTGGTGGAATAACTATAGAAAAATATTTTTTTTTGTTTTTATTTTTAATAGGTTTGAAGTATTTTTTTTTCTCCCAGAATTTATATATCTTATCTTCAATTTTTGTATGATTGTAAGACCCAAAATTTTTCATTTAAAACGTAAAAACAGGCTCTTTGCTTTTGTAATTAATAAGAGCAGGAGAAGAGGCATCAAAAATTCTCAATTTATCAAAAGTGTTATTTTCTTTTTTGATATACATGCATGCATATGAACTTCTACCATCTCTAAATATAGTAACTAGCTTTCCATTTAATTTTAATAACTTTATTAAATTTATTGGATTTGAGTCCACCTCTCCATTTATTAAAATACTATCAAAAGTTGATTTTAAATTTTCAGTTTCTAAAAAAGAATTCTTAATAACTTTAATATTTTGTAAATTTTCACCTTTGCATGTTTTTGCAATAAGGTCGGCACATATATCATTATCTTCAAGACTGACAACTTTTTTGAAAAGATAGGAAAGGATAGAAGAGCTATATCCATTGGTTGAACCTACATCTAAAACATTTTTATCTAATCCAATATCCAAGTTTGATATTAATTTTCCTAATATAAAAGGTCGTAAAACAAACCTCTCATCATTTATAAAAATATTGTCGTCCATGTAAGAAATTGACTGGTGTTTCGTTGAAAAATACTTTTCACGTTTCACAGTGCCAAATGCTTGTAAAATATTTTCATTAAGCACCAGATTTGGTCTTAATTGGCTTTCAACCATTTCATTTCTTTGATTTTCAAATTTCATATTATTGATTATACGTCTTTAAAATATATATATACATCTTTCAGAATTAATAAATATTTTGAATAAATATGGCCACGTGGCGGAATGGTTACGCAGAGGATTGCAAATCCTTTTATTCCAGTTCGATTCTGGACGTGGCCTCCATATTTATATTGTTTTTGTAAAAAAAATTTGTATTGTGGCTGAAATTCCTCGATAGCTCAGTTGGTAGAGCAGTTGACTGTTAATCAATTGGTCGCAGGTTCGAGTCCTGCTCGAGGAGCCAAAAATTAGATAACTTTTCTTTCTTCTTTGTCAGCATTCAAAAGTTGAATTACCTTACTCTTTTCATCAAAGCTCAATTCAGAAAGCAGCTTAGCTAAAAATGTATAGTTCAGGCTTTGCTTCTCGTCATTTTGTTTTTTTTCAGAAAAGTCTTGATAGTCTTCAAAAAAGAATTTTATTTGAACTTTTAAAAAATTTGATAATTGTAACAATCTAGCTGATGAAACGCCATTAGTTCCTTTTTCATACTTTTGTATTTGTTGAAATGTAACGTTAATTGCTTGTGCTACTTGTGTTTGTGTGAGCCCAAGAGAAGTCCTTCTAAGTCTTAGCTTCTTACCTAGGTGTTGGTTTAATAGTGCGCTCATAAAGCTCCCTTTAATTAATCTCACTAATACACTCTAAAATAGCTCCAATGGCAAGAAATAAAATTAACAAAAATATGTAATAAACAGCTTGATTTATATATAAGATTTTCATATGCCGAAAAAAAATTTTCTATGGATCAGAGAAGACTTTAGAATGGAAGACAATCCTGCCTTACATAACATTTCAAGTCTTGAACAAAAAATTTATGCATTTTTTATTTATGACGAAAAAAAATTTAAAAATAGGTCTGCTCAACAGTGGTGGTTATACAAAACTTTAGTAAATTTTCAGAATAAACTAAATAATGTAGGAATTTTTTTTAAAATCTATGCTGACAATGAGGTGCAATGCATAAAGAAATTAATCAAAAATGAAAATGTAGATAACTTCTACTACAATACAATTGCTAGACCAGATGAGCTGTTAATTGAGAGTGAAATTGAAAAAAATTTAAATTTTCATGGTATAAATTGGAAAAAGTTTGAGAGCAATCTTTTGCAAGACCCTTTTACCGTTAGAAAAAAAGACAATACTCCATTTCAAGTTTTTACCCCGTATTGGAGAAATGCTGAAGAGCAGTATTTGAAAAATAAAAATTTTATTACTAAAAAAATTATATACAAAAAAACTGCAATTAAAGAGAATAATAATACTGTATTAAATCTGATATTACCTAAAAAAAAATGGTTTGAAAAATTTGAAAAATTTTGGACGCCTGGTGAAGATATGGCTAAAACATTATTAAAAGATTTTATTAAAAAAAAAATTGTTAATTACGGTACCAATAGAGACATTCCTTCTGTCGAGGGAACCTCTAAACTTTCACCATATTTGGCCTTTGGAGAAATATCATCACAAACAATATTTGAAGAATGCTATAAAATTTCTCAAAAAAAAATTGGCTTCAGAAAATATATCAATGAAATAGGTTGGAGAGAATTTGCGCATCATTTAATTAATTTCTTCCCTCAAATGCAGACAGGTAATCTAAGGAAGCAGTTTGATAAATTTAATTGGGTCAGGGATGATGCCAAGTTAAAAAAGTGGAAACAGGGAAAAACTGGTTACCCGATAGTCGATGCTGGAATGCGAGAACTTACTGAAACAGGGTGGATGCACAACAGAGTTCGAATGATAACAGCGTCTTTTTTAGTAAAGCATCTGCGAATTAATTGGGTAGAAGGTGAAAAACATTTCAGAGATTGCTTGTTGGATTTTAATGCACCCAATAACATTGCAGGTTGGCAATGGGTTGCTGGATGTGGTGCTGATGCAGCTCCATACTTTAGAATTTTTAATCCAATTCTTCAGGGAGAGAAATTTGACTCTGAAGGAACGTATGTAAAAAAATGGGTAAAAGAATTAGATCAAATACCAAAAAAATATATTCATAAGCCCTGGGAAATGTCAGAAGATGAGCAATCTCAAGTTAATTTTAACTTAAAAAGAAACTACTATCCTCCCATTGTAAATCATGCTGAAGCAAGAAACTCCGCTCTAGAGGCATTTAAGAATTTGAAGAATTGACAAAAAAGAAGGTAATTATTATTGGCTCAGGTATTTCTGGTCTTTCAGCAGCTTACTATTTGTATAAAAATTTCAATGTTAAAATTTTCGAGCAAAATGAGTATTTCGGTGGTCATACCCACACACACACAATAAAGATAAACCAAGGAATAGTAAATGTTGATAGTGGCTTCATTGTTTTTAACAATTTTAACTACAAAAATTTCATTCAGTTTATTCAAAGGCTTAAAATAAAATATCAAATAAGCAATATGAGCTTTTCAGTCATAAACAGGCAAAAAAAATACGAATGGTCAGGTAAAAATTTTAAATCAATATTCTTAAGCAAAAATAGTCTCACACTAAGATATTGGAGGGTTTTAAAAGATGTGTTCAAGTTTAATAAAATTACTAAGCAATATATTAATAGCGAGATAGTTAGTAAAGAGACCGTCTCTCAATTTCTTTCCTCAAATAAATTTTCAAAAGAATTTTTAGATTTCTACTTTTACCCTATGTGTGCATCCATATGGTCAAATCCAGTTGGAAAAATAAAAAATTTTAAAATTCATTTTATTTTAAGTTTCTTTTCAAATCACGGATTGATCAACATTATAAAAAAGAGACCAATTTGGTATACAATCTCCAATGGTAGTAAGAGCTATGTAGAAAAAATTTTTAAACTAGTAGGAGGAAAAAACTTTATTCATGAAAAAGTGTTAAAAATTAACCAGCAAAAAAAATACATCACAACCTTAAAAGGAAGAAAATATAAATTTGACCATGTAATCATTGCAACCCATACAGATAGTGCAAAAAAAATACTGAGCAAGATTACAATAGATCAAAAAAAATTACTTAATATGGTAAAGTACCGAAGCAATACTGCAATTATGCATACTGACACGAGTGTTATGCCAAAAAATAAAAACAATTGGTCTAGCTGGAACTTTCTTAATAGAAAAAAAACTTTTGCATTAACGTATTGGATGAATTTATTACAAAACCTCACAATAGATAAGAATATTTTTGTTTCAATTAATTGTGATGATAAAATAAAAAAAGATAAAATAATAAAAAAAATTAAATACTCACATCCAGTATTCAATAATAAAACCCAAGATATAAAAAATAAACTAAATGAAGTTCAGGGCGAAAACGGAGTTTGGTTTGCTGGAGCATGGCAGGGATATGGATTTCATGAAGATGGATTGAAATCAGCACTAAGGATTGTAAAAAATATTAAATAAATGAAAGACCTATATTTTTATCAAGTGACTATTTTTCATAAACGAACCAAACCTTTTAAAAATTTTTTTTCTCATTCTTATCCAGCGATAATGCTTAACTTGGAAAAATATAATGTAATTGAAAAAAAAAACTTTTTCTCAATTAATAAGTTTAATATTTTAAGCTTTTATTCAAAAGATCATGGAGCACGAAAAAAAAATGCTAATCTTTTAATCTGGGTAAAAAATACTATAAATAAGAAATATAAACTGAGTGAGAATTTAACTGTATACTTGTTGTCAGTGCCAAGATTTTTAGGATATGTATTTAACCCAATATCTATTTACTTTTGCATTGATAATAAAAAAAAATTAAAATTTGTTATATATGAAGTTAAAAATACGCATCATGAGCAGCATTGCTACATATTTAAGATTAATAAAAAAAATAAAAAAAAACATACAGCAATTAAGAAATTATATGTATCTCCATTTTTAAGATCTGACATGAGATATGACTTTAGTTTGAATGGTATTTTTCCATGTATAGGTCTTAAAATAAAAGCAAACAACGAATCTATGCAATTATTAACTGGCCTTAAAACTAAAGAAATCTCCTTTTCTAACATGGGTCTTTTAAAAGAAATTTTTAAAAATTTATTTTTTTCCCAAAAAATTATGCTTCTGATTCATTTCCAAGCAATTAAAATTTTTAAAAAAGGAAAAAAATTTTTCTTTAAACCCAAAAAAAATAAAGATACTATTAGTTTTCATGAATAAAATTGGATTAAGTTTCTTAGAAAATTACTTAAATAACATTCGTTGGGGAAGTCTGAAGGTAAGATTTCAAAATAAGGATGAAAGAATATACCAAGGTAGTCAGTCTGGGTTAAATGCCGACTTAACAATAAACGATTCTTCTTTAATTCGTGATATAGTTTTAAAAGGTGAGCTTGGCTTTGCAGAAGGCTTTATCAATAACAAGTGGAGCACTTCCAACCTAAGTAGTGTGTTGAAGGTGCTGCTTAAAAATCAAAAAGAAAACAATCTTCTTCTAAAGCCTAATTTTTATTTAAAGCTATTAGAGAAAATCAAATTTTTTTTTAAAAAAAATTCTATTTATCAGGCTAAAAAAAATATTGAGTTTCATTACGACCTAGGAAACGATTTTTATTCTAAATGGCTAGATAAAACCATGAGCTACTCTTCTGCCCTATATGAGAATCAAGAGCTGAACTTGATTGATGCTCAAAATAAGAAATACGAAAATATAATTCATAATTTGGATATTAAAAATGATGATCATATTTGTGAAATTGGCACTGGTTGGGGTGGATTTATAAATACAATTCTAAAACAAAATAAAAAAACTAATTTTAGTGGCTACACTATAAGTAAAAATCAATTTGAGTATGTTCAAACAGAAATACCTCTCAAAGAAACTAATTTAGATTTAAATCTTTTGGACTATAGAAAGATTGAAAAAAAATTCGACAAAATTATCTCTATTGAGATGTTTGAGGCAGTTGGGCAAAAGTATTGGGATACTTATTTTGATAAGATTTACCATTCGCTCAATAACGAAGGTAAGGTTTGCTTGCAAATAATCACTATTAACGATGCTTCATTTAATCATTATGCAGACAATGTTGACTTTATCCAAAAATATATTTTTCCAGGAGGAATGCTTCCTAGTAAATCAATTTTACTGAAATTGTTTAAAAAACACAAATTAGAATTATACCATCAGAAAGATTTTGGTCATGATTATGCAAAAACTTTAATTGAATGGAAAAAAAGATTTAATGAGAATTGGCCGACCATTAAAAATACTAAGTTTGATGAGCGTTTCAATAAAATATGGAATTATTATTTTGATTACTGTGAAACAGGATTTTCCTTAAATCATACTGATGTTAGTCAATTTTATTTAAAGAAAGTTGCTTAGTAGAGAATATCGTAATAGTTAACTGATTTAAATGATCAAACAAATATGAAAAATAGTATTATAGATTTAATTGGCAACACTCCTTTAATTTATTTAAAGGAAGCTTCTGAACTTACGAAATGTAAAATTTATGGAAAAGCTGAATTTTTAAATCCAGGTCAATCCGTAAAAGATAGGGCTGCCCTTTATATAATTAAAGATGCATTAAATAAAAAAGAATTAGAAAAAGGAGGTACTATTGTTGAGGGTACGGCCGGGAATACAGGAATTGGAATAACTTTAGTTGCCAACTACTTTGGTGTTAAAAGTGTAATAGTGATTCCAAAAACACAAGCTCAAGAAAAAAAAGATGCTATCCGACAGTTAGGTGCAAAGCTTATAGAAGTGGATGCAGTGCCCTACTCCGATCCTAATAATTATGTAAAATATTCCAAAATTGTAGCAGAAAAAATTAGAAAAGAATCTGGGAAGCTAACCTATTGGGCTAATCAATTTGACAATACTATAAACAAGCAAGCTCATATTGAAACAACGTCTGAAGAAATATGGTTACAAACCTCTGGCGAAGTTGATGGCTTTATTTGCTCTGTAGGTAGTGGAGGAACTTTAGCTGGAGTATCTCAAGGCTTAAGAAAAAAAAATAAAAATATAAAAATTGGATTAAGTGATCCATTTGGCTCATCACTCTATAATTTTGTAAAAAAAAAAGACCTAAAATCAGAAGGATCTTCAATCACTGAAGGAATTGGAACTTCTAGAATTACTAAAAATTTTGAAAATACACTTGTGGATTATGCCTATCAAATAGACGACACAAAAGCGTTAAATGTAATTTTTAATCTTTTAAAGTATGAGGGGTTGTGTCTCGGGACTTCTTCAGGAATTAATGTTGCGGGAGCTATAGAAATGGCAAAAGAAATGGGACCTGGAAACACTATAGTAACAATACTTTGTGATGTAGGATCTAGATCTGCTAGTAAAATTTTTAATGTTAGTTTTTTAAAATCAAAAAACTTACCTTATCCAGATTGGTTAGTTTAAGATTTGACTTAAGAAAAGCTTCGTTCTTTCATTTTCTGGATTGTTGAAGAATTGATCCGTAGGTTTCTCTTCAACTATACTGCCCTCATCCATAAAAATTACTCTATCCGCTACTTCTTTAGCAAATCCCATTTCATGTGTTACCACACACATCGTCATTCCACCCTTGGCTAAATCCACCATCACATCCAAAACTTCCTTGATCATTTCTGGGTCTAGTGCAGAAGTAGGCTCATCAAATAACATTATATTTGGCTCCATGCAGAGTGCTCTAGCAATTGCAGCTCTTTGCTGCTGACCACCTGATAGTTGTCCTGGAAATTTCTTAGCCTGATCTACAATTTGAACTTTTTCTAAATACTGATTCGCTAATTCTTCAGCGTCTTTTTTGGATTTCTTTTTCACCCAAATAGGAGCTAAAGTACAATTGTCTAAAATTGATAAATGTGGAAATAGATTAAACTGCTGAAATACCATTCCAACTTCACTTCTAATTTTTTCTATATTTTTTGTGTTTGCATCTAAAGTAATCCCATCAACCACAATGTCACCCTTCTGGTGCTCTTCTAGACGGTTAATACACCTAATAAGAGTAGATTTACCGGATCCTGAAGGGCCACAAATAACTATTTTTTCCTTAGAAGACACAGTTAAATTGATGTCTTTCAGGACCTGAAAGTCACCAAACCATTTATTGACACTTTTAAGTTCTATAATTTTTGACATATTAATTGGTAGTTTTTAACTTATTTTCTAAGCTTAGGCTATACCTGCTCATAGAAAAACAAAAAATAAAATAGACAAACGCCGCGAACACATAACCTTCGGTAGCTAAACCGAGCCATGCAGGATTTGTTTTTGCCATATTGACCATACCAAGCAGTTCCATCAAACCAACCACAAGAATTAATGGCGTATCTTTAAATAATGCTATGAAGGTGTTTGCCACTCCAGGAATAACAATTTTTAATGCTTGGGGCAAAATGATTAGGAGATGGCTTTTCCAGTAACCCATTCCAATAGAATTTGCAGCATCGTATTGTCCTCGTGGTATAGCTTGCAAGCCTCCCCTGACTACTTCAGCGATATAGGCAGATTCAAATAACGTGATTGCTATAATCACTCTAATTAGTTTGTCCAAATTGGTACCACTGGGCAAAAAAACTGGGAACATAACTGCAGCCATAAACAAAACAGTAATCAATGGCACACCGCGCCATAGTTCAATAAAACCAATAGAAAAATACTTAATTACAGGGAGGTTAGACCTTCTTCCCATGGCCAACAAAACACCTATTGGAAAACAAAAAATAATAGAAAAAACGGATATAAATAAAGTTAAAAAAAGACCTCCCCAAACTCTTGTCTCCACCTCTTCCAAACCCAAAGATCCTCCATGAAATAAAAAAATTGCCAAAAATGGAAAAACTAAAGTTAAAAAAATAAAAATATACTTCTTTATTTTTGAACTAACAAAAAAGTAAGAGCCTATTGAAATAAAGAAAATAACAAAGGCTAAATTAATTCTCCAAATTTGATCATTTGGGTACATGCCGTATGTAAATCTTTTAATCCAAACATTAATAAAAACCCAGCAAGCTCCACCACCAGTGCAATCCTTCTTGCTGTCACCAAAAAAAGTGGCGTCTAAAAAAACCCAGTTTAATAGCGGGGGTATTGATACATAAAAAAGATACAAAATTGTAATTGTTAAAAGGGAGTCTTTCCAATTTGCGAATAGATTTTTTCTGCTCCAATTAGTAAAATTCATTGTTATCTTTCAGCTATTGAGTTTTTTTTGTTATACCAGTTCATAATTAGCGAGATAGAAACACTTAAAGTCAAATATGTAAGCATAGTAATTGAAACAATTTCAATAGCCTTTCCTGTCTGCATTAAAGCTGTACCCGCAAAAACTAGTACAATATCGGGATAGGCAATTGCTGCGGCTAGAGAGGAATTTTTTGTTAGATTTAAATACTGGTTTGTAACAGGAGGTATAATTATCCTTAAAGCCTGAGGAATAACTATTAATTTAAGAATTTGACTTTTTGATAGACCAATAGATGCTGCAGCCTCTTTCTGACCTTTGTCAATTCCAAGAATTCCTGCTCTCACACACTCTGCAATAAAGGTAGATGTATAAAGTGATAATGAGAAAGCTAGAGCTATGAGTTCTGGTATAACAGAAACGCCGCCCATATAATTGTACAAACCCCTATTAGTTTCTAATATAGGGTACGATAAGGACAAACCCACGTTTCCAAAATAGATTACTATAAGGTTAATTGTAAAAAAAATGAATATAGACGTGGTAAATGTTGGTACTTGAACTCCAGTTTTCTCCTGCTTTTTTTTTGAAAAAGAAACAAATAAATAAATAGCTAGGATAGAAAATAAAAAACCATAAGCAAAATGATTAAGATTTTCCCATACAAATCTAGGAACGTATATTCCTTTAATGTTAGCAAAAACAAAATTAAAAAGAATTAACGAATTGTCTGATGAAGGTAATAAACGCAAAATAGCAAAATACCAAAAAAATATTTGCAATAATAAAGGAATGTTTCTAAAAATTTCTATATATGCCTCAGCAACTTTAGATGCCAAAATATTAGATGATAGACGAGTGACTCCTACAAAAAAACCGATCACTGTTGCAAAAAAAATCCCAATTCCCGAAACCAAAAGAGTATTCAGCAAACCCACCAAGTAAGCTCTTGCATAACTATCGTTGCTATCAAAGTCGATTAAGCTGAATTGAATATCGAATGATGCTTTGTTTGCTAAAAACCCAAAGCCAGTTTCTATACCTCTAGCAGCCATGTTCGTGCTAGCATTCATAGAAAAATAAGAAATAATAATTCCTAGTAATAAAATAATTAAAAATTGAGGAAAATATATTCCTACTTTTGGATAATTTTCTAAAAATAAGTTTAATTTTTTAATATTTTTTTTTAAAAATTTCATTAAAAGATTGCTTGATAAAAAAAAAGGGGCTTAATTAAAAGCCCCTTTTAATTAAATATTTACTATCTTACTGGTGGAACGTAAAGAATTCCGCCATTTGTCCAAAGTGCATTTGGACCTCTATCAGGCATTATACCAGTGTCAGCTAAATTTCTTTTATAGCTTTCAGCATAATTTCCAACTTGTTTAATAAGATTGTAACTCCATTTTTGATCCAAGTTTAGAGCAGCACCATTCTTTGTGCCTTCTGCTCCCACTATTCTCTGAATCGCTGGATTTTTACTATCCATCATAGAGTCAATGTTTCCAGAATTAACGCCATACTCTTCAGCTTCAATCCAAACATTTAATGACCATCTAACTACATCTGCCCATGTTGCATCACCTTCTCTAACAACAGGTCCTAAAGGCTCTTTAGAAATTGTTTCAGGTAAAACAATGTGATCATCTGGTGCAGATAATTTAGTTCTTTGAGAAGCTAAACCAGACTTGTCCGTAGTGTATGTGTCACAACGTCCAGAATCGTAAGCTTGAACAACTTCGTCTGCTTTTTCAAAAACAACTGGCTCGTAACTAACGCCTTTAGCTTTAAAGAAGTCAGCCATATTTAGTTCTGTAGTAGTTCCTGTGTTTGTGCAAACTTTAGTTCCATTTTGAAAATCATTTACAGATTTAATTCCTGATTTTTTTCTAACCATGAAACCTTGTCCATCATAAAAGTTAACGCCTACAAATTCTAAACCAATTGCAGCATCTCTTTCTAATGTCCAAGTTGTATTTCTTGAAAGAACATCAATGTCTCCAGCTTGAAGAGCAGTGAATCTTTCTTTAGCACTTAATGGTGTGTATTTAACTTTAGTAGCATCACCTAAAACAGCAGCGGCAACAGCTCTACAAACGTCAACATCCATACCAGCCCAATTACCAGAAGCATCAGCATTTGAAAAACCTGGCAGTCCTTGAGAGACTCCACATTTAACAAAATCTTGGCTTTTTGTAGTATCAAGAGTACTTGTTTTTTTTGCCGATTCATTTCCACAAGCAGCAAGTAAAAGTACTGCAAAGATAGAAACGGCGAATTTTATAATCTTCATTATAATGTATCCCCTTATGTTTGTTTATTTTCTTAAACTATAACTGATTAAAAATAAAAATTAATCAAAAAAATACAAAAAACAACTACAAGTTGATTAAATAATTATGTTTTATGGATTTTTTTAATTTGTAATTTTTTTTTAAAGCATGCTCTCTTTTTAAGGCTAAATTTTTGGATTTAAAAATTTCATAGTAAGCAAGAATCCAAAATCTTCCTTTAGTATATTTGGCGCCTTTACCTGAGTTATGTGCTGTTACTCTTTTAAATAAATCATTTGTATAACCAACGTAAGTATTGGTTTTTGTACCAGAAGAAATCAAGAGATATACAAAATGCATATTTGTGGTGCGCTCTGGTGGACTCGAACCACCGACCCTCGGTTTAGAAAACCGATGCTCTATCCAGCTGAGCTAAGAGCGCAATATTTAATCCTTCTAACTAACTTATTTAAGAGAGTAAATACAATAATGCAAAAGGTTAATTCCAAAAAGCTTTTTTAATCAGTACAACTACTGATATAAAATAAACCTTAGATAGAAACATCATTATCAATAAAAAAAAGTGGGAGATGTAAGTCAGATCCTCAAACGTAAAAGAATTACCAAGATAATTTGTAGGAAGAGTATTGTTTAAGGTTAAAAAAACAACTTTAAAAGTATCTTCAAAGGACAGATTCTCAAAGCTTAAAAGAATACAGCCTATTATTAAAACAAGACTGTATGAAATAAAAATTAATGAGATTGTATAATAATCAGAATTTTTAATAGTATTGACACTACCGAAAATAGTTTTTTTCAATATGATTGAAGGGCTTAGCAACTTTGTAACTTCTATTAAAAATTTTTTCACAAAGAACATAACACGCAACAACTTAAAGCCTCCACCTGTTGAAAAAATTGATCCTCCTACAAAAGTAAGAACAAGCAAAACAAATACGTAAGGAACCCTTGTGCTTGTATCGAGTCTAATGCCTGATGTGGATATTGAAGTACTTACAAATAGTAAAATATTATAAAAATTATCGAATTGGGAAAATACAAGTAGGGTTACAAAAGATAAAGAAAAAGAAAAAATAATTATAGCAATATCTTCATTAAAATTATATTTTTTACTAAACTTAAATATTTCATAAAGCATAAAAATATTTAAAGAGCTAAACAAAAAACAAATTGCTATTATAAATTTATCTAGCTGGCTGAAAATAAATAGTTTTTGCTTGATAAAAAAACCACCGGAAGAAACAGCTGTCATCATAAGGTTAATTTTTTCAAATAAATTAAAATTAGAAAAGTTTAAAATCATTAAAATGAATAAAGAAAATAACAAGTAGCAATAAAACAAGTTTAAAAAATTTTCAGTAAATTTAGTTTCAAAATTTAAAGAGTTTATGGAGTTAGAAATATAATTCGATGGAACAAAATTAAAATCTTTAGTTGATAAAACAGAAGTAATAGTAAATAGAAAGTAGAAACCCCCAATCCACTGAGAACCAGATCTCCATAAAAGCAATGGTTCATTTATAAATTCAGGATTAGTAAATATAGAAAAGCCGTATCCAGCAAAACCTGAAAAGCTCTCGTAGTATGCTTGAAATAAATCAACCTTATAAGCGCTAATATAAAAAGGTATTGCTATAATGATTGGATAAATTAGCCATCCTAAAAAAATAACAATTAACAAATCAAATTTTCGTAATTTCAAATTTTTATTTAAGATCCTGCTTAAAAATAAAAAAAAAGATGAAATAAGTAAAACAATATAATAAGAATTTATTGAAGTTTCGTGACCGGAATAATAAGAAAAAAAAATTGTTAGAACTGAAAGACCGATTAAAGGAATATTAAACCAGCCAAGGTAATAAATTAACGATCTAAAGTTCATTTTTTATAATTTAAAAATAAGGTGATATTTTAAATAACTCTTCAACCTTACTTAAATTTTCCCTGCTAGATAACAAAATCACTCTATCATTAACATTAAAGATTGTTTCTTTGTTAGGAACAATAACCTCTTTGTTTCTTTCAATTAAACCAATTTTAATTCCTTCTGGAATTTTTGCTTTTGCTATGGATAGGTTTAAGAGCTCAGAACTTTCTAAAATTTTAGCTTCGATAACTTCATACTCACCATTGTCTAGAGTGTATACACTTTCAATTTTACCTTTGTGAACATGTTTTAGAATTGTTGATACTGTAGTCATACGAGGATCTACAATGTCATCTAAATCCAAAGAAGATTGTAGTAGTGAGTAGTTAGAACTATTGGTAATTGATATAGTTCTTTTTACCCCCTTTTTTTTGCACATTAAGGCAGACATAATATTAACCTCGTCATCTTCTGTTAGTGCAAGAACAGTATCAACCTCATCAATATTAATTTCTTTTAATAAATTCTCATCAAGGCCATCTCCTTTAATAACTATAGCTTCATTTAAATCAGTTGCAATTTTCTCTGCTCTTTCAGGATTTTTTTCTATAATTTTAATTCTAGGTTTTTGCACATCTTCCTCAAGCATCTTTGCCAAATCCAGACCTATATTACCAGCACCAATAATTAAAATTGTTTTTGCGAATTTTTCATCTCTTCCAAAAATAGAAAGTGTTCGATCCACTTGTTTAGAGTTGGTCAAGATAAATGCCTTATCGTCCTTTAAAAGCTTGTCTGTTTTTTTTAAAATTAAAAACTTATCTTTTCTTATTGCTCCAAGAACATTCGCCTGTAGATCCGAAAAAATTTCAGAAAGCTTAGATAAAGAGGTATTTAGCAAGGGGCATTTTTTATCTATTTGTATTTCTAACAATCTAATCATATCGTCGGCAAACGGTATGCTGTCAATAGCACCAGGTGCTTCTAATTTCCTATGCAATGATTTTGCTACTTCGAATTCAGGAGAAATAATAATATCTATAGGAAGATTTTCTTTGCTAAATAAATTTTTCCACACGGGTTTTAAAAATTCTTTAGATCTAATTCTTGCAATTTTCCTAGGTACATTAAAAAGTGAATGAGCAATTTGACAGACAACCATATTAGTTTCATCATTACGAGTTACGGCTATAATCATATCTGCATTTTTAGCATCAGCTTTTTCTAATACAGAAGGATGTGTTGCTATTCCAACAATACCTTTTGAATCCTGAGTGTCATTTACTATCTGAATATCTTCACTGTTTTTGTCTATAACTGTAATAGAGTGACCCTGTTTAGATAGCTGAGCAGAAATGGACACACCTACTCTTCCTGCTCCACAAATTATAATATTCATTTATATTTAATTCCCAAAGAGGTTAATTTTCGATGCAGGGCAGATCTTTCCATTCCGATACTTTCAGCTGTTTTAGAAATGTTTGATCCATTCTTTTTCAATTGATGCGTCAAATACTCTTTTTCAAACTGTTCTCTAGCGGTTTTTAAGGGCGAATTAAAGTCTAAAAAACCGTTAGATTTATTGGTATTTTTTAATGCTATACTTTCATTAACTACCAATTCTACGTTTTCTTTAGTACCATCAGATAAGATTATTACACGCTCAACTAGATTTCGAAGCTCTCTAACATTCCCTGACCACGAATGCTTGTACAGTTTCACATAATTAGGCTCAATTGAAATTATTTTTTTCCCTAAGTTCTTAGAAATTTTCTCCATAAAATATTCTATTAATAGAGGTATGTCTGAAGCTCTACTTTGAAGATTGGGCAGTTTTATTTCTACAACGGAAAGTCTTTGGAAAAGATCTTCACGAAAATTTCCTAGCTCTATTTGTTTTCTTAAGTCCTTACTGCTAGAACTTAAAAATCTTATATTAGTAAAAATCTCTTTATTACCATTTACACGATAAAATTTTTGATCGGTTAAAACTCTTAAGATTTTAGTTTGCGTTTCAAGAGGTATTTCAGAAACATTGTCAATTAATAAAGTTCCGTTATTTGCTTTCTCAAAAAGGCCAACTGTTACGACACTACCTGAATTTTCAACTCCAAACAATTCTCGATCAAAACTCGCAGGATCTAAAAGTGCTCCATTACAAACAACAAAGGGGAAATCTTTTCTTAAAGAGCTTTTATGAATAGTTCTTGCAACTAGCTCCTTTCCAGAACCAGCAGGTCCTAAAATTAAAGCTCTTGTTTCTGTAGAGGCTATTTTGCTAATTATGTTTTTGATTTTTTTAATTTCTTCACTATCTCCAATAATTTTATAAGTATCAAAAAAAAGCTTATTTAGATTTTTATTTTCTTTTTTTAGATCCAGTGTTTCAAAGGCTCTTCTGATAAAGTTTAAAAGTCTATCTGTATTAAAAGGCTTTTCCAGAAACTCAAACGCTCCAAGTTTTACAGACTCTACAGCAATTTGAATTGTCGCATGACCTGAAATCATAATCACAGGAATGTCTTTGTTAATTTTCTTAATTTTCTTTAAAAGGTATACTCCATCTTTTTTTTTATCGTCCAAAGAAATATCAAGGAGAACAAGATTAAAAGAATCAGCTTCTATGATATTTTCGGCTTCATTTACTGTTCCAACGTGAGTACAATTATAACCCTCTTCTTTCAGAATACTTGATAATAGAATTCTTATATCTTTTTCATCATCAACAATTAAAATATTTTTCATAAGTTTTTACTAAAAGTAAAATGAATATTTGCACCATTTGCACTATTATAAAAGTTAATATTTCCTTTATGTTCAAAAATAATTTTAGAAACAATAGACAGTCCTAAACCAGATCCATTTTTTTTAGTTGTAAAATAAGGTTCTGAAATATTTGACAATTGATCAATTTCAAAACCTATGCCACTATCTTGAAACAAAAAATCAACACCATTATTATTTTCTTGTATTGATATTTCTATTTTTCCTTTTTTTTCATTTTTTTCAACTATAGATTCTACACTGTTCTTAATCAGATTAGTAAAAAGTCTAAAAATTTGGTTTTCATCACATTTAATTATATTATTTTTCAAACTAGAACTTATAATTACTTCTATTCCCTTATAATTAGTTTTGTAAGGTAATGTTGCCTTATCAATAAGGTCAATGATATTAGTATCAACGAATTCAGGATCTGGCATTCTGGCAAATTCAGAAAAAGAATTTAACAAATTAGTAATCTCAGATATTTGTAAATTTATAGTTTTAATATGGTCTTCAAATAAAGTTTTGTCCTCTATAATTTGTTTTTTAAACTTTGTGTCTATTCTGTCCAAAGAAAGCTGTATTGGTGTTAAGGGATTTTTGATTTCATGTGCTAGTTTTTTAGCTATTAGCTTCCAGGCCTCATAACGACCTTCTTGAGATTTTTTAACCTGGTCATTCTTGATACGTTTAATCATATTATTAAAGGTTGAATACAATTGAGAAAAATCAGAGTCTAGATTTTCATTTTTTAAATGAATATCATAATTACCTTTTTCCACTTCTGTTGAGGCATCGAATAAATACGTTAGAGGTTTTGATATGTAGCTAGACAGGTTAATTGATACAATACTTGCAACAAATATTAACAAAAGAGTTATGATTATATAGATAATCATAAAAGTAATTTGAAGATTAAAAATATTATTTTTTATATTAAAATAATACTCAGATACTTTTCCTGTTTTTTTAATATAATTTACAATTTTAGGATCTACATTTTGAGTTACATATAAAAAAGAATTTTTAAATCCTTGCAGTTTAACCATTCCGTATGTTTTATTTGTGTAGGCGCTAGATATAATTACTGGCTTCCCTTTTTTGGCTGCTGTTAAAATGTAAACATCTGGTTTAATAAATTTTTTAGGGTCAAATCCAGGAATTTTATGTGTCAGTATACCCTTGTCAGACACTATAAAAATGTTTTTGATGGACCTTACATTGCTTTGTATTTGAATATATTTCTCAAAGCTTTTTCTATTATTAATTAAACTTTTGCTATTTCTACCAAAATCATTTGCAACTAATAAAATATCTTTACTAATAGACGTCTGATGCTCACGTAAATATTCTTTAGCTATTTCAACAGAATTCGTAACAGCTTCATTAATTTTTTTATCAAACCATTTTTCAATACTATAGTTAAAAATTAATAGTGAAAATATTGCAATAACGATGCCCGGGATTGCAGACAAGGAAATAAAATAAATTAAAAACTTTTTTTTAGTCTTAATTCCAATTAAATTTGAATTTTTCCCCTCGGAATAAAGTCTAAAAAATTTTAAAATTACAAACGAAAGAAAAATTGACAAAAGTAATAAATTAATTATTAAAAGGACTTGAATATTTAGAGGATTTAGCTCAATCAAGCCTTTTCCAGCAAAAGTTTGAATTGTTAAAAAACCTACCAACAAAGATAAAAAAGTGATAAATCCAATCAAATAATTCATGTTTAACTTTTTAAAATTCATAAAATGTCTTTAGGTGCTCTAATTGTTGCAAGTGGTGATAGCAAAAGATTTGCTAGCAATATACCTAAGCAATTTAACGTTCTTAATGATGAGGTAGTTATAAATCATAGTATCAGTAAATTTTTAAAAAATAAAAAAATTTTAAAGATAATAATAGCAGTAGATAAAAAAAGTTACATTAAATTTAAAAAAATAGTCATAAAAGATAAAAAAATTATAATAACAAACGGTGGAAAAACTAGGGCACTGTCTGTCAAGAATGGCTTAAAAATTGCCAAAAACTACAAATTATCAAAGATACTCATTCATGATGCTGCCAGACCTTATTTTTCATCCAAAATGGTAAATGATCAAATAAAACACCTAAAAACATTTAACGCAGTTATTCCAGCAATTGAATCCTCGGATACAACTATTTTTAAAAATAAGATCATTCCTAGAAGTGAAGTTTTTCAAATACAAACACCTCAGGCTTTTGATTTAAACTTAATTTACAATTTACATAAGTTAAATAAAAATAAAAATATAACAGACGACTCGAGTTTATTTTTAAAAAATAATTTACCTATAAAAATTATTAGAGGTGAAATTGCTAATATAAAAATTACCTACATAAAAGATATTCCAGTTAAAACTTTCCATGGCATAGGCTATGATATTCATGAAATGGTGGTAGGTAGAAAGCTTATAGTAGGAGGTGTTAAAATACCATCTAGAATGGGTCCAATGGGTCATTCCGATGGAGATAGTTTGCTACATGCATTAATAGATAGTTTTTTAGGTGCGATTAAAGAAGGGGATATAGGAACTTTATTTCCTAATATTAATAAATTTAAAAATGTAAAATCCACATTACTTCTTAAAAAAGTAATTAAAATGCTAAATAAAAAAAGAGTTAAAGTTGATTCAATTGATTTAAATATAATTTTACAAAGTCCTAATTTAGGAAAATATAAAAAAAAAATAAGAAACAATCTCTCAAAACTGTGCAAAGTAGACAGAAAAACAATTAATATAAAAGCGAAAACAACAGATCGATTGGGTATTATAGGCGAGAATAAAGCTTTAGCTTGTGAAGTTTTATCTGTACTGAAATATGATCAATAAATTTTCATTATCTATTTTAACAATGTTTGGAATTGGATATTCAAAATATGCACCGGGAACGCTGGCGTCTTTTGTTACTTGTTTGATTTTTTACTCCCTGTATTCAATTGGATACCTGGAAAGCAGAGGTATTTACCTCATCTATATAATTATTGTAATATTTTTTCTCTCGATTTTGCTAATAGACAAATTTTCAAGTTCCTTTAATGAAATGGATGCAAAAGAGATAGTAATAGATGAATTTGTTGGACAAAATATACCACTTTTTTTTATTTTGTTTATTCCACTAAATACAAACACTTATAATAAAGACTTTGTAACTTTAATTATTCTGTCATTTTTTTTTTTTAGATTTTTTGACATCTTAAAACCCTATCCTATTAATTTAATTGATAAAAAAATGAAAAATGGATTGGGTGTTATGTTGGATGATGTAATTGCAGGCATATTTTCTGCTCTATTAATTTATGTAGTTGTATTGCTATGGTTCTAAAACTTCCTAATAAAATTGTTAAAATTTTACAAAAGAAAAAGATAAAAATATCTTTAGCAGAATCTTGCACTGGTGGTATGCTATCTAGTCAAATAACATCTGTTAAAGGGGCTTCTAAAATATTTAGTCTTGGAATCGTTTCTTACTCCAATGAATCAAAAATTAAAACTTTAAAAGTTCCCAAAAAAACCATTCTTAAATTTGGTGCTGTGAGTAAAGAATGCTGTCTATCTATGGCTAAAAATATTCAGAGAATAAGCAAATCACATATCTCCCTGTCTATAACGGGTATTGCTGGGCCTGATGGAGGGACTAAAAAAAAGCCTGTTGGATTGGTATATATTGGCATCTGTAAAAAATCTAAAATTGATTTTAGAGAATATTTTTTTAATAGAAAATTAAGTAGGGCGCAAATTCAAAAGAAAACTTGTATAAAAGCCTTAAAGCTTATTGAGGAATTTGCTTAGGTCAATTTATCTTTTGCACGATCCTCAAAAGAGGAAAGAATTTTTTCAAAACCTATATCAAAAAATTTACTAAACATTGTGTTTAAAAGAAGATTATTCAGTTCTATTTCTATAAAAAAATTAACCTCGCAGGAAGATTCGTTAATGTCTTTAAATGACCATATGTTAGATAATTTTTTGATAGGACCAGACAATGACTTAACAATAATTTCAGATTTTTTTTTATCAAATACAACTTCACTAGTGTAAGTGTCTGTAATCAGCTTGTACCCTATCTCTAAATTTGCATGAATTGTTTTTTTTATACTATCTTCATCGATTTTTAAAATCTTAGAACTTTTACACCAGGGTAAAAATTCTTTATAATCATTAATATCCAAAACCAATTTTATTAAATCGTTTTTAGGAAAATTAAATTTTTTTACAACTTTTTTTATTGGCAATTTTCTATTCCGGATTTTCTGTTTGCTTGCAGAACAGCAAAATCTTCTCCTGCATGATAACTAGATCTTGTCAGAGGACTAGAAGAGACCATCAAAAATCCTTTTGAATAAGCAATATCTTTGTAGGTTTCAAACTCATCGGGTGTAGTAAATTTTTTTATAGGATAGTGCTGCGGTGTAGGTTGTAGATATTGGCCGATAGTTATAAAATCTACATTAGCACACCTCAGGTCATCCATTACTTGGCACAATTCATCTTTAGTTTCTCCTAGACCAACCATTAGACCGGATTTTGTAAAAATTTTAGGATTGTGAATTTTTACGTTAGCTAATAAGTTTAATGATTGAAAATACCTAGAGCCTGGTCTGACTTTTAAATACAAACTAGGGACAGTTTCTAGGTTGTGATTAAAAACATCCGGATTAGAATCTACTACAATTTTATAGGAATCTCTTTTTCTCAAAAAATCAGGCGTCAATATTTCAACGGTTGTTTTGCTGTTAAGTGACTTTATAGAAGTAATCACATTAGCAAAATGAAGTGCTCCTCCATCTTCCAGATCATCTCTATCGACTGATGTTATAACTACATGGTTAAGATTAAGCTCTTTAACAGAATTTGCAATTTTTTGAGGCTCTTCCAAATCCACCTTATTTGGTATGCCTGTTTTTACATTACAGAAAGCGCATGCTCTAGTGCATGTATCTCCCAAAATCATAAATGTTGCATGTTTTTTTGACCAACATTCAGAAATATTAGGACAACCAGCCTCCTCACATACAGTCACTAAGTTCTTATCTTTTATAATTTTCTTAGTTTCTGCAAACACATTTGAATTGCTTATTTTAACTCTTATCCAAGAAGGTTTTTTTTGGATAGGATTGTATTCTTTGTTAACTTTTTCTGGATGACGTAATTTGCTCATAATTATTTAATTAGATAAAGTTTTTCTCCAGATTTTCCTATAACAAAAAGGTTCCTATATAAATAGTCTAAATAGTCTAAATTAATAGTTTCCTTTAAAAGCATTGAATTTTTTAGTTTAAAAGAATCTAGATTGGAGGTGATTTTTTTTTCTTCTACTATTTTTTCTACAAGTAAGTTATTTTTTTTTACGTACGAAAAATAACCTCTATCTCCATCAAGTAAATTTATAAAAATGTATAAAAAAATAAATAAATTAATTAAAAAAAATTTATGGAGATTTAGGTAAGCTGAGATTTTTTTCACTTAAATATTTGCCATTACAATTTTGCCTTTATTTGTGTCTTCAACTCTTAAAAGACGATTGTACTTAGCAACTCTCTCAGATCTGGCCAAAGATCCAGTTTTAATTTGGTTAGAATTTGTTGCAATGGCTAAATCAGCTATAAAAGTATCCTCAGTATCACCAGATCTATGAGAGATAATAGTATTGAATAAATTTTTTTGAGCCAAGTTTATTGTATCCAGCGTTTCTGTCACAGAGCCTATCTGGTTTAGTTTAATTAAAATTGCATTTGCTGACTTATCTTGAATTCCTTTTTGCAATCTTGTCTTATTGGTAACAAACAAATCGTCTCCTACTACCTGAACTCTGTCTCCAATTTTTTTAGTGAGCTTATTCCATGTACCCCAATCATCCTCAAATATAGGATCTTCTATAGACTTTATTGGATACTTAGATGTGATTTTTTCATAAAAGCTTATCATCTCGTCGGGGCTGCTACTTTTATTGCTTTCTATATTGTAAAATTTTTCATCATAAATTTCATTAGCAGCCACATCTAAACATAAATTAAAATCTGAACCTGGTGTAAAGCCTGCACGCTCAATGGATTCTACAATACAATCCAAGGCTTCTTCATCACTATTTAAAGATGGTGCAAAACCACCTTCATCACCAACATTAGTGCTAAGATTCTTTTCAATAAGAATTTTTTTTAAATTTTGTATAACCAAAAAAGACATGCGCATACATTCAGAGAAATTTTTTGCTCCATCAGGTCTAATCATAAATTCTTGAATTTGCAGAGAGTTGTTAGCGTGAGCACCACCATTAATAATATTTAGCATGGGATAAGGAAGGCAAAAATTTTTATCTTTGCTAATATGTTCATATAGTTCAATTTTTTGAGATTGTGCTGCTGCCTTGCAGCATGCCATTGAGACAGCTAGTATTGCATTTGCTCCCAAATTTGATTTGTTAGATGTTCCATCAAGATCGATCATTATTGCATCTATTTTTTCTTGCTCTAATGCTGAAATACTTTTTACGGCTGGAAATATTTTATTATTAATGTTTTCAACGGCCTTCAAAACACTTTTGTTTAAATATTTTTTATTTTCATCCCTTAGTTCATGAGCCTCATGTGTTCCCGTTGAAGCTCCAGATGGAACAATAGCAAATCCATAGCTTCCATCATCTAAGATTATTTCAGCTTCCACTGTAGGAAAGCCTCTACTATCGTAAACTTGTCTAGCTTTAACAGAATTTATTTTGGACATTGTAAATTATTTTTTAATGATTGAGTCTATTTTTTTTAATTTTTTTAACAAAGATTCTAATTTGTTAATATTTATCATATTAGCTCCATCTGAAGGAGCACGATCTGGGTTTTCATGTGTTTCAATAAAAATGGCAGCAACTCCAATTGCAACTGCAGCTTTTGAAAGAGGTTCTACAAACTCTCTTTGACCACTACTTGCTGTTCCTTTACCTCCAGGTTGTTGCACGGAGTGTGTAGCATCAAAAATAACAGGATAGCCTAGTTTTACTAGAGTGGGTATGGCTCTAAAATCAGATATTAAAGTGTTATATCCAAAACTAACTCCTCTTTCTGTAACTAAAATATTATTATTTCCAGAGTTTTTAATTTTATTCACAACATTGCCCATGTCCCACGGAGCAAGAAATTGACCTTTTTTGATATTAATAATTTTTTTTGTCTTTGCTGCCGCTACCAATAGATCTGTTTGTCTGCATAAAAAAGCTGGTATTTGCAAAATATCAACATGATTAGAAACTAATGAGCACTGTTCTGGAGTGTGCACATCTGTCAAAATTGGAACTTTGAATTTCTTTTTAATTTCATCAAATATCGATAAAGATTTAGTAAGACCCAAGCCCCTTTTCCCTTTAAGGCTTGTTCGGTTAGCTTTATCAAAAGATGTTTTGTAAATAAAGTTAATTTTAAGTTTTTTTGTGATTTTTTGAATTTTTTCAACTATTTTAAAAGCATGAGCTCTACTCTCAAGCTGACATGGACCTGCAATTAGCGTGAAAGGAAGGTTGTTTCCAATTTTAAAATTAGAGATGTTTATATTTTTTTGTTTCATTTATTTTTTTTTGCAGCAGCAACAAATGAAGAGAATAAAGGATGTGGTAACAAAGGTCTAGATTTAAATTCTGGATGAAATTGTACAGCTATAAACCATGGGTGTTTTTTAATCTCAATGGCTTCTGGCAACTTATTATCAGGAGATATTCCCGAGAAAGACATGCCCTTTTCTTCAAAGTTTTTTTGATAATTAATGTTAACTTCGTACCTGTGTCTATGTCGTTCGTTAATATTTCTAGATTTATAAATTTTTTTTATTAAACTGGATTCTTTAAGTCTAGCTGGGTATAGACCTAAACGCATTGTGCCACCTAAATTTTTGGAAGTACCCTTTTGAACTTTTCCGTTTTTACTCCATTCCTCAATCAAACCTACGACTGGAATACATTGTTTAGAAATTTCAGTTGAGCTTGCTTTTTTTATCTTAAGGACGTTTCTTGCAAACTCTATTACAGCCATTTGCATACCAAAACATATACCTAGGAAAGGTATTTTGTTTTTTCTTGCGTAGCTAATTGCTGCTATTTTGCCCTCCGTTCCTCTTTTACCGAATCCACCTGGAATTAAAATACCATTTACACCATCTAATTTCTTTTTAACTTCTGATACTTTTAAATAGTCAGACTCAATTCGTATAAGATTTATTTTTAAATTATTTTTAATTCCTCCGTGAGTTAACGCCTCATCTAATGATTTGTAGGCATCTTTAAGATTTACATACTTGCCTATAATGGCAATATTGACAAAATTTTTGGAGGACAGAACTGTTTTGGTAATTTTTTTCCAAGGCAAAAGGTTTGGCTGTCTTTTCGATTTTATTTTAAAATAATTTAAAACTTGCTGGTCTAGTTTTTCTTTATAAAAACTAATTGGTGCTTCGTAGATAGTTTTTACATCAATAGTTTCAATTACATTTTTGATAGAAACATTGCAAAAAAGAGATATTTTTTTTCTTTGGCCAAGGGGAATTGGTCTTTCACATCTGCATATAATTATATTTGGTTGTATGCCTAACGCTCTCAGCTCTTTAACAGAATGCTGAGTGGGCTTGGTTTTAATTTCATCCGATGCTTTCATGTATGGAACTAAAGTTAAATGAACAAATAAAGACCTGTTAGATCCCACATCAATAGAAAATTGTCTAATGGCTTCTAAGAATGGCAAACTTTCAATATCACCTACTGTTCCTCCAATTTCGCAAATAACAAAATCTTCATCATTAATATCTTTTTTAATAAAATCTTTAATTTCATTGGTGACATGGGGAATGACTTGAACTGTTTTACCTAAATACTGGCCTCTTCTTTCTTTTTTTAAAATATCGCTATAAATTTTTCCCGTAGTAACATTGTCAGATTGTTTGGCAGAAATTCCACTAAATCTTTCATAATGACCAAGGTCCAAATCAGTTTCAGCACCGTCATCGGTTACAAATACTTCTCCATGTTGGAATGGGCTCATTGTTCCAGGATCGATATTTAAATAAGGATCTAATTTTCTTAATCGAACTTTATAACCTCTTGATTGCAACAAGTATGCCAGTGATGCTGATGATAAACCTTTTCCCAAAGATGAAACCACGCCTCCAGTAACGAATATGTAACGAGCCATGGAAAGATGTTATAAAACATTTTCTCTAGAAACTAAAGGTTAATTATTTAGCAGAGGGAATTTGTGGTGTCTTATTCTTTTCTTCTATTTTCTCTATTTTATCAATAATGGAGCCAGTTGGTTTGTCCTTTTTGTGAATGATAGTTAAAGAAATACTAGTGATAATAAAAAAAATAGCCATCACGGAAGTAAATTTGGTCAAAAAGTTAGAGGCAGATCTTGAAGACATCAATGCACTATCTCCAGTACCAATTCCTAATGCGCCACCTTCTGAACTTTGCATTAGAACTGAACCAATCAGAAGTACCGCTATGACAACGTGAATTATAAGAATTATATTTTCCATTGTGATGCTAATTATAATAATTCTTAATAATTTCAATGAAATTCTTTGCTTTTAAAGAAGCTCCACCAACCAAATAGCCAGAACAGGCCTTAATAGATCTTAAACCTTTAATATTTGCAGGGTTCACAGATCCTCCATAAAGAATTTTTGGAGATTTAATTTTAAAATTATTTTTTAAATAGCTATTTAAAAATAAAAAAGTTTTTTCAAGATATTCTGGAGAGGGAACAAGCCCAGTGCCTATAGACCAAACTGGCTCGTAGGCAAATATTATATTATTAAAATTTATTTTTTTAGTCATAGATCCTATAATTTGTTTTTTTAAAACTGCCAAGGACTGGTTCTTTTTTTTTTGGCTCAAGGTTTCTCCCATGCAAAAAATTATTTTTAATTTCGTTTTATCTGCATGTAGTATTTTGTTTTTAATCATCAAAAGACTATCGCCAGAAGATCTTGATTCCGAATGACCCAAAATTACATATTCAGCTCCACTAGTTTTTGCCATGGAGGCACTAATAGATCCTGTAGCTGCACCAAAGCTCAAACTTGTATTGGATATGTTTTGGGCACCCAATTGAATATTATTATTAACATTTTTTTTGCTGAAATATGTGAGCAAAGGTAAGGGAGGACAAAAAATAATAGATTTTTTATATTTTTTTAAATTTTTATTTAAAAAACCTCCAACTTTACTTACTTCTTTGAAATTAAATGAAGTTCCATTCATTTTCCAATTTGCAACAAACATAATACTTTTCAAAGACATAAAGACTTTTTTAATCTATTAATCTTTATTTTTAAACTAAATAAATATGAAACATAAATTAATTGCATTATCCAAGAGCATACTTGTTAAATTGTTGATTGTTATAATAATCGCAGTGTTTGCCTCATGGGGTGTAGGAGACATGTTTAGTGCAGGCAAAACTAATGTAGTTGCTGAGGTTTCTGGAAAAAATATATATTCTGAGGATTATGTAAATGAATTAAGAAATGGTTTGCGATCTAAAAATTATCAAAATGTATCTGATGCCATTAAAGACAATCTCCACATACAAATTTTAAATCAATTGGTTGCTGAAAAAATATTTGAAATTTATGCTGATGAAGAAAAAATAATAATTAATGACAAAACCTTGTCGAATTTTATAAAAGATATTCCAGAATTTTCTAAAAATGAAAAATTTTCTAGAACTGAATACGAAAAGTATCTACTAAAAAATCAAATTAGTAGTCTCTCTTTTGAAACAAGTTTTAAAAAAAACTTATTAAAAAAAATAATTGTAGAAAGTCAAAATTTAGACTCCATATCAACCTCCTACCATACGACAAGAGTAAAAGACTATTTTGAAAAAAAAATCTCTATAAACTATATAAACTTAAATGATCTCTATGAAGATGTCGATATAACAGAAAAAGAGATTTTAGATTACCACAAAAAAAAACCTAGCTACTCAGATGAACTGAGAAGTATAAAGTACGCAGTCATAAATCAAAATAAAGAAGCAAATCAAAGTTCAGACTTATTCTTTAAAAATATTTCAGATATAGAAAATATGGTTTTATCTAACAGAACCTTTGAAGACATAGCAACTCAGTTTTCTCTCAATATAAAAAAGAGTGATTTATTTAATAAAGATGGACTTATTAAAAATTCACTTAAAACAACAGCTTTTGATAAAAGTATTATTCAAAAATCATTTTATCTTAACGATCAAATAACTTCAGAATTAATTGAGGTTAAGGGTAGCTTTTATTTAATTGGTGTTAACGAGATCGTAAAGAAAAAACCCCTAATATTAAATGACAAAGTAAAAAAAAAAATCATAAATAAAATTAAAAAAACAAATATTAACAGTAAAGCCAATTTTTTAATTAACAAAATTAAAGAGCAAAACTTATTTGATCAGCTTATTTCGAAAAAGAAAAACCTTGTTAAGCAACTTGATTTAAAAAATAGGCTAGAAAAAAATAAAACTTTTTCTCCAAATCAAATTCAACAAATATTTAATTTAAAAAAAAATGAATTATTGGTAGTAAAAGGGCCTAAAAACTACCTAATTAAAGCCATCGATACTTCTTATGATCGGACAAAATCTAATGATAAAATGAATAAAATTTATGAAAGACAGGTAGCTATGAATTTTGATGAGCAAATAATGCAATCTTTTGATAGGTTTCTAAATAATAAATATAAAGTAAAAATTAATCAAAAAGTTTTAGATAGAATAACAAACTCTTTTTAATGCTACAGTTTAG
>Ga0209383_1000415_pt1 | contig 30801 bp, 30 predicted proteins | sample CoawatmetaG02DNA_FD_187510 | JGI IMG/M metagenome (GOLD analysis project Ga0209383, IMG submission 187510) | Marine microbial communities from the West Antarctic Peninsula - Coastal water metaG029-DNA (SPAdes) (version 2) | ecosystem: Environmental > Aquatic > Marine > Coastal ... | reverse complement strand
ATTCGTGAAGTTGTTTAGATACATCACCGCCACCAACAATTAAAACTCTATCATAATTATAACCATATTTCCTATATAAGTAAATTAACTTGACTGAAGTGTAGCGCCAAATTAATACTAATATAAAAACACCAGAATAAGTCAGATATAGATGTTCTCTAGAAAATGGCGAATCATCATTCAAAGAAAAAAGAATTGCTGCTAATACAATTACATTAATTAAACCAGCACGAAAAAGGTTTACAAGAATTCTATCAATTTGAGTAATCCTCTTAATAGCATAAAGATTTAATGCAAAAGAGGTAAACATCCAAATGAAATTAAAAATAAGAAGTAAAAAAGTATATTTATCGTCTAAATTAAGATGAGAAAACTTAAAATAAAAAGCAGTAAAAAAGGAAATATTAATTAAAATAATGTCTCCAATAAAATGTAAAAACCACAAATATTTTGAATATCCTTTCAATTAAATATAATATAAATTAAATCAGCTTAAAAATATGAAAAAACAATAGAAATACTCAAAAAAATATAGAGCAAAGTAGAAAATTTAATTTCTAAATCTAAACAATAAAAAACGCATAATATTTCTAGACCAAGAAGCCATTGGAAGAACAATAAATAAAATAGCTAAAGAAACCATTACAATAAATGAGAGTGTTATATATTCAATAAAAAGAAAACATATACAAGTTAAAATTACACAATAACTTACAGCAAAAAAAGAAGCCCATGAGTGATTAAAATCCTTATCAACAAGTATATGATGAATATGATTCCTATCAGCAGCAAAAGGAGATTTACCTCCAAACATTCTAACAATAAAGACACGCAAAGTATCTATTGCAGGGTATGCTATAATACATAAAATAAAAACTGGATTAATCGTTCCATTTGAATCAATAGGCAAATTACATAATTGAATTGCAGAATAAGCAATTATTACTCCTATCACTAAACTTCCAGAATCACCCATAAATATTTTAGCAGGAGGTTTGTTATAAAAGAAAAAAGCAAATAAAGAACTAACTCCTGCAAAACACAAAGTCGCGTCATATAAATGATCATTTATAAGAAATAAAATAGCAAAAGATAATAAAATAAAAATTCCTAATGTTGTAGCTAAAGAATCTAAACCATCAGTAAGATTAAAAGAATTAATAATAAAAATAACAACTATCATTGAGAAAAAAATTGAAGTTATATTTGATAATTCATAAACTCCAAATAAGCCACTAAGTGTTTCAATTCTAATATCTCCAAAATAAGTAAAACAAAAAGCAACAATAAGTTGAATCAAGAATCTAGTTTTTGAAGATAAAGAAGTAAGATCATCTGATAAACCAACAATAAACATTATAATACAAGCAACAGTAATATGTATATATGATAAAAATTTATCCAAGGAATTAAAATCAATTATGGATGTAACTAAAGCTTGAGACTTAACATAGAAACCTAAAAGAAAAAGATTAGATAATAATAAGCCAAAGAAAATTGCAATACCACCAATATTAGGAGTAAAACCTTCATGAATATTCCTCCCACCTCCAGCAGTTAGTATTCGTTTTTTAATTGCTAATTTTATTACAGAGGGCATAACAAAAAAAGTTCCAAAAAAACTTATTAGAGATGCATATAATATTAAATTCATGAAGTAAATATACTATTTTGTTAGAAAAAATTAGTTAAGTATAAATACTGATTACGATTTTTCCTCTTCATAGCCATAGCCATAGCCATAATTATATGAATATTTATAATTGTAACCATAACCATATTTATATCCATATGAATATCCATAAGCATTTTTCTCTCCAACACCATTTAATACCACAGAAATATTACATTTACTTTCCTTAGTAGAACTTGATATATGATTTAGAACTTCTTTATCGGTTACATTACATCTTGTAAGATATATTATGGTATCTGCTTGACCAAACAAGCTCTTTGTATCAGCAACTAATAATGTAGGAGCCGAATCAATAATTATATAATCAAATTCCTTTTTAGCTTGATCAATAAAAATCTCCATATTTCCATTATTAATTAAATAAAGTGGATTAGGGGGTAGTGCTCCTGACAATAATATATGGTGATTAGGAATTTTATCAAAATTATTTAAAGTATTTTCTTTCCAGCTAGATTTATTATCAACTAAGAAATCAACTAAACCTTTCTGATTTTTATCTTCATCAAGATATTTATGAATTTGAGGATTTCTTAAATCACAACCTACTAAAAGAACTTTTTTATTTAATGATGCAAAAGATAATGATAAGTTTAAAGCACTTAATGTTTTTCCTTCTCCTTTTATTGAGGATGTAACCAAAAGAACTTGTGATTTATTATTATCTTTAAATAGATATCTTGTATTAGACATTAGCATCCTAAATGACTCTGAGACTATTGATCGGGCTGATGGATCATCAAATATTTTTTCGGCTTCCATAAGATCAAAGAAAGGGATTTCCCCCAACACATTTAAAGAAGAATTGTGAGATTCAATATCTTCTCTTGAATGAATTTTTGTATCAAACAAGAAAAAAATATAAAGCACCCCAAAAGGAATCAAAAGACTTATTAATAATGCTATAAGAAAAATAATTTGTTTTCTTGGTAATATTGGAATATCAGAAGATAAGGCATATTCTATAACTTTTATTGTTGGCTCAGTAACGGCAAAACTAACTTCAGCTTCTTCTCTTTTTTGAAGCAAAAATAAATATAAACTTTCTTTTATAGCCTGATTTCGTTCTATAGCGCGTAAAATTTTCTCTTTTTCTGGCAGATTAGATACATCTTTATTTAATTTTTTACTTTGTAAGGTTAATTGTTTTTTTGTTTGCTTAAGTTGGATCAAATAATTGTTTACTGTACGTATAATATTTGTGCGATTATCATTTATTGCTCTATCAAGTTGCATTACAGAAGGATTATTTAATCCAGCACTTATAATTAAGTTTTTACGCTCAAGTATTATAGTGTTAAAATCCGTAATTAGAAAATTTATTTTACTATTATTAATTCCAATATTAGCAGGTAATAAATCATAATTGTTGTTTTTAAACGATTCATCTAATAATTTAGCTATAGCAATCTGATTTTCTAAGTCTAATAATTGCTGATTTGACTTTGAGCTTAGCTCTAAACTAAGCGATGAATTGGCTGTAATATCAATCAGATTATTTTGAAGCTTATAGAGTTGTTTCTGTATTTCAATAGAATCAAGTTCATTTGATAGTAGTATATAGCGTTCATTTACAAAATCAATCGTACGTTTATGTATCATTTGTCTATCTGATACACCATCATTGTTAAATACATTTATAAGCGTATTTAATATGATTTCAGAATATTCTAAGTTCTCATTTTCTATTTTGAGCAGAACAATATCACTTTCTTTTCCTAGTTTTGTTAGCGATAAGGAATTTTTTAATCGACTTACCGTATTTTTTGTAGTAGAAAAAACAACCTTAAAGCTCTCATCAAATCTTAATAAAGCACTTGCTTTATTCCATCGGATATTAAATGGCAAAGCATGCGGTATTGTATAAGTACTGTAAGTATTAAAAAGATAATTTGTATCATTATTAATATCATTGATCTCAACACCTTCATTATTAAAATAAATTTCAAATTCTAATTCTTCTTGAATACTGTCATTTGATATTATTTGTTCAAAATGAAATGGTAAATGAACTAATCGTGCTGTCATAATATCTCCAACAGAATAAAAATTAGTATTTAAGTTTTCCTGTTGGATTACTTTGCTTAGAATAGTGTAGGATGATAATAATTCGATCTCATTTTCAAGATTTATTTTATTACTACTAAACAGATCACTTGCTGAAGGTAATTCTAAGGAACCTTCTTTTTTATCTAATATCTTTATTTTTGCACTTGTACTATAAATATTATGTGAATACCTTAAGTAAAATAAAGAAGCTAATAAACATATAATTATAGACAAAGCAAACCAACGCCAAAAAAATAAATATTTAAATATCTCTTTTTTTAAATCATATTTATCTTCTATAACTTCTTGATTGTAATTATCATTTAGCATTGTTATTTTATTTATTTATTTATGATAAGAAGTGTGATACTTAATAATAGAGAGGATATGGAGGCAATAGTTTGTGGGCTTCCTACAAAGCCGGCACTTTTTATTCGATTATAATTAGGATTAACAATAATAACATCATTATTTCTAATATAATATGAAGGGTTATCCAAAATATCTTTTGATGTAAGGTCTAATTTCCTAGTTGATCGTATTCCGTTTACTTCTCTAATTAAGGTAATGTTTTTTCGTTTACCATTTATTGTCAAATCACCAGCATAACCCAGAGCTTGAAGTAGTGAGAGATTTTTTTCTAAAAAGGTAAATGTCCCTGGATTAGCAACCTCTCCTAGTACAGTAAATTTTCCATTTAATAAACGTACCGATACCGTAGGACTTACAAGATGTCCCCCGTCTAAAAGGAGTTTAGTAATTTTTTTCTCTAATTCTAAAATAGTTCCTTCTACTTTCAGCATTCCTAAAACAGGAAAATTAATAGTATAATCGGACGAAACAAGATAACCTTCAAGTTTCATTAAATTAATATTAGCTGCTGCAGCTGTATTTTGAGAAATTCTATTGTATATAATTGCGGCTTCTGGTATCATACTACGGATTTCTATACGTAATATATCATCTACCTGAATTGTATACGCTATTTTTTGTTTATTGATATCTGTAAAATTAAAGTTATCTACTTCATTTAGGTATGTTATATCTCTTTTTGATGTGCAGGAACTTATCATAAAAAAAATAACAACAATAAAAATTAACTTTCTCATATTCTCTAATTTTTGATTTGCAAATATACGATTTCAGATTAGAAAAGATGTTGTTGCATGCCTATTAACAATTTCTCATTGGAGATTTTTTGACTTTCTGCTTGAAATAAATCAAAAGTAATTTTTAATATAAAGCTTGAGCTAAGAAAACTAATATTATAATATGAATATTAATCTATATTATTTATTCAAAAGAAGAGTTTGAATTAAGTAAAACTAAAAATATTATTAAATAAAATGAGACTACATTTTTAACCTGTATTGGTACTCATCAGAACAAGGATGCGTTGGCAGATTTGTTTATGCAAAAAGCGGGTGTTATTTGGTAGGATCAGGGGAGTGATTAAATAAACCTAAATCCTCTCTTTCCTTAAGTTGATTTAGAGTAAACTTATCTCTAACTGATTTTGTTTTTGGAAAGATATAGTTAGAAAGGGTTACAAAGACTTTTACCCGTTCTGTTTTTGTGAGTTTCTCTTGGTTTACCAAAAGATCATCCAGCACTTTTTCATTGAGCAGTTCCATCTTTTCTTTAATAGAAGGTTCCTTTTTCTTGGCAAGCCCTCTTTTAGATTTCTTTCCTGCTCGTTTAGCTGATTTTTTATCGAATGGCATAGTTTAATAAATTTTGAATTCTAATTCAGATAAAATAATTTACTTTTTCAACAACCAACTACTTGACTGAATCTTATCACCTAATCCATCGGCTAAAGCATTTCCCATTTGATTACAGATAGGTATTTCTGGAATGGGGTTGTTATTTTGATCTCCTCCATTTGCATAACTCAAATCATAGTAAGATCCAAAATCTAAAGCAATTTTTTCAATCGTTTTACATACGGTTCTGTCTTCGTCAATAGACAACACAAAATGATCTACAGATTTTATATTAGAAACGATAAAAAACGTTCTTGTTCTTGCTGAAACTCTTTTGACCCTTTTAAAGCTCTTTGATAGTCATTATTTACAATCACAAACAATTTGTCTGCTAATGCTTTTGCGTTATTAAAATACTCAATATGTACTTTGTATATTGGATTAAAATATCCAGATACTATTATTCCTTTTTTCTTACTCATTTTCCTGTTTTTTATCTACAAAAATCATCTTGCTCTCTAATAATAACATCTTCATTAGAAGGATAATTTTTTCCATTTTTAGGCTACTGTATAAGGTCTATAAAATCATTAGAAACAACAGTAAAACCAAAAGATCCAATAAGTTTTTTTTTTAGTTTTATAAAAGTCATAATAATGGTACTTTAAATTGTTTAATTTTAGATATGTTTTTAAGTAATATTGTAAACCATCCACCAGCATTGTGCGAACGAATAACACGATAATCCTCAACTGTTTTTTTGATAATATTTTTGAGAGAATGATTTGACATACCACCTAATCGCATTTTTGTGATGATTCTAGGTAAATATCCAAATTTTAAATTGCTATCTTCTAGTATACGTAGCATAAAATCATAATCTGCAGAAATTTTATAAAATGTATTGAATTTGCCATGTTGTTCATAAACATGTTTCTTTAAAAACAATGTTGGGTGAGCAGGCATCCATCCTTTTTTTAATAGTCCTGATCTAAATTCACAACTCTTCCAATGGCGAATAATTTTATTAGTATTATGTTTACTTACATATTCTAAATCACCATAAACACAGTCAAATTTGTTATCTTTAAAAAAACTTACAACATTAAATATAGAATAACTATTATAATAAAGATCGTCAGAATGTAAAAACCCAATAATATCCCCAGAAGCATAACTAACACCCTTATTAAGGGCATCATAAATACCATTATCAGATTCAGATATTAACTTAATATTTTTATTTTTTGATTTATAGGCATCAATAATTTTTAATGTTAAATCTGTTGAATTATTATCGATAATTATAAATTCTATATTTAGATAAACTTGTCCTATTAAAGATTTAATACAATCCTCAATTGTTTTTTCACTATTATTAGTTGCAGTTATTATAGATACTTTCATTATTTTTCTAAAACATAATTACCTAAAACTAGTATATCCATATCAGTCCTCAAATAACAATCTATTGCTTCCTCAGGAATGTTTACTACTGGTTCGTTTTCATTAAAAGATGTATTAATTAAAATAGGAATTTTTGTCAATTTAAAAAATTCAGAAATTAATTGATGATATCTTGGTCTTAATAATTTACTAACTGATTGTAATCTTCCGCTTCCATCTACATGAGTTACTGCTGGAATAAGTTTTTGCTTTTCTTTTTTAATTGGAAGAACTCTTTCCATAAATGGAGTAAATTGATAATTTTCAAAAAACTCACTACCATACTCCTCAAGGATACTAGGAGCAAAAGGTCTAAACGATTCTCTTTTCTTTATTTTTTCATTTAATAATTGTTGTGCCTTTTCATTTCTAGGATCTGCCAATATAGATCTACTGCCAAGTGCTCTTGGACCAAACTCAGCTTTACCATCAAAAAACCCAATTACTCCTGAATTAGATATTGCTTTTGCAACATATGGAAAAAGTTCCTTGTCTTCCTTAAAAGAATATTTAAGCTCTTTATCATCCAAAATCTGTTTAATTTGGATATTAGTAAAAGATATACCAAGGTTTGCATCATATAGTGGCTCTACTCTTTTATTTTGTAAATCATTAAAATAATAATATTGAGCAGCCCCCATAGAAATACCTGCATCGTGTCCAGCACTTGGAATATAAAGATTTTTAAAAGGAGTGTTTTGTAAAATTTTTCCATTTGCAACACTATTTTGGGCAACACCACCAGCGATACACAAGTTCTTTAATCCTGTTTTTTTATGTGCTCTTTTCAAAATTTCAAAAACTAGTTCTTCAACACGTCTTTGAAGACTTGATGCTATATCTTTATGTCTATTATCTAATGTATCTCCAATATTTCTCTTCTTCCCGAAAACTGATTCAAATTTTTCTACATTAAAAAGTTCAGCAACTTCAGGTCGATGAGTTTCATATTTATGAACTGGTTTGTCTAGTTTAAAAAAGCTAGAATCCCATTCTAATATATTTTTTTCTCCAGACCAAATAATTTTCCTCAATTCTCCAATATACTTTGGTTTTCCATATGGAGATAATCCCATAACTTTATATTCGTCTCCATAATACGGAAAACCTAAATATTGGGTAAAAGCAGCATAAAGAATACCAATACTTACAGGGAAATCCTGAGATTCAATAACCTCAATATTACTACCAGACCCTTTTGCTATCATTATCGTACTAAAATCACCTGAGCCGTCTATTGATACCACAGTTGATTCTTTGTATGGGCTACTGAAAAAGGCTGAGGCCAAATGACATCTATGATGTTCAGCATGGACAATTTTAGGACATGAACCAAATAAATTAATGATTTCCTTTTCTAAAGTCACATTTCCTTTTCTACTCAGAATTCTATGTCTTATCATTTTAGCATTTGTTGAGTAATTTTTAAGTGCAAACTTTATTTTTTTTAATATTTTAGCATTAAAATCTCTACCAACAACAATATAATCGATATCTTCTATTTTGATATTTGAATTATTTAAACAATATTCAATTGATTTAACAGGAACTCCAGCCCAATGCTTTATTCTTGTAAATCTTTCTTCTTCAGCAGCACTAACAATATTTCCATCAATTAATAATGCACATGAACTATCTGCGTGAAATGAATTTATTCCTAATATTTTCATAATTTATTTTTTTAAATATTTTATAGTTAAGTTGACTGCCTCTTTTTGTGTGAATGGTAATTCAGGACATATTTTTTTTGTCAGATCTTTATTGATGTAATTTTCTGTTGTCATATTATTGTATCTAAAGATTGTAAGCGGAAATTTTATTCCAATTTTATTTAAAATGGTACCAATTATAGATACGGGATATAGAATAAATTTAGAGATTGAATATGGCCTTCTTACACCCCATTCATCAGCAATAATATCAGCCCATTTATTAATTATCATAGGATCATAATCTCCTAAATAAAACACCTTGCCTACAGAGTTTTCGTAATTAATTATAGAATTGATCTGATGAACTATATTATAAATAAAACCATAAGATTTTTTCGGATAAGTATTTTTTATTTTAAAAAACCATTTATTCTTTACGGATAAAAAGAAGTTTTTATAAGTAGTAAAGCCTGGGCCCCAAATTGAGGTTGGTCTGACTATTATCCATCTGCAATTTGTATCTTTTTTTATTAGTTTTTCCATTAGAAGTTTTGATTTTCCGTATGGTGTATCAGGATTATAACCTATATTGCTTTCATCATTATATCCTACCTTGTAAACTAACATCGTCGAAAAGAATAAAACTATTGGATCAAAACTAGCATTTAAATTTATTGTATTAATTATGTTTGACGGCAATTCATAATTAATACAATAATCTTCTATATTAGTTCCTTCTAAATCACATTTAGCTGCTGTATTTATAATTATATTAGGAGTAAAATCAAGAATTATTTTTTCTAATTGTGAGTAATCTTTTACATCAAAAACGTAGCTTTTAAGATTTGGATCTTTTAAATTCAAATTTTCTTTATCTACTGAGATAATGTAATTTAATTTGTCTTTTAAATAATTCTTAACTAAATTTTTACCAATAAATCCACTACCTCCTACTATTAAAATCTTCATATAATTTAATTAAATATTTTTTTAATTTTTTCTAATTTAAGATTGTTGTTAGAATATTTTTTTGAAAATTTGAAACAAGAATAAGACCAAATTAAAAATTCTTTTTGATTCATATTAGAAAAATTCTCAATTGCATCAACAAAATCTTGTTTTAAAGATAAATCTATGTCAAATCCCAACATTTGATCTGATAAATTATTCCATGGAGTTTTGTCAGAAATTATAACAGGGCATGATGATTGCCAAGATTCCATAATTACATGACCAAAATTTTCGTGAAGTGTTGGAAATAATAACACGTGCTGTTTTGATAAATGATTCTTTATATCATTGGGTTTCATTGGGCCAAAATAATTAATATTAATATTGTTACGTTTATTATTTTTATTAATAATTATTTGGCAATTATCCCAATAATGTTGATCTTCAATTGGGCCGATTATCGAAAAATTAACCTTATGTTTTGGGTTAATATTAGATAAAGATGATAAAGCAAAAAACAAATTTTTATTTTGAACTATTCTAGAAACATAATATAAATTTAATTCGAACTTTTTTTTCTTTTTTTCAATGAAATCACTTTTCATAAAATCAGATAAATTTGGTGCTAATTTAATTTTGATAATTTCCTTTGAAAATCTATCTTTTATATTGTTAAATTCTAAATCAGATGTAGCAATCCAGACAACTTCTGTATGTAATTTTAATAATTTAAATATATATAGATATATTTTTTTTTTAAGTGGCTTTATTGTTAATGCACCTGGAGCTAACATGCCTCTCGGTGATAAAAGTATTTTATTTTTTTTGTTCTTGAAATACAGCAAGCATGAAATTGTATAGCCAATTGAGAATAATGAGTTTATATATATTGTATCAAATTTACAAATAGAAAAAATAGATTTAAATTTTTTTTTTGAAAATGTGTTAGTTGAAGAATAATAAATTTTGAATTTCTCACGGTCTATCCATGTATCTATTTCATTATTTTTTAGATTTAAGATTTCACCTGAATCTTTATTAGATGTAAAAACATAAAAATTGAAATCATTTGAAAAGTGAGAAATAATATTTTTAACAGATTTTATTGGACCTCCAAATTTAAATGCAGGTTCAAAGCTTTCTATACAAATTAAAATATTTTTTTTCATAAACCTAAATTCTGTAATTCATCTAGAAACTTTAACCCACCAGCCCTATTTTTATATTTTGTCTTGAACAATTTTGCAATTATTTCTGGCGAATTATCAAAATTCTTAATTTTATTCTTAAGATCCTCAGCTGATTCGTTATTAATATCATCTATTATTAATCCATTAACATTATCATATAAGAATTCAGGAATCCCAGATACTTGAGTTGTAATAACAGGAATCCCATTAGAAAGAGCTTCAAAAATAACTGTAGGTATTCCATCCATATGATGGAAAGCGTTATTAGCATTAAGAGATGTTATTACTAAAAAATCTGAATTCATTAATAATTTAATTGAATCAGAATTATTTACATTTCCTTTGAATGTAACCTTATCGCTTAAATCATTATTGTCAACAAATTCCCTTATTTTAGATTCAAAAGGGCCAGAGCCAATTATTGTAAATATAGAATTAGTAATATTCATCTTAGCAAAGAGTTTTGTAAACTCTAATAAACCTTTTTTTTCAATTATTCTACCTATAAATAAAAATTCTAACTTTGTGTGACTTGTTTTTATTTTTAGATTGATATTTGAATTTATTAAATTGAATGAATTATATATTAATTTTAATTTTTCTGAAAATTTAAAGTTAGTTTTAGCATTAATAAAACCGATATTGTAGTTAGATATACAATGAATGAAAGCACTTCTTTTTATAATTAATTCTTTGCTTTTATGCCAAGAGAAAATATCGTCTGCATGGGCTACTGAGGAAAAACTAATATTTAATAATTCTGCTAGAAATAAAGCAAAATAGGCTCTTTTAGCTATAAAATGAGCTCTTATATGTGATATATCAGAAAAATCTGATTTAATTTTATTTAAATCTAGACTTAAAAATAGAAAGATAATTTTTGTGTTACTCTTAAATGAATTAAAATCATTTAAGGATGAAATAAACAGTTTAAAGCACAGTATTTTTACTTTAAAATATTTTTGATTTAATAAATTTAATAATACTCTAAATAAATTTAATTTAATATCAATTAGAGATATCTCTTTTAAATTATATCTATTGTATAATAAAGATTTTTCATGTTTAATAAAGGTCTCACTAATATATTTATTTTCCTCTATGTATAAAATTTTGTTTTTCATATAGCTATATATTCCTCTGTTGATTTAGTCCAATTATAATTCTGAGTGATAAAATTTTGCAAATAAATAATATAATTTTCATCAGCTGTTTTTATATTATCTATCGATTCTTTCAGTTCAGAATAATTTGAATAAGAAAACTTATAACTGTTTTCAATACCAGTTCCAATAATTGAATGTTTTGCGGTTATCATTGGTATTCCATTTGACAATGCTTCTAGAGTTTTATTTTTTATCCCAGAACCAAATTCTACAAAATTTAAGAAAATAGAGTCTTTGCAAAAAATGTCATTTAAATTATCAAATTTACCTTTCAAAAAAATATTTGAATGGTTTAAAATATGGTTTGATAGCTCCAAAGAGCTATGTCCGTGTATATGAAGTTCTATATTAAAGTCCTCTGATAATTTTGACCAATAATTTTCTAATAAAAAAATAAAACTATCATTATTTGGCTCGTAACTCATATTACCCCAGAAAATAAACTTCATAACTTTGGAATTATTATTTATTTTTTTTGATTTTTCACTCTGAAAATCAATTCCATTAGATATAACCAGAATTTTTTTATTAAATAAAATTTTAAAAATTGAGGCATCACTATTAGACACAAAACCAATTTTATTAAACAAGAAACAAATTGACAATTCTTTAAGGAAAAAAATTATCATTTTTAAGAATGAATAAAGGAAATTTGTACTAAATAAATTTCGGCTTTTAATTAAAAAAAGAACCTTGGATTTAAAATATAAAGTTTGAGAGTCCTGTAAAAAAACTTTTTTAATACTAAACTTAAATCTTAAATTAATTAGACTTCTTAAAGAGATTCCAGGAATATCAATTATAACATTATTATTAATTTTACTTTTTTTGATTTCAGAAATATGAAGAAGATTTATTTGTGGTGAGTTCTTCTGCATTGAAATTATTCTATATTCATGACCATTATGTCTATTAAATTCTGATTTATCTGTTATTATGATCATAAAATTTATTTTTTTTGCTGAAGTTTTGTGTAATATTAGAAGTCATATATAAACTTAAAATTAATAAAATAAGCCCATTTCTGAATAATGATTGAGATATATATATGAGGTTTTCAGGCATTAATATTCCTGATATTAAAAAAGGAATAAGTCCTATAAAAACAATTGGAGATAACCTTATTATCACTTTCATGTAGAAAGCTGCAAGCATGTAGTAAAAGAATATAAACAGCAGACCCAAGCCAATTGAATTAAAATTTATCATTGTTTCTGCGATTGGTGAAAAAGCATACCCTCCACTAATATCTGACTTATTAACGAGGTTTCCTCCATAAGCTAATTGAAAAGCGTATTCATTTAAGTTATAAGTATTAATATCTCTTTTAACAAAATCATAAAATGGTATTATAAAATTTAACAATCTATCTAAACTATCGTCGTATAGAGAAAAAAGCTCTGGACTTTCTATAACCCAATATGTACTTTGAGTTAAATTTATTCTAGAAAAAAGTTGATCAATACCAAAAGAGATTATATTTTCAGTAGTTGAGAATTTTATTGAAGTCATGTATATAGAACTTGCAAGTAATATGACAACAGAATAAAAGAAATTGGAAACTGTTATTTTTATTTCAGAGTATTTAAATATTAATAAAACAGAAAGTAAAAGATTTAAAACAGTGCCTCTACCCAAATTTTCGGCAAAACCTAAAACCAACAAAAAAATTAAAGTGATAGTCGTTATATAAAAATATCTTTTATTAAATTTTATCTTATTAAGATGTAAGAATAAGTATATATAAAAAAAGAATTGAATTATAACATTAATATAGTGTGTAAATATTTGAATTTGTGCAAAATAATTTAAGGGAATCAGTATAATAAAAAATATTGTTAAAAAATAAAGCCTTGTTATAAATTTTGCGGAAATTTTTCTTTTTATCTTTTTAAAATGTGAAGTATAATTAATATTAAGTGTAAATTTAAATGCTAAATAAATAGCAAAAAATTGTAAGCCGTGTAAAGTTACTGCTTCTAAAAAAATATCTGGTTTAATTGATTGAGGCAGATAAACTTGATAACTATTAACTGCATACAATAAGAAATTTGATGCGCTACTGTAGCCAAAAGAATAAAATATAAACTGAATAAATCCTGTAAATATAAAACCGAAAAAACACATTGATAAAACACTATTTAAATCAAAAAATCTCTTCATAATTTTTTGTTTTATAATTTGGAATTATTTTTTTTAATTTTTTATTATCATAAAGATATTTTAATTTATTGCAAAGTTTTTCAAAGTTAGATAGCTCATAAACATGCACATTGGGAGAATTTAAATCTGATCCAATACAATTATTAGAACATAATATTTCGCAACCTAACATATAGGATTCTATTAACGACCTTGGACCAGCATCATTCTTTGTTAAACATATATAAAGATGAGATTTCTCAATATTTTCAATAATTTTAAATTGGGATAGCTTCTCGTAATGAATTATATTTTTTATTTTATGATGTTTTATAATATTTCTAATATTTGAATTTAGTTTTCCAACAATTAATAATTCAGCATCTTGTTGTTGAAAAAGTTTAGATCTTACCCACAATTCAATTACTAAATCAATAGACTTTATTTCATGAGTACCTATGGTTATGCATTTAAATGAACTTGAATCAATTGAATAATTTTTTCTATTGTAAAAAACTTTATTTTCAGGCTTGGTGGGTATTACTATTAATTTATTTTCCACTATGCCATTTTGTGTAAAGCTTTTTTTAATAAAATTAGATTCTATTACTATTTTATCAGCAATTAGATATTCATTTTTAACCCAATTTGAATAAATAAATTTTATTAAATTACTAGAGTTAGTATTTAATTGATAAAAATCATTTATGTGGCTGCTTCCACACATTAAATATGTTTTGATATTAAATCTTTTGCAATAACTTAGAGATAAATAACTCATTGAAGACCAGCCTATAAATGCTTTAGGTCTAAAGAATATTAAATTTAACAAATTAATAATATCAAAAAATGGGTAAAAATAATATGGATTATTAGAAAATTTTAGAATTAAAAATCTAATACTTGAAATCAAACCAAAATAGTTCCAAATTTCGACATTCTTGTTTAAACCTCTAGTTTTTAAATATTTCTTTTTTAATGAAGTAAAATAAATTGGTCTATAATTCGCATTAATTATATCATTACATATTTGAGAGGCTAACCAATCAAAGGAACATGATATTAAAATTTTATTATTTTTCAAATCTTATTTTAATTGATTTAACCAAATGATTTTTTAGCACTCGTGTAAGATGAAAAATTGCGACTACTTTTTCTGCGGCAGTATTTTTAAAGTCAATTTTTAAAATTACATAAAATATAGTCTTTAAAATCCCTTTCTCCCACTTTATTTGATTTGTAATTTGATGGTCTCCAACTGTAATATTAATTAGTGCCTTATTAACATAATCTATAGTTTTACAGTTTGGCAAGTTTTGGTAGAACCATAAATAGTCAAAAATTGGGAAAAAAGACGGATTAAATTTAGTCGAGATTTTATTTTTCTTCCAAACGCATGCAATTCCAGGAAAAATCTTTAATAAGCTTAATTTATTAATTCTTTTATAGCTTAAGGTATTTACAATTTTGCTATGGCTAACAAGGTTTCTATTATATACTATTAAATCAAAGTTAGAATTCATACTGTGATAAACATCATCTACAAAATTTGGCTCATAATAATCATCGCCATGAATCATACAGACATATTTAGTTTCAGGAAACTCTATCATACAATTCCAATTTTCAGCCATAGAAACTGTTTTTTTCCTTTTTTGAATGATGAAATTATCCAATTTAAAATCTTCTAATAATTTTAATGTGTCATCGCTTGAGTTGTTATCAACAACAACAAAATTAAAATCTTTGTTCTTTTGATTTTTAACAGAATCTAAAGTTTTTTGAATAGTATCTTCACCGTTATAAACCGGTAAGATAATTGTCAATTTATTTTGTAACATAATTTGCTTTTAAATTCTGAATAATTACTCTAGGGAATTTTTTTATTAGCGTTCTAATTTGAATATTAAATTTTTTTCTAAAAAGATAAATTGGGTACCAATTATTAAAACATAATTGTACTATAAATTGAGAAAATAAAACTCCTAACAACCCATAATCAGAAACAAGATAAAATGATAAAAGTGTTATTATTATTCCCGATAAAATAGCCGGAATTAAAAAAGGAACTTTATTGGTTGATAGATATACTGTTGCAAACATTGAATGAATTAACTCAAATGTTAATGTTATTATAATTAGCAGAGTAAGTGAGTTATCTAAAAATAAAATATCCGGTTTTATTAAACTAATCAAATAATCACCAAAATATAAGAATAAAATTGATGCTAAGATGAAAAGTAAAATATTTGAAATGAATAAAAGGGATATTTTATCCGTCAATATTTTAATCTTCTTTTCTATATATAGTTTTGAAAATATTGGTATATGGCTATAAACGGGAGATATAAAGAATGAGTATAAGAAAAATAATACCTTATAGGTTAAAAGGTAAGATGCAATGAGAACTTTATCATCAATCTGCGAGATCACTAGAATAGAAGATTGAGTAATCAGAAAAGCACCTATATTCATTAATCCTAACTTCCATGATGGAATTAATAATTCTCGGAATAGCACCTTATCAAATATTGGTTTCTTTATATTATTTAAATTAAGACTTTTTAGTTTAGTATAAATAATAATATTTTTTATTAATTGTCCTAAAATCAATACTATAAACAAAAGATAAAAATTTGAACTAAATAATAATAAAACTAATAGAGTAATGTTTTTTGTAATGTTAATAAATGTATCAATATTTTTTTCAATTGTAATTTTACCAATACCTTTCAAAAAAGAAGTTAGCCTGACGTTTAATAATTGAAAAAGGCAAGTAAAACTTGATGTTAATAAACAAAACATCGTTAAGTTTTGATCTTTTATAAAACTAAAAATATTAGCCCCTCCATAGTAACCATACAAGAAAACTAAAACAAATGAGATTATCGACAAAAACCCATAAATATATTTTGAGGTGTGCAATATATTTGACAATTTTTCTTGTATAATTTCTGGACTACTAAAAGAAGTATTTCCTTTAGCTAAGTTTTCAGAAGATACACTTAGCGCTCCTGATTTTAATGAGGCAACTGACCGAGTAAGAGTTGATCCAAAACCAGAATCTCCTAACATCCCAAATGATATAACTGATTGCATAAACAACCATAAAGCTATATATTCTGGACTATAGTTAGATATTAAGACCGGAAGAACTAAAATTGAACCTATCAATCCTGAAAATTGATTAACCCAAGTAATAAAAGTAATATTTTTTAAAATTATTTTAAAATTCAAATTAATTGTTTTAATATTATTTCACAATTTATTCAGATAAAAAGAATATGATAAATGCATATGTAATTATATCCTATCAAAATAAAATGCCAGAAAATTGAATGACATTTTATTTTTAGAATATTTTTTTTAAACCTTGTTCTAATGAAATATAAGGTTTCCAACCTGGGACAATTACACCATTTTTCCAAGGAATCATAACTTCTCGTTCTCTGTAAAGCCGTCCTCCGAAATTAATATTCAATTTTTTATTCGTTATTTTTTCAAAAACATCAACTAGCTCCTTCAATGTGTAGCGCTTTTCTGCTTTGACAGCATAAACTAAACCGTTTTTTTGGAATGGACTTATAGTTTCTAAATGTTTTGAAAGAAGTATAAACGCGTTGATTACATCATCAATAAATGAAATATCTAAAATTTGATCACCTGGGGACATTTCTAATACTTCACCGGTTTTAGCTATTTTATCAAATAAATTAAAGATTTTAGGACGTGTATCTTCAGGTCCATAGGTGTCAGAAAGACGTAGTGTACAAAAATTAATTTTATTAGTTTCTATATAGTACTGAGCAATACACTCGAAAGCTTGCTTGCTCGCGGCATAAAGATTTACTGGTGAGTATGAGGCATTTTCAAAGTTTTGCCAAAAAGTACCTGTATTGATAAACCAATTAACTTTTGCTTGTGAAGCACATTCAAGTAAGTGTGTACTAAAACTAATATTAGAATTAATAAGTTCTATTGCTTCTTCGGGTTTATGAGATGTTAAATAGAGTGAAGCTAAATGAATAATTCCTGAAAATTCAGATGATTTAAAAAAATTAATATCAGACTGAATATCCTTTTCATTTATACGGTAGGTGTTTACATTTTCTAAAAAAGGTGATGGTTTATCACTGTGTAGATTTACTGTTACCTCACAATTTAATTCAGTCAGTTTATTTACTAGTTTTTTTCCAATAAAACCGGTTGCTCCAGTTACAAAAATATTCATTAAAAAGGTGAGTTAAATACATTAACACTTTCAAATAGCAAATCTCGCTTCGAAATTATTGGTTTTTCTACTTTCCAATCAAAACCAAAAGAATCATAGTGAATACCCTTGTCAGAAGATGGATTATATTCTGTTGCAACATTATAGACTGTTATAGTATTATCTTCTAAGGCCTTAAAACCATGTGCACACCCTTTAGGTATACATATTGATTTATAATTGCTTTCTGTTAATTCTACACTAATGTTTTTTAGATAAGTACCCGATTCTTTTCTTAAATCGACGACTACATCTAATATCGCCCCTTTAGGCACATACACTAATTTCTCGTGTGCATTCGGAGGCAGCTGAAAATGCATACCACGAATTACATTCTTATTAGAGACAGAGTAATACGATTCTCTAATTTTAAAATCTAAAATATTTTCTTTGAAAGAATTACTATTAAAAGTTTTAACAAATAATCCACGATCATCTTTAGCATTAAAATTAGTTATGATATAAGCACCCTCTATTTCAGTTCTTTCAACCTTCATTTTTAAAAATTTAATCCAAATAATTCTTCCATTTTTTCTGCAACGAAATCAAAATGAACTTCATCTAGTGCTGGTTGAACTCCTATCCAAAAAGTATCGTTCATTGTTTTTTCTGTGTGCGTTAAATCTCCAACTACTCTGTATTCAACATCTTTAAAATAAGGTTGCTTTAATAAATTACCTGCAAATAATAAACGAGAACCTATTTTATGAGAATCTAAAAATTTTGTTACATCTACTCTTTTTACACCACAATCATCTTTCAAAGTGATTGGAAATCCAAACCAAGATGGGTTACTATTTGGAGTTGGAATTGGTAAATGGATAAAATCTGTTAATGACTCTAATTTATTTCTCAAATAAGTATAATTACTTCGTCTTTTTTCTATGAAATATTCTAGTTTCCCTAACTGAGCAAGACCACATGCTGCTTGCATGTCGGTAATTTTTAGATTATATCCTGAGTGAGAATATACATATTTATGATCATATCCATAAGGTAAATCTCCATGTTTTTGCTCAAATCTGCAACCACAAGTATTATCACAACCAGGAGGACAATAACAATCTCTTCCCCAATCTCTAAAAGATTCAGCGATAGCTTTTAATTCAGCACTATTCATAAAAACAGCTCCACCTTCACCCATAGTCATATGGTGGGCAGGATAAAAACTTAAGGTTCCAATATCTCCAAAAGTTCCACATTTCTGTCCATTTAACTCAGCCCCTAAAGCATCACATGTATCTTCTATTAACCATAGATTGTGTTTGTCACAAATCTCTTTAACTCTAGTTACATTAAAAGGATTACCTAAAGCATGTGCCAACATAATAGCCTTTGTTTTAGAAGTAATCGCAGCCTCTATTAAATCTACATTAATATTGTGTGTTTGGATATCAACATCCACAAACACTGGAACTGCTCCAAACTGAATAATTGGGTTAACGGTGGTTGGAAAACCAGCAGCAACTCCAATTACTTCATCTCCCTTTTTAATAGCTCTGTCTCCAAGTTTGTGTGAAGTTAATGTGTTAAATGCAACTAAATTGGCTGAAGAACCAGAATTCACTGACAAACAATATTTTACTCCTAAAAATTCAGCCAACCCTTTTTCGAAAAGAGTATTAAATCTTCCAGTAGTTAGCCATCCGTCTAAAGAAGCTGCTACCATATTTTGTAGTTCTTCTTCTCCCATTAATTTTCCAGATGGTGGAATTACAGTTTCACCTCCAACAAAAGAGGTTGGTTTGTATTTTTCCTCACTATATTTTGTAACCAAGTTAGCTATCTCTAATCTTAAATTTTCTAATTTCTTGTTCTCCATTATTTACTATATGTATTTATTTCTTTTAAACATTGTTTTTTAATATCACCTCCATTAGTATAGAGTTGATGCCAATCCACTATTGATTTGAGTGTTAATTGTAAATTCCATTTAGGATTCCATTTCAATCTATTTGATGCTTTTGAACAGTCTAATTTTAAAAAACCTGCTTCGTGGGGGTTGTTATTTTTATCCAATGCCCAACTAGCACCATTACCCCAGCTATTAACAATTTGGTCTAAAATCCAACTTACTGGTTTACAATCTTCATCTTTTGGCCCAAAGTTCCAGCCTTCTGCAAATTCATCTCCATTTAAAAACAATTCTTGAGCTAAGACAAGATATCCAGAGAGTGGTTCTAATACGTGTTGCCAAGGTCTTGTCGATAAAGGGTTTCTTATTACCACAGGTTCTAATTTCTCAAAAGCTCTTAAAATATCAGGAATCAACCGATCTTCAGCCCAGTCTCCTCCTCCAATAACATTTCCTGCTCTAGCAGAAGCTAATGAAGCAGTGTCTTCAGAACTAAAAAAAGATCGTCTGTATGCAGAAGTTACTAGTTCTGCACAGCCTTTACTGCTACTATATGGATCATGTCCCCCCATAGATTCGTTTTCTCTATATCCCCATTCCCATTCCTTATTTTCATAACACTTATCAGTTGTAACAGAAACGATTGCTTTTAAATTTGGACATTTTCTAGCTGCTTCCAATACATTTACGGTTCCAATAACATTTGTTGTATAAGTATCAACAGGTTCTTGATAAGAAAGTCGAACCAATGGTTGAGCTGCCATGTGAATTAGAATATCAGGACTAAAGCTAACCATACTTTTAGTTAATTTTTCTAAGTTTCTAATATCTCCTATTTCTGATTCCATCTCTGCAGCTACATTTGCCTTTGTAAATAATGCTGGTTTAGTATTTTCTTTTAGAGAGTAACCCTTAACTAATGCTCCCATATTCTGAAGCCATAAAGATAGCCAAGAACCTTTAAATCCTGTATGACCAGTCAAGTAAACTTTTTTACCTTTCCAAAAACTAGAATCTACTTTTCCTTTACTTATTTCCATACTTTCCATGGAGCTTTATTTTGTTTAAGTAACTCATTTAATTTAATTTTATCCCTCATAGTATCCATAGGTTGCCAAAAACCATCATGTTTAAAAGACATTAACTCGCCATCAGATGCTAAACTTTTCAAAGGTTCTTGTTCCCAGGTAGTTTCATCTCCTTCAATTCTCTCAATAACTTTTGGAGATAACACAAAAAACCCTCCATTAATTAGAGCCCCATCGCCTTTTGGTTTTTCTTCGAATCTTTTAACTTGATTGTCTTCTATATTTAAAGCTCCAAATCTTCCTGGAGGAAAAGTTGCTGTTAAAGTAGCTTGTTTTCCGTGAGATTTATGAAATTCAATTAGACTGCTAATATTAATATCTGCAACACCATCTCCATAAGTAAAACAAAATGCTTCTTCGTCTTTTAGATAGGGCAAAACTCTTTTTAATCTTCCTCCAGTCATAGAATTATCTCCAGTATCAACCAAAGTAACTGTCCAAGGCTCTGCACGATCTTCATGAATAGTCATTTTGTTGTTTTTCATATTAAAAGTTATATCAGATTGATGTAGATTATAATTAGCAAAATATTCTTTAATGACATATCCTTTATAACCACAACAAATAATAAAATCATTAATACCATAGTGAGAATAGGTTTTCATAATGTGCCATAAAATTGGTTTTCCTCCAATTTCAACCATAGGTTTAGGTTTGGAAACTGTCTCTTCACTTAAACGGGTCCCGAGACCACCTGCTAATATTACTGCTTTCATAATTTATTAATTAGTTTGAACAAATGCATCTGAAAAGAAATTACTTTCTTTTAAATTATTTTCAACAAATAATTCTTTTGCTGAATTTATCATATCATTAGATCCACAAGCATATACTTGGGTGTTTTCTAAATCAATTTGTTGTTTTATTACTATATCTTGAACATATCCTTTTTCGCCATTCCAGTCATCCTCTTGTCTAGAGAGGACTGGAATATATTTAATATTTAACATATTTAAATTTGGTTCCCAAAATAAATCTTTTTTATATCTAGATCCAACAATTACTAAAAAATTTTTATTTCGATAATCTAGAGGAGATTTTTCAAGCTCTTGCAAAATACTTCTAATTGGGGCAATACCCGTACCTGTGGCTAAAAATACAACATTTTTACAACTTGATTCTCTAAGAAAAAAAGTGCCTATAGGTCCCTCTATTCTCAATAGATCATTGATTTTTGCAGATTCAAACCAATAATTACTCATTAAGCCTTTTTGGTATTTTTTTATAAAAAACTCTAATTGATTTTTATGATCTGAGGAATTTGCTATTGAATAACTTCTAGTTAGATTTCCTTTAGTAATATTTACATATTGTCCGGAATTAAAATTAAACTTAGAATTTGGAGGTAATCTTAAAACTAGCTTAAGAATATCATCTGTTAATTTTTCGATATGATTAATTTTTGAAGCAATTATTTTTTTATCACTAAGTATAACCTTACCAAGATCTTCTATATCTAATTCTAAATTACTAAGTGGTTTTGCATTACAAGAAAGTACAAAATTTTTCTTCTTCTCATTATCTGTAAGAACTAATTCTTCTTCCTTATTAATGGTTTTTCCAGAAATAACTTTAACCAAACAACTTCTGCATCTAGCAGATAGACAGCTATGTTCTAGATTTATCTTATTTTTTTTAGCAGCTTCAAAAATTGTTGAATCTTTGTCGCAGCTGAATGTCATATTATTTTTTAATTTAACCTGAAACATAAATTATAAAATTTAATTTTTAGATTTATTTCTTAGAAATATAAAGTTTCTGTAAATTTTTAAGAATTGAATAAAACTTGGAGTTGTATAAGAACTACCTATTGGCTGTTCTACATTATTATTTTTATAAATTTTTAAATTATTTAAAACTTCTAATAGACCTTCTGCTGATTTTTTTCTTAATTCCAAATAATTTAGCGAAACTGTATTTGAAAGAGTCTTTGTAAATTTAATTGGAATTTCTTGTTTGTATAAAATCTTACCATTATCAATAAGAGTATCAATTTCATGTATTGTATATCCAGTAATTTCAGATTTATTATATATTTGCCATATAATACTTTGTGCATTTTTGTATTCTGGGAGAAGCTCATGATGAATATTAATAAAACCTAAATCAGGGATTGTAAATACTTTTTTACTTATATAGCTATTACCTAAACTAATGCCAAGTTTAGCCTTACTATTTTTTAATGCATTTATAGTATCATTTCCATTTATTTTGGAAGTTTTAATCAATGGTATACTATATTTTGAACTAATTTCTTCTAAGGAATAACATTTCTCAATTTCTAAAACTGCAGAAGTATACCATCTACGCATTTGCATTCCTAATAAAGCACCAAAAATACCTATTTTGATAATTTTTCTGAATTTTGTTTTGAAATATTTTTTTTTATTTATCCTTTCGCCTTTGGTCAAAATAATAGCTGATATATTAATCTTATCAGATGTTAATAATTTGGGGATAATATAGGAAGCTGATCCAACAGAAGAACTAGTCAAAATTACTATATCTATCATTTGAAGGGTTGTAATTTTATTAATTCAGATCCGTATGCATTTTTATAAATAAAATAAAAGATATTACTAAAATTACTATCCATTATGACTATGTCTCTTTTTAATAACAAATTGTTTTTTTCAATGTTATTTTTTGATGGAAAATGACAGCCTCTGATTGCAGATGAACATGAATGATAACCAGATTTAAAAACAGCATCAAAAGAAATTTTATTAAAATCTATTAATCTGCCATATGGATATGCAAAATGTTCAATTTTAAAACATTTTTTTTTCAAAACATCAATTGCTTTAATTAAATTATTTTTAGCCTCTTGTTCATTTAATGTTGAAAAATTAAGATGGTCCATAGAATGCGAACCTATTTCATGACCATTTTTATTCAAGAATAAAAGATCCTCCCAATCTAAAAATTCAACTGGAGGCATATTTAATTTAATTTTACAGTAGTTTTTAATTTTTACAAAATCTTTCAAACCAATAGAATCAGGATTTATAAAAAAACAACACTTAATATTATATTTGTCTAGAATTTTTGCTGCATTCAAATTATTTTTAAAGCCATCATCACTGCTTAAAACAATATATGGTTTGTCAATCAAGTTATTTTCAATCCTACTAATAGCATCACTATATGAAATAAAATTATTTTTCTTTCTCAGTTTGAGTATTAATTTCTCAAAATTAGATACCTCATCATCAAATACATGGTGAAAATATAAAAATTGAATTCTTGGTTTTAATAATATCTTTTTTGTGTCTAAAAAAACATATAATTTCAGTGCTAGCTTTAAAACTAAATTTTTAATAACATCTCGAAAGTTATAACCTTTATACTTTTTTACTTCCGAATAATTTTTTATAAATAAATTCATTTAATTATAATCTTCCAATATTCTTCTCATCTAAAAAGCCTTTTATATCATATATTGCGCAATTATTATTTTTTAGCTTCTCAATATTAATTTCCTTAAATTTATCATGAGAAACAGCTAACATTATTCCATCAAATTTTTCTTTAGGTAAAATATTTGTTGTAGTTACAGATAGTTCATTTTCAGCATCTTTGGGAGAAACCCAAGGATCATAAGCAGTGATATTTGTTTCAAAGTCATGTAACTCGTTTATAACATCTACAACCCTAGTGTTTCTTATATCAGGGCAATTCTCTTTGAATGTTACACCTAGAATTAAAATTTTTGAATCTTTAATTTTAATATCATTTTTAATCATCAACTTTATAAGTTGATTTGCGACATATTTACCCATAGAATCATTTAGGCGCCTACCTGCTAAAATAATCTCAGGATAATAACCTACTTCTTGAGCTTTTTGAGCAATATAAAATGGGTCAACTCCAATACAATGGCCTCCTACCAAGCCTGGCTTGAATGGTAAGAAATTCCATTTAGTTTGAGCTGCTTTTATTACTTCAAGTGTATCTATTTCTAAGATATTAAATATTTTTGCAATTTCATTTATAAACGCTATGTTTATGTCTCTTTGGGAATTTTCAATAACTTTTGAAGCTTCTGCAATTTTAATAGAAGGGGCGAGATATGTTCCAGCTGTAATTATAGATTTATATAGCCTGTCAATTTTTAAAGCTGCTTCTAGATTAGATCCAGATGTAACTTTCATTATTTTTGTCAATGTTCGCCTTTTATCCCCTGGACTAATTCTTTCTGGAGAATATCCAACACTAAAATTTTCATTTATAATTAGACCACTAATATTTTCTAGTATAGGAACACATTCATCTTCAGTAACTCCAGGGTATACTGTACTTTCATAAATTACGATATCACCTTCATTTAGCACATTTCCAACTAATTTAGAAGCATTAATTAAAGGTTTTAAAATTGGCCGATTATTTTTATCTGTTGGAGTTGGAACAGTAATAATAAAAATATTAGCAGTTTTTAAATTTTGAGAATCTGACGTTAGTATTAACCCCTTTTTGTTATTTAAGAAATTATTTTGATTAACCAAAACACCATTTAATACTTCTTTATTAATTTCAAGTGTTTTGTCAATACCTAAAATTAAATCATTGATTCTTGAATTATTAATATCAAAACCAATTACTGTTGTTTTTTTTGCAAATTCAACTGCTAGTGGTAAACCAACATAACCAAGCCCAATAATTGCTATAGTATCACTTTCTTCCATATTATTTTTTGAAATTTTGATTATTTATTTTGTAACAATTTATGTACTATTTTATATATTTAATTTCTGCATCAATTTAATATCTGATTGCATCATATCTTTTATAAGATAGTCTAGATTATATTCTGGCTCCCAACCTAATTTATCTTTTGCTTTAGTAGGATCTCCAATTAATAAATCTACCTCTGTTGGCCTAAAATAGTTAGGATCTATTGAAAGTACTTCATTACCTAATTCTAATTTGTAGTTACTGTCATTACAAGCTACCACGAATGCCTTCTCAAGTAATCCTTCCCCTATGAACTCTAATTCAATTCCTACTTCACTAAAAGCCATTCTTACAAAATCTCTCACCGTAGTAGTCTTTCCTGTCGCAATTACCCAATCTTCAGGCTCTTTAGCTTGGAGGATCATCCACATCATGCGTACATAATCCTTAGCATGACCCCAATCTCTTTTGGCATCAAGATTTCCTAAGAAAATTTTTTCTTTTTGACCTAAGGCTATTCTGGCCACAGCGCGAGTTATTTTACGTGTCACAAAGGTTTCTCCTCGTCTTGGGCTTTCATGATTAAACAAAATGCCATTACAAGCAAACATCCCATATGCTTCACGATAGTTTTTAGTAATCCAAAAGCCATAAATTTTTGCAACTCCATAAGGAGATCTTGGATAAAATGCAGAATTTTCGTCATAGAATCCCCTCTTGTTTTTATTCTCTGGCATTCCTCCATATAATTCAGAAGTTGAGGCTTGGTAAATTCTGACTTTCTTTTCTAGTCCTAGTAAACGAACCGCTTCCATGATTCTAAGTGGTCCTAGAGCATCTACTTGTCCTACATATTCAGGAATATCAAAGGATACCTTTACGTGAGACATGGCTCCTAAATTATAAATTTCGTCAGGCTGACATTCCTTAATTATTTTAGTGATGCTCATTGAGTCAGTTAAATCTCCATAATGTAACTTAAATCTTTGACTACTAAGATGAGGTCCTTGATAGATATGGTCAATCCGTTGAGTATTTAATGAAGAAGCTCTTCTTTTTATTCCGTGTACCATGTATCCTTTTTCTAACAATAGTTCAGCTAAATAAGATCCGTCTTGTCCTGTAATTCCTGTAATTAAAGCTACTTTCATGGTTTTGTATTTTTATTAAACTATCAAGAGATAGTTTACATTTTAACTTCTTTTATATTTTCTATATTCTCTAAAAACCAAGAATAGGTTTTTTCAATTCCTTCTTTTAATTCAGTGCTATATTCCCACCCCAATGTTGCCATTTTAGATACATCCATCAATTTTCTTGGTGTTCCATCTGGCTTTTCAGTATCCCAAATAATTTCACCTTGATGTCCTGTTACTTGTTGAATTATGACTGCTAGCTCTTTTATAGTAATGTCTTTCCCTGACCCTATATTGTACAAATATTCTGGTAATTCATTTTCTAAAGCATAGACGACTGCTTGTGCCATGTCATCTACAAACAAAAATTCTCGCATTGGTGTCCCGCTTCCCCATAATGTTACTGGAGTATTATTTAATTTTGCTTCATGGAACTTGCGCAGCATTGCAGGCAAAACATGAGAGGTTTCTAAATCGAAATTATCAAAATACCCATACAAGTTGGTTGGCATTAAACTTACATAATCTTTATTAAATTGTTTTCTAATAGCCTGACATGCTTTTACACCTGTTATTTTTGCAAGGGCATACCACTCATTTGTAGGCTCTAAAGAATCAGTAAGTAGATACTCTTCTTTTAAGGGTTGGGGTGCAAACTTGGGATAAATACAAGAGCTGCCCAGAAAAATAAATTTTTCTATTCCTGCATTTAATGCGCCATCAACTAAGTTATTTTGAATTTGCATGTTCTCCATTAAAAATTGGTACGGATAATCGTTGTTAGCGAGTATTCCACCAACTTTTGCAGCGGCATCAATCACTACTTCAGGTTTTTCAGTCGCATAAAAATTTGTAACTGCCTGTTGATTTCTTAAATCTAGTTCACTACTTGTTTTAGCTAATAAATTTGTATATCCTTTCTCTTCTAAAGCTCTCCATACTGCAGATCCAACCATACCTCTATGTCCTGCAATATATATTTTAGTTTTCTTATTCATTATCTCCTATCTATTAAAATCATCTTGTAACCTAATAATATCATCCTCATTAGATGGAATTTCATCTGTGTGCTGCCAAATTTCGGCTACCACTCCATAATCAGCCAGTCCAACTAAACGGTGCCTTTCACCTTGCCTTAATTTGATTTGATCACCCTGCATATAATTTTTTAACTCATTTTCAATATCGGTATCACTTTGCACAATACCCACATGACCTTTATATACTTGCCAAATCTCAGCTCGTCTGTTATGATATTGCCATGATAACCTAGCATTGGGTTTTACAATCAAGATTTTAGGACTCAATTTATTTTCAATTTTTAAGCTATCTATATCGATCCCATCAAAAAATTTATTAGAAAAATCTTGCGCTTGCTTTTCATCAATACAAAAATAAGCACCCCAAGGTTTCTCTAAATTTGAGTCTACAATTTGAAACCCCAAATTAGTTAATTCATCTTCAATATTTTTATAAAAATTTCTACTCATTTGTTATTTTAGACTATTCTTAAGCTCTAATTCAAAGACTAGGGCCGGTAGTCTGGTTTCTTTTTTGTTCTTTTTTTTAGTACCAAAAAATTCGTTTTTTTCACGGCTTCGCCAATACTACCCACAGTAATAATTTGACTAAATACAAAAAATTCAATTGATTAACTCAATTGAAATGATGTAGTAGCTCCAAGTAATTCTAATTGGGCTATACAACGCCTGCCTTTAACAGAAATTATCTCCGCTTCTTGATTTAGTGAAGGTATTTTTATCTTACTCCCCACTAGATGTTCTTTTTTATCTAATAACTGACAAGTGTTTTCTATATAGTGTTTCATTGCTAAAACCTCATCATTCGTGACTCTAGCTCGCTCACCATGTACAAACAAATATCTTCTCACTCCCGGAACTTCAAATACTTTACTTACTTCTTTTTCCTCTAAACAAACCAATACCATTGAAGGTAATAAACAGACGGTTACTTTTTTCTTACGATCAGACCATTTCCTAACTTCAATCTTAGTAGGAGTATACGATTCTACACCTAAAATAGATAAATGATCTAAAACCTTTAGTTCATGTCTAGGCTTTGTATAAACTACAAACCAATTTTTTGAGATTTTATTTATCATGACTGTTTGCGAATATAAGAATTCTGCCATTTCCAAGAAGATATTAAAGCCTCCTTAATTGATTTAATAGGCTTCCAACCTAAGATATTTTTAATCAGATCTCCATTTGAATAAATTTTTTCAACATCTCCTTTTCTTCTAGCACCAATTTTATAATTAACTTTAATATTATTTACTTGTTCAAAAGAATTAATAATATCTAAAACGCTTAACCCATTACCAGTTCCAACATTAAAAACATGTTTACCTTCAGAAGCCAATAAATGATCTAAAGCACTAACATGAGCTAATGCTAAATCTTGCACATGAATATAATCTCTAATACAAGTTCCATCATGGGTATTATAGTCATTACCATTAACAACTAACTTTTCTCTAACTCCACTAGCAACCTCTGCAACTATTGGCACTAAATTACTAGCATTATCACTAGAACAATCACCAATAAAGCCAGAATCATGAGAACCAATAGGATTAAAATATCTTAAAGACACACTATTACAAACATTTTCTTCAATTAAATCTTCACACCTCTGCTTTGTTTCTCCATATGGAGATTCTGCTTTTTTGAAAAGTGCTTTTTCATCTACAGGAAGAACATCTGGTGTTCCATATACAGTACACGAGGATGAAAAGATGATATTTTTAAAATCGTATTTATCAATACATTTTAATAAAACTTCTAAAGATCCAATATTATTTTTATAATATTTCTCGGGTTTTTCAATTGATTCTGCAACAGATTTATAAGCAGCAAAATGAATGCACCCATATATATCAGGATGATTTAAAAAAATTTCTTTCATTTTTTTATAATCTGTACAATCAATATTATACCATAAGATTTTTGTGTTTAAGATTTTATTAATGCCATCTAAATTTCTTTTAGAAGAATTACACAAATTATCGACAATTATAGGCTGATATCCTGACAAATAAAGTTCAACAACAGTGTGAGAGCCAATATAACCAGCCCCTCCGGTCACTAAGATTTTTCTCCTTATCATTTAATCAAAATTAAAAAAAAATAAAACAAAAACCATAAGTAAAAACCCTTAAACTAATTAAAAGTTATGATGAAAATATGTTTATAAAAAATTAAATACCACAAAAATCAATAAGTATTTTATTCTCATTAATAATTAAAGATTTAAACTCATCATGTTTAACAAGAACAACTATTATATCGGATAAACTGATTGCAACACTAAGGTCTGTTAAATCAAAAAAATTGTGATCACATATATTTGGCTCAACAATCATACATTTTTTGGATTCTTTATAAATTTCTTTCGCAATATACAACGCAGGGGACTCTCTTAGATCATCAATATTAGGTTTAAATGCCAAACCTAAAACAGCTATTGTAGGCTCAACCTTATTTCTAAGTTTAAATTCTAGTTGAGCATTTTTAATTTTTTCAACACACCATTCTGGTTTAAAATTATTAACCTCTCTTGCTTTAGAAATAATTTTTGATTCATGAGGAAAATCAGATACAATAAAATAAGGATCAACAGCAATACAATGACCTCCTACTCCACATGCTGGTTGTAAAATATTTACTCTTGGATGTTTGTTAGCTAATTCAATTAATTCTCGAACATTTATTTTAGCTTTATCACAAATCATGGATAATTCATTGGCAAATGCAATTTGAA
>Ga0209383_1000413_pt1 | contig 30933 bp, 58 predicted proteins | sample CoawatmetaG02DNA_FD_187510 | JGI IMG/M metagenome (GOLD analysis project Ga0209383, IMG submission 187510) | Marine microbial communities from the West Antarctic Peninsula - Coastal water metaG029-DNA (SPAdes) (version 2) | ecosystem: Environmental > Aquatic > Marine > Coastal ... | reverse complement strand
ATTCCCCATATATCCAACTTATGGGCCGGTTATTTTATTGTCTCTGAAGAAAAATTAAGTGAGGCAGGCATGACCCTGATCTATTTGTATTATATTGCATACGCCTACCGGTATTCTTTCGATACAACCTACCTATTCTCTACTATATATAAGTATATCTCTATATTAATATATATACATTGCTTATTCTTAATAGACTTACCACGAGATAGGCTATATTACCCATTGTCTACCTTTATCTCCCTATCTCTCCTTAGGTACTTCCATATTATGGTATCAACATATCACCCAAGTCTATAAGTACTTCAGAGACGAGCTATGCTCGTTAATATTATAATGACAATTGGCCATTTATCCACTGTCTTACAGGTTTGGGTACGGTACCATTGGGTTGGTTATTGAATAATGCGCGGGTCGACTTCGTCGATGAGAGAGAGAAAAGCCCTCCCCCCGCCTCCGTCACTGCCATACCCCATCCCCTCAATGATACGGCGGTCTTAGCATCTACTGTTTGTTCTTCCATATCTTTATCTTCATAGGCCGAAGGTGAGGGTAGACCCGAATAGTGATCCCATTTATCATCATCCATCCATCTCCATTCTTTAGTTGAGTTTATCATAATCTATTATTTATAGTGTTCTCCTGTATTACCATTCTGTCCTATGATCTTCATTCTTCTTTCCTGTGCCTCTTCATCCATCTTTATTAGCCTGTCTACCTCCTTGGCATGTGAAGGACTAGGACCTATCTCTCTATTGTAATGCTTATCTAAGAGTTTATTCTTTACCTCCTCCGATATCTCATTACTATTATATAATTGTTCTATTAGTTTTATCATTTTCTTTTACCTGCTTTAGTTCTTACTCTATAGTCATCTAGTGTCTGGATACCTTTTAGCTTCCTTACTAGTCTTTCTCTCTTCTCTTTCATCTCTTTGGCTACCTCTTGGTAGGTTAAGCTGCTATGCTCACATCCTATATATCCTTTCTTCATTTTACATTATGATGAAAGAATTCCATATACAATAGCAATGCTATCAATCCTACTCCTGTTACTCCTACAACTACATCCATATTATTCTCTTTTTAATGCTTTCCATAAATCATAATCTGTCTCATTAACCGTGTAAGCCCAATGACAAAGCGACTGCTGCACCCTTGGAGCTGTTTTCCAATCACCTGTGGCATGTATCTTAGTATATATGTTGTTACGCCATCTACCGTTAGGTCCACAAAAGTCTTGCCAACGTTGTATCTGTCTATCATCATCCTCTCCTCTGAAGCCTCTATTGTACTTTATGTACCATTCAAACCATCCGTACTGATCTCTATAATGCATCCAATTCATCTCCAACCAATACCCATACGGCATACCTGATTTAATCTTAAAGCAATTCCTCTTAGGCATATACTTCTCCGCTCTCCATTTATTACAATCTATGTCACCGAATTCAACCTTTAGAAAGTCTGCTAACTCTTTAGTCATAGTAGGTCCTGCATTAACTCCAAAATAAGCTCCTCCAAATACTCCTTTAAGTATCATCTCTCTGGGTGTTAGTATTGGATTAAATGCTAGGTTGCTCATAACTTATATTTCTTTTTATACCTCTCTTTAAATATCTCTCCTATCCCTATCTCTTGAATGACAGCATTCTCAACTAAGTACTTACTCCTCGGACTTATAATCTTATCCGGACAAGCTAGGTTAGTAAATACCTTTAGGTAATGCTTAAAGCCTGAACCCTTAGTATATACCACCACTATTGGCGGGTATTGAGTTTTATTTACGTAAGCCATTCTACTATAAAATATAAGGTAAATACTACAAGGCATGTTACCGCTCCATAACCTATAACTCTATAGGATGATTCTAACTGCTCCTTACGTCTACCTTGATTCTTCCATCTATCGTACTGTTCCTGAACTAATTCTTTCTGCTTATCCTTCATGTTACCAATTTTTAATAATGTTAGCTATTATAAACAAGTTACAAATCACTGCCTGAGCTATTATAACCGTACGAACTAAGGCTATTCTATCTGCCTCTTTGCTATCTCCTATCTTTTCTCCTAGGGCTTTAGCCCATACTCTCCAAAACTGTTTCATAATGCGCGTGTCGACTTCGTCGATGAGAGAGAGACAAACGCCCCCTCCCCTCTCCTAGTCATTCTTAAAATAAACTTAATTGAGCATCCTTTAATACAGGAGTAATTAAAAATGCACTCTGTACTTTTCTAGTAGGTCTAAACTCTTCGTCCTTATTATCAATTAGTATACCATCCTTAAGAGTAAAAGCATGCTTACTAACGCCTAATATAAAAGTCCCTTTAGGGTTATCTTTAATAAAAGACTTAACAGTCTTCTTACGTCTGATATATTCTCCGTGAAGTTTATAAGTATTAGTAAGTTTAGTTCTACCAAGAACTTTGAAGTTAAAACCTTTTTCATTAATAAGCATCCCATTAGTCTCTACGGGTGCTAACTTATCTTCTGAGAATACTACTCCTCTACCGTTTGCACGATTGAATACGGCTTCTACGTATTCGTGAGCTGCATCATAAGGTACTTCAGTAGCAGATGCTACCGCTCTTACGAAACAATCGTTCTTCTCTGATTTAGCTAATTCTGATGAACCGTATCCTATGATCGAGTTCGAAGCTGCTTGAAATTTTACCATAACCTTTATTTGTTTTAATATTATACCTTAATATATGAAGAAATACTCAGGGAGGCAACTTAAAACGGTAATACTTCCTCTTTTTTCTTACTTATAGGCTTACTAGTATCTTCTAGTTTTCTGTAGCCTAGTGATGCAAATGGTTGCTCACCTAATTCTGTTATAGATGGTCTAGCATTTACATACTTCTCATCTACTGCATCAATCATATTATGAGCTCTTTTACGAGCCATGTAATCATTCTCTGCATAGACATACATATCTACACTCACTACGTATCTTTTATCTTCTGCCATAACCTTTATTTATTTATTATACAATTTAATTAACCCATCAATATCTTCTCTGGTTTGCCATCCTAATGGATCACCAAGAAACTCTCCAGCCGTATCTATTACAGCTACTTCAAACTTACCGAAATCATCAGGACTCTTTCCAGCTTCTCTAGGAAGGCTATATAGTCCAGGTCCTGCTACAACTGATAACTCTATACCGTTATCAAGCATTAGTAAACCTTGAACTGCTCCTTTTATAGAGTGAAGTTTCCATTTTATATCTCTGAATGATTTCATAGCTTTATTTTTTAGAAGTTACTGCTATTTCAGCATCAGGCCATAGAGCTCTAGCTTTAGATTTCATTTCATACATTGCTACATGACTGATGGTCGAAAAAACCGTTTCCATATTCACACCATTATCTACTTTTAAATACATCATAACCTTTATTTTTATCTTATTAATTATACCTTAATATACGAAGAAATACCCGGGGAGGCAACTTCTCCCCGAGTTATTTTAAGTTTTATTCTTGATCGGTAGACGGATGAAGTAGAGACCAAATGTCTTCTACGAAGTATTCGTCGACGTGACCTTGTTCTAAAAGAGTTTGAAGTTTCGATTTAATTTGATCGATAGGAGTGGCTAAATTAGTCATATGAATATAAATTAAGTTAAGTACGAAGAGAGTATATCTCTCTTTCTTTAATACTTAAAGATACGAATAATATTCCGGAAAACCTACCCTAAGCATGTATAATATGCTGATCTAAGTTCCAGTTAATCATATTCTCTAGGTCCTCTAATGGGTCTCCTAGTTCTTGCCATTCAAAGAGAATAGACTCTGATAATGCTAGTATAACATCTGAGGATAAATCTGGTACTTTCTCATTGTTTAACTGCTTTAATGCAATAATGTCTAGTAACTCTGTTTGTATATAATTTAATAATCTTTCACCTTTCATAACCTTGATTTTTAATTTAGTAGTTTTTTACGCTAAAAGCGTTATAAGTTCGTAACCATCACACATGAATCTATTACCATCATCAGTATTGATTACATAGTTATTATCTATTGCTTCTACTAATGTAGCTTTAACTGGTGTTTGTTTACCAGCTCTTGATGCTAGATCTATCTTAAATCTATCTCCTACTTTTGCTTGCTTTAGTCTCATATCGTTATTTCGTTTTTCTTTAATGTTAATTTATATAATAATGTATCATAGCATTGTGCTATAGCTGTTGGTGTATCCCAGTAATTCGTTTTATCGTATAACCTAGAAGGCCATTCAGCTTTAGCAGGTGTCGAATAAGAAGTAAAGAACAGATCTACATACCTCTTTGCTGCTGTCACATGCTCTGGTATTGTACAGGTATCTATTACCTTCTCTGCCTTACTATACGCGTGTTGATATGTCATCATATTATCTCTTTTAATATACTACAATATAAGAACTTCTATTCAGAATAACAACTTTATTCATCATTATTATCAAAGAAGTATCTAAAGAATTCATATAGGAATGTCAGAAGGCTTACAGGCCATAAAACACTATGAAAGATTCTCTCTCTCATTATCCAGTATCTTCCTAATACTTCATTCTGGGTAGTGTAGTATTCTAACCACCATGCCCAGAGACATCCTATTAGTATGTATATTATTATAAAATCGTTCATGTTTATATGTTATTATTATTACAGTCTTTATTATGTTTAAACCATCCACCACATTTACATTTAATATAATGTACGGCAGTAAGAAAGATGGGAGAGCCGGCTAACAAGGTTATGACATTTGGATGCCAGTGCTCTCCACAAATTCCTAAAGTATGTTTTATTAATTCAATCATATTATTATCTGTTTACTTTATGTAAGTTGGAACCCCAACCAGTCCTTACGTCCATAGCAGCTATCTCTTTTGCTACATTAGGGTCCTTTATTACTTCTGTTTCAGCATATTCAGTCTTTCCGGAAATGATATTTCTTACGTACCATCTAGAAGTACTAGAGCATTCAACACAAGTCTTAGTATCTGGTAATGCTCTTAATCTCAAAGGATTAATTTCGTTTAAACATTTACTACATTCCATCTTTAACTTCTTTAATATGTTTACATTTTCTATGGGCTATATATCCCCAGCATGAACAACTCAGTTCGTTACTTATATTATACCTAACGATATATTCATCTCCTGATCTCTCTGATATAAACTTCCATTGCTGCTCTTCTTCTTTCTCTTTGAATAACTCTTCGAATGGTTTAGCTTCTATTACTAGGTCTTCGAATGATGTATCTTCTTCTACTACTGTCCAAGATGGAGTGTGATACCGAACACCGGAAAGGTCAGTGAAGAATCCTCCTAAGCCGGTATTCGATATTGGTATCACGTACTTCCTTCTCATTATAACTGGCCAATATATTGGTTAACTAGGTAATCAACATTACTCATTCTTACACTATTAAAAGTCTGAGTAAACTTTTCACCTGAGTAGTACTTCCTAGTCAAAGATATAGCCGCTGACTTAGCTGACTTAGTTTTACTAATCAACTTAGCTGAGAGTATATCTCCTACATGGAGGTTAAATTTAATATCCATATTAGCTCCTTTATTAAACTTTAACCCGGTAGATTCTAATAATAATTTAGCAGCATCAAACTTGATAGTCTTAATCTCTTTCTCTAATGATGCTATATACTGCTCGTACTCTCTTACTTTTTTAGATAGAGATCTTAATACTCCCTTATGAGCTGCTTTAACTTCATTATACTGAGCTATAATATCATCTTTAAAGTCAAGAATAACTTTAGATACTTCTCCTACTAGTATTAACCTCTCTAATTCAAAGTTACTATTATCGTTAGTAGAATAAACAGAAGTATTAATATCATGGAATAGCTGAGTATTCCAATCTTCTTCTAATCTTACTTCTAATATCTCTTTATCGTTAACTCCTATATTATAAGGTCGTTTAAAGTAAATACAAGTACCGTCGCCGTACTGCTTAAGAGGATCTATATAACAGTCCTCTATACCAGAAGCAACAATCTGTGGGTTAAAATAATGCTTAGCAATATCTATGTAGCTATCTTTAACTTTACTTTTAAAGTCGTAATACTCTTTTTTAGCAGCAGTTAATAATTCACTCTGCTTAACGATAGATTCCTCAATAATTTCAATTCTTGTCATAACCTTTATTTGTTTTATATTATACCTTAATATATGAATAATACCTCAGGGAGGCAACTTTTACTTATATATAAAAAACTTATCTCCCGATTCAATTCCGGATAGTTTCTGCTGTATTGACCGGCCTCTTGGCTTTTTACCTAAACGAATATAAGTATAATCATTTAACTTAATCGGAAAACCATCTAATACAGTTTCTTGAAGTTTAAAATTTAATTTTGACTTTAAAATGTAATAATATTCGCTCATAGTTCTTATTGTTTTAATATACTTAAATATAAGAAGAATATACCTTAAAACCTACTATATCAAGGTTTCTTTTTCAATATTTATTCTTGCTCGGCGAGTACTGTTTAAGTATTCCCAATCTAATTCTAGAGTAGGATGTAGGAATTTTTTACCTTGATAAATGTCTTCATACCAAACTTGAGTAAATCCATACTCCTCTCTTAATCTTATTCCATCTGCATAAGAATCTAATATACCTCTACGGACATACTCTATATGGTTTTTTGGTAAATTAGCTAACTTCCTAGGGTCCCATTGTTCTATAGCATTTAACCCATTAGGGTTGTCTTTAGAGAGTAAGTAACTAAAAGATTCTATTTGTTCAGCTGTACTTTTTCTCATCAAAATAAATACCTCTTCGTACTCTGGAGCTATAATACTAGCGTATTCTTCAACTGTAAGTGAATCGTGTTGTCCTAGTATCATCTTGCTAATTGAGGTAGATGGCTTTACTCCTCTTAGGTGAGGCTTACTAATACGATTAAACGGATATGCTTTTTCCGGTTCATTATGTAATTTAAGCTTATATCGTCTAGCTAAACTATGTAAAAGATTAGTTGAACCTGATCGTGGTTGTGCTAAGATAAGTATACCTTTCATACTTTATTGCTTATAACAGATTTTGTGGTGGTAGTTTTATATCTACAATTAAATGAATTCGATCTGTATCTCCGAAGTTATGTACACCATGCTGCTTAACGAAGTTATTTATTTCCCAAAATTCTCCTAGTTTCATATGCTTGTCTACTCCTCCTACGTTAAAATTAACAAATGGATTAGTTAGAACTGCCATATGAATTCGAGGATGCTTTCTAAAAGACTCTGTACCGTGATCCCAATGAGTCTTTACTTTACCTCCTTTTGGAAGTTTAACAAGTACTGCTCTTATGATTTCTCCTGCTGGTAGTACTAAGCTAAGTCTATTAAGTTCTTTTTCAAATAAAGGATAGAATTTAGACTCTTGTCCTCGTTGTGTGCTGTATGCAGCGTCATATAGTATAGGAATTGTTTTAGAATCAGAATGTACTCCATAGTTCTTTTGTCTCCAATCGTACTCTTCCCAATCCTGTTTAGTAACCTTACCAAGAAGGCCTTGAAACTTGGTTACATCATCGTATTTTCCGAAGTACTTATAATTCCATGAGGTATGTTCGTCACTAAGAGTTTTAACGTACTCTCGGTGTCTTAAGATGGATTCGTCTTCTATCTCTTTTATACCCATTGCCGTACTATTTTGCATAACGATTGAAGAGGAGGAAAGGGTACCATTCGGTACCCCTATCCTGTCTTCATTTTTGAGATTAGGAATGCTGTGCCTTAAATAAGGTAATAAAATTCGAAATTACTCCTCTTACTAAAGCTTTATCATCTGTTGATAATGCTCTTACAGTTCTACTATTGTAGTCTGCTTGTGAAATTGTCTTATATACGTTTGCCATCTTAAATTAGTTTAAATGATTAGTTAATTCTTTAGCTTGTCTCTGGTATTGAGCATTAAGTTTAGCATTATCTCCTAAGCCTGAAGCTATTAAGCCTCCGATTATGTAGTTATGCTCACTATTCTCTATATTTCCATCTACTTCTAAGTTGTACCAGTTCTCTATAAATTCAGTAGTAACTTCTCCTAACGTTGATGCTGCAACCCATTCTCCATTTACTAGGACTGGGTGATTAGCTTCTGCTGTTATTCCGTTTACTTTTACTACTTGTACTACATCGTTAGTAGGGTGAACTAAAGCTTCTGTTACAATTCCTTTTACAGTTTTGCCATCTTTAGAAGATTTAATTTCATCTCCTTCTACTACCTTATCAATAGCTTTAAAAGAACCATCAAACATTTCAATGTTATCACCTTTTGCAAAGCATCCAAATCCAAATGAGAAACCTGCTCTGTTGTGAACTAATGCTCCTCCAACAAAAAAGTTATTATGTGGTGAAACTTGATCTAAGTTATAAACTGTAACACTAAATTCAGAAGCTTCGATACTTTTAATAACATGAGATTCTGATTTACCTGTAAAGAGTTTGTCTCCTACTCCTAAAGCTTTAACGCTAAGATCTGATCCGTTCTCTTTTAATAGTATAGGATCGTAAGAACTCCATCCTTTACCGACTACATAGAAAGGGTGATCAGGAGTAGCACAAATAATGTACTCATCTGTTCCGCCATCTTCCCAATTACGAGTTAATGTAATATCAACTGTAACTTTTTGTTCAGTAGTTGATACTGCCATTACTTCTTGCTCTCTATAAGCATTAGCATCGAAATCCCATCCAAGTACAAAGTCTCCTACTTCTATATCTTCAATGTTTTTGCTTCCGTCTGCACTTTCTACTAGAGTACCTACACTAAAGCAAGGTGAATTGTGAAGAATTACATTAGAACCACTTAAAACGTAGTTATCAACATCTTCTACTCCTAATTCATATACTATTGAATCTGAGTCTTGATCTAATATTAATACATCATGTGAAGATACTACTACGGTTGATCCATCATTTCTATATAATTTATCAGTAGGGACAATATCTTTTGCAATCATATAACTACTCTTATTAGTAGTTGCATCGTGAGCTAGAAGTCTATTACCTCCTCCTGTTAGTAGCACTGAGCCTTCTGCTAATACTAATTTTCTAACTGCATTAGAAGGTACTGTACTTTCTGTTTTATGTTCTACAATCGAAGATGTATTATAAGATCCTGAAGGTATCACGTCTCCGTCAAAACTCCATTGGTCTAATACTCTAAAGTCATCTGTATCTGGTGAACCTGATACGTAATATGAGTCTACTCTTGAACCTGTAGCTAGGTTCCAAGTAGCAGTTCCTGATAGGTCATCATTTAATATAATTTCATCCTTATGAATACCTCCTAGATCTGTAACATCGTTTGTTGCATATTCATAATAGTGCTTGTTAGAAAGTAAGTTAGTCTCTTCTGTAACATCGTACACTATATCCTCTGTGTGAGTTAATAGAGCATCAAGTTCATACTCTCCTAAGAAGTTAACATCTAAATTAGCGCCGTATACAATTTGGTAAGATCTAGTTGACTTAGCAGTATTTGTACCGTCAGTAAGGTAATTAGTAATGTATACTTCGTCTGATTTGTTAGCTGCAATAAAAGCTTCCATATTCTCAGAGTCTGTTCCTGTTCCTCCTACTTTGTAGAATCCTAATCCATTTTTAGTTGGAGAAGCTTTCTTAATAACAAAATCTGGTTTGTCATCTTCATTAAGTCCTCTTTCTAGTGTATCGTAAGATGCTGCTGAAGAAGAGTAGTATGCAGGAATAATTGCTGAACCGCTACTTGCTGCATGAAATAGTCCATGTAGGTTAGTATCGTTTTTAGCATACACTACATCTAATAATGCGTTTTCATCATAAGCTAATCTTAATATAAATTTAGAATCAGCATCCGCTATTGTAGTTGGGTAGATGTTATTAGGATTCTCTAATGTTTTTGTGATTGTAACACCATCTGGTTTTTGAGCTTCAAGTCTTGTTATAATAGGTGTTTGTGACCTTTTATAGATTACCTGTAAGTCTGTGATTGAGTTTGTAGCTAGTATTCCGTAAAAGTCAGTAAAATCTATATTGCTAGTTAGTTGTGCAATACAAGCTGTGTCTGTATTGATTTCTAAGAGCTTATGAGATCCTTCTGCATCTTTTACAAAATCAGCGGAAAATAATGTACCTTTCATTCTTTAGTTGTTTTAATTGTTTATAAATATCGTTAATTAAATTATTATGGCTTATACCATAAGTCGTTTGTTCCAGAAAAGAGGTATGATCTCTAGGCTGGTATTAATAGCTTTCATAGTTGTTACTATGTCGTCCTCCTCTCCTTCGGGGACGTTGCAAACGATCTGGCTACTAACCAGGTAATTTATATTTAACGATACCTGCTCTAAAGAAAAGGTATTGCTTTGTAGTCTAGTTCTAAGTACGAAAATGGAGTTCCTTAGTTATTACTACTGTGAAGTACTTATATAGTCTTTGCGCTTTAAAAGAACTATATCTTCGTTATATAAATAGCACCTGGTACCTGAAAGTTAGCCGAATATCTCTACCCGTATATCTTTAGTCATTTCAAATCCTCTCTTATCTAAATGATCTCTTCCTTCTCTAATCATTCTATCCCATCCACAATAGTATACAAGAGGCTTATCTTCTACTTCGTCTATCAACTTAAGATAGTGTTCATGAACATACCCTGATTTAAAGTTAGGGTTATCTTCTTGTGATAATGTTGGAACGAATTCGAAGTTAGGTAATTCTTTCTGTATCTTTTCTAACTCTTCTCTATAAAGTAAATCACTCTCTACTCTAGTACCAAAGAATAACTTAATACTCTTAAATGGAACCTTATTCTCATAGATATAATTTATCATAGAACGGAATGGACTTATACCTGAACCGGTAGATACAAAGTAAATATCTCTCTTAGTTATATCTTCTGGAAGAGTAAATATACCCATTGGTCCTCTATATAGGAATTCATCTCCTATTTGTGATTCTTTAAATAAGAATTCTGAAAAGACTCCTCCTGGGAGGTAAGTTATTATTAATTCAAATCTATTAGAACCATCAGCCCAAGATGCTACTGAGTAGTTTCTCTTATGGAAGTACCCTTTGTCGATTGGGTCTTCTATTGCTAATTGGACTAATTGCCCGCTAATGAAATCTAATTTATCATACAAAGGAGACTCAAATATGAATCTCCAATTTTTATCAGTTTCCTTTATTATGTCTACTAGTACTGCTACGTCCATATTATAATTCCGTATCCTATTAATAAGTTAATGTTTATTACAACCAGGTTCCACTGTTTAGCTATCCATACTTGAGGAAGACATAAAAATGCTCCTGTAACGTATGTGTATGCTCCTATATTATCATAGGGCAGCAAATAAGGAGAGAGGAGAAAGAAACTTGTTCCCATATACCCTAATCTGTTTGCTATTCTTTCTGATGGGAGTAGTCGTCTTGGTTTGACCAAGTACTCCATAAATTTTTTATTTATCTTCTGAATCATTCTGTAATTATTAAATATCCATCTTTATGAGTTTTAAACTCTTTTATAGTCTTCCCCAATAGCTTCATTCCGGAAGTTAAGTAAGGCCCTCCAGAAGGGTCTATCATATTAATCTCATCTGTCTTAGTTGTTATCAAAGGTATTACGTCTGGGAAAACATATGCTTTCTTCTCTTCATCGTAGCTATGCACCGAGTCTTTAAAATCTTCATAGCTTAATCCTCCGTAGACTTTATTAAAATACTTCCATGCTTTACTATAGTCATTAGGCATACCCATACGGCAGTATTCAAATTTACCTGTCCACATAATATTGCCATCCTTCTGTAACGTATAGAGAAATTTGTCTCCGTACCTATTGGTATAGTTCTCTGTATTCATATAGATATAATATAGTAATTAAAATGCTTCTTTCCAACTTAACTTAGGGAGAGTTTTATAATTATTTTTTTGATCTAGTTCCTCTTCGGTAAGCTCTACCTTTTCCACTTTAGGTATAGCTTTTCTTTCAACTAACATCTCTGGACGGTTTAGCCTCATCCATCTATAGTACCCTGGGTCCATCATGCTTACGTCTTCTGAAGACTGTCCGGCATACTTACCTGTTCTTAATTTCATTATTCTTCTGGTCCATGCATTTTACCTACTCCTCCATCTGCCCATCCATGAGACGTAGTCACTCTTTCACCTGGACGAACTATATACTTTACTCCTTGAATCTTACATGTACCTCCTTGTTTGGCTATCTTCTTGAATAGAGTTATATCTCTTTCAGTCCAATTATGGGATAGGGAAACAATACGCTCCCTATCCACTATTCCTTCTCCATCTACAAAAAATTGAGATGTCTTTGTAACTGATACTTTTTTAATTGCCATATTTTAATTATTAAACTAAAGCTGCTGCTAATTTAAACAGCTGCTTATTTACTTTCATATCCTTCTCAAAGGATTTAATCTTGCGTACCTTACGTACTTTAGCTCCAGTCAAAGCAGCGTGAAAATCTCCTTGAGTAATCTTCTCCTGAATAACGTTAAAGACTCTCCATAGATCATCTCCTTCATCTGCTGATCTTTTAGGTTCTAGAATATCCTCGATAGTTTCTTCATCGTATTTAAAATCCATCGCTTTAGCAGAACCAGGTTGAACCCCAGCACGTATAAGCATACTATCAAGAGCAAGTTTATTCTTTTCATCATTAGTTAAAATTTTATTTCTCATACTATTAAGCACTTCAACTCTACTAGGTAGATCTGTTACTGCTTGATTTACAACGTTTCTAAGTTCAGCAAACGTATACCCTTTATGCTTTATCTTGAAGTCAGAAAACTTTTCATCTGCTACAACTAAACCATTCGAACAAACTAATCTAAATATCCCAACTGAGAATTTAAATGCTTGCATACCGTCATGACTATTAGTTAATATGATCCTTGGCCAAGCATCATCTCCGTCTTTAGACGTAATTTTAATTTCAGGATTCTGAAATGAAACCATATGTTTTGAGAAGATAGTTCCTTCTTCTTTACGTTGCTTACGTTGAGCAACAGTTACAGGAAACCAATTCAGCTTAGCTAAATCATCAATAATAGTCTCCGTGTTGATAAATAAATACTTAGAACTAACATCTGGATTAGTAGGAGCATCTGCAAATACTAATGGTGCTTGTTCTTTAATTTGCTCTTTTGTAAGGTAAGAGTCTAATCCTTTTCCGAAACTTGTAATAACATCTTGTGACATAATATAACCTTTTTTTTAATTATTAATATACCTTAATATAAGAAGAATATCTCAGTGAGGCAACTAACTGACTAACTTTTTTTGGATAATATATTCTGTAGTTTTTCAGCTCTTTCTATAGCTGTATCTGGGTGAAGGTCTGGGTCAACTATCTTTTCTAGCTTAAGGTTCTCTATCTTCTTATTAGGTATAAATCTCCAAGTATATCCATCCTTGCCGTAGACTCCAAATACGGTCTGTTTCCACCCTATGGTAATTATCATAGCCTGTTGACCTTCTAGTAAGACTTTATCGCCTTCCTTAAAATGTTTATTGGTTCGGAATTTTATTCCTTCCAAAAATGACCCTATAGCATCTTTAATCCAGAGCATTATTAAAATTGATAATGCATAGCCAATGAATTGGATGTAAAAGTCAGTAAGTTCTATTGGTAGAAGCTTCTGCATAAGTTATTTATTAATAAGTTGATCTAAATAACCTGTTATCGAAACTATACCTATAAATAGTAGATATTTACCATAATTTAGCTGCTTCTAGCAACTTCCATGTGTCAATAGCTTCGTCTGCTAGAGATAGCTCATGATAATGTTCTAAGCATGATTCTAAAGCATCTACCCATTGGTTTCTAGGAAGCGATATTTCAAACATTCTCTCTGAATCTGCAAATGTAACCTCAAATAACCCAGCTGATTTTATATTACTCTGCATTGCTTTCTCTATACCGGTAACAATGGATTGGGTAGTAGCTACTTTTTTAGCTTTAAATAACTCTGTAAACTCTTCTGTTGTTTCAAAATGTAGTCTTACCATATTATGTTTTTGAGGATGAAACTGCACGAAACTCTAATGACTTCGTACTGTCAATTACTTTCTGGGTATTCTTATAGTATACCTCTCTATTAGTTAAAGACATGTATACAGGTCCGTCAGTAAAGTCTACAGTTCTCATTGGAACATCTGAGAAAGAATCTCCATGCATAGGTTGTTTAATAGGTTGTCTGTATTGCCTAGGTCCATCAAAAGATCTAAATACCACAGAAGTAACTCTATGCCATCTATCTAAATTATCTAACCATATTTCTAAGACTGCTTCCGTAGGGAAGTCATATCTCATTTTTTCTGTATTTCCACCTTTTTCTGCCATAACCTTTATTTTTATTTATACTTAAAGATAAGAATATTATCTTAGAGTTCCAACCTATACCCTGAAAAGTTTACCATATAAGAAGTCATAGAAGTGCCTAAGCCGTCTTTAAAGTCATTACCCTTTCTTACCCATTTTCTTACATTTCCTGGTCCAGCTAAATGCGCTGCTGCAAGTAACCCTGACTCTGTTACCAGAACTCCATGTAAAAATTTACCGTGGTGTTTTCTTATCTGTCTTCTTAATACTTTTTTATTGTGTATCAATAGTTCAAGCATAGCTTCTTCTTGGAGGCTATGATTATTTAAAAACTCTGCACTGGATATGTTTTTATATCCTAATGAGTTTAAGGTATTTCTCCCGAATTGATACTTGCCTAGGTATCCATATGCATTTACTATTCCGTATCTTCCAGAAGATTCTCTCTCTCCAATATCTTCTAGAAATGCTTGATGACTTTTAGATTTTATAGTTAAAGGTTCTGCTCTAATTACTATTTCCGGTACCACTATTGGTAACGGTTCCATCTTTACTTGCTCCACAACTACTGCTTTGGTTACTTCTGCGAATGCCAATAAGGCGAACATAGTAATAACCACAAGGATAATCTTTGTTAAAGTTTTCATAATTTGTTATTTGATTAGAATTTATCAAGGAAGGAAGTCCCGATATTTTTTTTACGTAGTTCTTCGTTACGTTCATGTAGCTTGACTAATGAGTCTGCTACCTTTCTTTCAAGGGGTTTGTGTTTTTTGAAGGTTGAAAGCTTATTCAGTTTTTTGCTCTTCATAGTAATAAATAGCTTATAAACGTGAGATATATTCAGACCCAGGATCTTCATCATCATAAAGGCCTAATTCTTTAAGGTGGTCAATATGGTGTTCATCCAGTTCCCAGTCCGGTTCTTCTTTACGTGTTTTGACGTAATCTTCCATTGCCTCTGCTTGTTTCTCCTCTATAGGTGATGCTGCATACAGGAAGGAGCAATTGTAGCAGAGAAACTCTAAATTATCAAGATGGTAATTTTTTTTATTTCCATCGATAAAACTTAAAATTACAGGTACTTTCGTATCAGTTACCCTTCTCTCTACAAAGCCACATTTCGCACACACCTCTTCTATTAACCCTTCATATATTAATCTTGACTTAATTTTCTTAGCATCAAAATGTTCTACTGGGATTCTACCTTCTATGAGATCCATGAGGGGCGGTTCTTTCCCTCCATTCGTTAAGAACTTTGGTATGCCCTTCCCCTCTTGGTTCATATGAGCCTCTAATAGAGATACGCCATCATCATTCTTATATATCTTAGCATACTTCTTATAGTGATTATAAGATACATGTAAATATCTGGCTGCTGCCATATTAGAACGGGTCATCTTCTGAGCTCGGATAATATCCTCTTTGGTTAATATTTTAGATGGTCTTGCCATTAATAATCTATTCCTTCTATACCTTCCTGTTCTTTCTCTGGATCGAATAGATCATAATCATCTTGTTCTCCTTCTTCCTGTAAGGTTTTAGTTTTATCTTTAATTGACTGTGTCACTTCAGATTCAGCAGACTCTCTATCGAAATCTAATATCTCAACAATTGTAGGAGTCTTCTTCCCGTTTAATTCATCTGCATGTCTTTGAATGCTAAGTGCTCTATCCTGGTCCATAATAATTAGATCATTATATGTATGATCGCCTGTACCTTCTACAGTAGTAATACCTACCAAAGCTTTAGTAGTAGAACAATCTACACATACATGGTAACCATAAAGGCTCTTTCTAAGTTCTGGGAAGTCGCTGCCGCATTTAGGACATGAGATCATTTTGAGTTTTTCTTGCATAGTATAACCGTTTTTTATTTAGATATAAATATAAGAAGAATAAATCGTATAGACAACTATATTAATACTTTTTTTCTTAAAGAATTTAAAAAGTTTTCTTTATCTGTGGTTTTTGGACCGTGTAAATGAATATGTGAAGCTTTCTGAATTCTTATCCAAGTTATATCTCTATTAAAACAGAATAAGGTAAATAAGTATTGACATAAACTAATTTCAACTGTAGATTTTAACCTATCTAGATGTATACCTTCAATCTTATTCTTATAAAAAGTTTTTAAGTTACTATATTCCTCAGCAAATTCAGTAGATTTAAAATTCTGGATTTGTAATAATCCTAGATTGAAATATCCTCTGCTAGTTTCCCAATACTTAATTACATCCTTTACTTTATTCTTCTGTAGTATTTTATTATTTTTACCATAATGTAAGTATGCTAGGCTATGAGGTATGTAGTTTTCTACTCCAATATCCTCTTTAACTTCATCTATCGGTTCATCAATAAAATAATCTCCGTCAATTAACGTATAGTTTGAAGGTTCGTTTTGTAATACAAAAAATTTTATATCATCAAGAAAGTAAATTTCAAATGTTTCCGGAAGTATAATTATCTCATCTACCTTCCCTATAAATTTTTCTGGTGTGTCAGTGTATATACATGTCTTATGAAACTTACTACCGCATTCTATTGAATGATAGTATATTTTTAACATATCGCTATCTAAAACTTTTTTAGTTCTATTAAGTTTAGGAGAATATGTCCAAATTAGCTTCATTAATATATTATATTATACCTTTAATATAGTTCTGTCTAAAACAGAGAGAAAGAACCACTCTATTACGGTTTCCTATTATTTTATCAGTCTGATGAAGGTTATGATAGGGAGCGAATACGACCATATCACCTTCCTCTAAGGGTACTGTCTTTTTATTTATATTATAAAGACCTCCTCCTATAGGTTTTTGTAGTAAAACATTAAACCTAAACTCATCAGGGTTGTACTTATCGTAATGCGGTGCCAGGTAGTGATCTTCTTTAAACTGTAATATAAAGTCCCCCCAGTATATATTATCCTTCATTATTAAGTCTTCTTTCGGTTCATATTCTATACCGAACATATCTTTCCACTCTGCAAAAGCATAGTTTCTCCACTTATCACCAAGAGCCGTATTAGATATCTTTGGTCCTTCGTACAGTATATGCTTAGTAGGGTACCTGATCCAGTCGCTATTAGGTGTTTCTAATAACTTCATATAGTCATCTTTCCATTCCTTAGGGAAAGCATTCTTAATAACCGTTACGTCTCTTATGTGTTTCATTAAAGCGAGAAGCTCTCTCCGCATCCGCAAGATCTAGATGCATTTGGGTTTGTCCAATGAAATCCTTTTCCATTAAGACCGGAGGAGTATTCTAGTGTAGTACCTATAAGGTAAAGCAGACTCTTTTTATCTATAAGTAAGTTTATACCGTTAGATTCTACTACTTTATCACCCTCCGATGATTTATCATCAAAATCCAAAATATAAGATAGACCAGAACAACCTCCAGATTTTACTCCTACTCTAACGAAGTTATCTTTAGGCACTTTATTCTCTTCTAAGAATATGCTCTGAAGTTGATTTGCTGCTGTATCGCTTACATTAACCATTTTCAAAAGTTTTTATAACGTTCCAAACATCTTTAGCAGTTTTAAAATTAACTACCTTTTCTTCTTTCTTCTTACCTACTTCAACTGTAATAGTTCCATCCCATTCTTTATCTGGGATTAGTTGGTATAGGTACATCGTAATTAATGCTTGTTGTTCTTTACTAAAATGCATCTTGATTAGGTCCTCAATAACTTCAAAGAATTGCTCTTCATATATTGTCATGTCCATACCTATCTCCTCTTGCATGAAATCTCTACGCTCTTCAATCCTTTTTAGATTATCGATCACAGAAATAAATAACTTCTCATTCATAGACTTTCTATCTAATGGTTTAATTTTAATCCTGTACGACAGCTTGTGTAACGAGAACAATACCTCTCGTATTTTCTTCTGTGGGGGTACCATAAGTGCTAAGTTTAATAGTTAATACTATACTTCAGCTCTTTCTTCGGGTGTAGATGTTGATGGATTTTGACCGGAAAGAACTTTTCTTATAATTCTATCAAAATATTCAATATAAATAAAGAATCCAATAATAGTCTTATCTTTAAGGTTTCGATCTCTTTCAACTCTCATATCAAATTCAGAAAGACCTTTTTCTAATCGAGTCTCTAATTCGATTGCTATATCGTTTTGTTCTGTCGGTGTAATGTTTCCAAATTCTGTAGGTAGAAACTGAACTTTAACTCCTTTTTTCTGTGGATCTTCGTTCGTATCGACCTTAAGAACAAACTTATGTCCAGCAAAATTAATCTTTGCTGCTTCGTTTAATGTCTGTCTTACGAGTTTTTCTAATTGTTTCATATTAATAAATAGTTAGCCTAATAGCATTTTCTTATTATTACTGTTACCTTCTTTGATTATTTCATAACCACTTACTGCTCTGTGTCGACTCCATTGATCGATTGACCAGTTTAATCTATCGGTTGTTAGTTCTACAGTCTCTGTAGTACCGTCAGCCATTTTGAATTCTATTTCGTATTTTTTCATCTCTTTGTTAAATCTTCTTTTAGTTCCTTACTTGGTTTTGGTTCGGTAAAAAATATTGTTGACTTAGGTAAAGGGTTCTGGCCTTTATGAGCTGTGAATGACTCTTTTATTGTCAAAATACCTTCATCTCCGTCTTTTCGTCTACTCCAAATTACATAAGGAGTACTAAGCTGATCTCTAATACTATGTAATTCAAGCTCAGTAAATACATCAGCTGATAATTCATAAGCTTCTTTGCTATTCTTTCTTATAATTATCCCTGTTTCATAGTGATCGTAGTTATACGGAAAACCATTTGAATAATATTTCTCTAACTGTCTGTTAACTATTTCAGGTTTATCGTTGTGATAAACATAAGATGTAACCATTCCTTCTACATAAGCACTGACTAAATCTGTATGGTGATGAATAGCTGTATGATATTTATCACTTAAGTAGTGTTTGATAATAGCTTTAGGTTCAAACTTAAAGTAGCACTGTGAATCCATCCATAATGAATGAGTATGTTCTGGTAAGTTAATCCTATCAGGTTTCCATTTATGGAATCTTGACATCATTCTAAAAGAATAATCCTCTTTAACCTCTACCTGGCGAACTTCCCAGAAATCAGACTTTAAATCTTTCCTATTAGTAAAAGCAATATACTTAACATTATCCTTCTCGTGAGTGAACGGAAAGAATCTTCCGACCTCGGCTATAGGTAATGATTCGTCTGCAAATAATGCTGTATATATTACTAATTTCATAAGCTATTAATATAAGATAGTAATTTATCTTCAGGCTTCCAACCTAATCTATCTAAAGTATCGCTATTTTCTCTTAAAGTTACTCTATAGTTGCCGCTTTGTTCTGGTAAGTACATGCAATCAGATCCGAACTTATTTTGGAACATTAAATAAACTTCATTAATAGAGTAATTCATTCCAGTACCTAACTCCCAAGCATCTTTATGTACTTCGTTCTTCATACCTATTCTAAATAACCCATCACATAAATCTTCTACGTGGGTAAAATCTCTTCTCTGTTCACCATCTCCTACTATCGTTATTTTACTATTAGAAGCTGCTTGACGTCTCCAAATACCTATGACTGCAGCCCAATCTCCGTGAACAATTTCAGCAGGACCGTATACATTATAGAATCTGGCTATCTCTATATCCATCCCATACGTTCTCTTATACATCTTGCATACTTCTTCTCCCATATACTTACAAGCAGCATAAGGAGATTGGTATGGATCATGATGCTTAGATGATGAACCAGCATAAACAATTTTAATTTGATTCTTTCTAGCAAATTCACATACCTTTTGAGTACCGGTTGTATTAACCCTATATGTTTCCTCTGGGTTATTAAATGAAGGTTGTATTCTAGATAGAGCTGCACAGTGATAAATTAAATCAATGTCTTTATCTAGTGTTTCAATTATATCTATATCACCTGGAATGTATTGAGCTCCTTTGTGATGGTTATCTGCTGTTCCGGAATCATAATTATCTAGAGATAGAACCTTATGTCCTTTATCTAAGAGTAACTTAATTAAATTAGAGCCTATAAATCCAGCTCCACCTGTAACTAGTATTTTCATCTGTCTATTACTTTTTTATAACCGTTAGTCATTAATGTATTACTAATTTCATTCCTAAGCGGTGAATGATTGCTCTTCCAATGTGAAGCTGCCTGATCGTTACCGTAGTCCTGTCCCTTAGTGCTTCCCCATATACTTTTATCACTAATCGGATGAGGAGGTACAGCTGTTTTTATGTTACCGTACTTATAAGCAAATCCTGATAGTTGTATGTCTTCTCCGTTTTCCCATGAGATTGGATCTTCTTCCCATAAGTACTTTAAGGTAGATCTTTTCATAAACCAAGCATGGCCTACTAAGTCTACGTACTTAAGTTCTTCATTATGTTCACCATTCCATCCTATTTTAGTATGTGGATCATATCCAGTACCTTCATACCTAACCCCTGTAGTGCCTAGAATTAAATCTTCTTTTTCTATTTCGGCTATACAGGATTCAAACCACTTAGGGCCGGGGATAGTATCATCATCTAAAAAAGCTACATACTTAGATCTAGCTAATAAACCAAATGCAAATCGACCATGAAATTTAAAATTATGGTTTGCATATGCTATCTTAATCCCTAAATGATCTAAGTTAAATTGCTCTCCTTCTTCAGGTTTATTAGACCATACCATAATATCTGTAGGAGGTATAGTCTGATTCATAAGAGCTTTTATCTGTTCTTCTATATACTGGGCTCTTTTATAGCAATTTAATACAACTGTTATCATATTGTCTCTAATATTTCTTTTACTTGTTTACAAGTATCTCCTTCTCCGTATGGACATTTAGTATCAATATAGTAATTATTTATCAGACTACCGAATAATTCAGGTAGTTCTTCTGGTGTATGACATAGATGGAGATGACCTGTTTGAATTGCTTCTGGTCTTTCTGTAACATCTCTACATACAATTACCTTCTTATTAAAAAACGTACCCTCCTCCTGTAGTCCTCCGCTGTCTGATATAATCAGTTTAGATTCTAACATAATATCTAGCAGTTCATTATGAGGTAGTGAAGGAACTATCTTTACATCGGTTAATAAATGTTGATGTGCTCTAACTTTTGGGTGGTGATGCAGAGGAATTATAAACTCTAAGTCTTTATTCTCTTTAGCTAAGTTATTAACTTCGGTAAACCATCTATCCATCCAATGATGGTTCTCCCACCTGTGTAATGTAACTAATACCTTATTACCATAAGTTGCTTTTTCTTTAAGAGGTAAGAGATTATCCAGTACTGAGTTACCTGTAACAAATACTCTCCCGCTAACATTCTCCTCATGTAGATTCCTAGCCGAGAAGTCTGTAGGAGCAAAGTTTATATCTGCTATTCTAGATATCATCTGACGGTATCCTTCTTCAGGGTAAGGTTGCTTTAAGTCATGAGACCTTAAGCCTGCCTCTAAATGTATAATCTTTTTCTTTCTGCTAAATGCTGCTAATGCACAAGCTAAAGCTGAAACTGTATCTCCATGAACAAGTACTGTATCGAAATCTCCTTCTGGGAATTGAGTTAAGCAATCGCTTATAATTTGGTCTAATCTATTTACTTTTTCTCCAATGTTGATTTTATAGTCAACTTTAATATCTTTTAATAAGTCTACATGCTGGCCTGTAAAGAGCAGTTTATAATTATCTAAGTGATCCAGTAACGGCTTAACTTTTAACCATTCAGGTCTTGTTCCAAAACATATTAACACCTCTTTTACCATATACAAGTTTTTAATGTTGTATTACCACCTCTAAGGTAACCTCTATTTGTTTCTGTTAGATAAGGGTTTAGAGTTGATCCTATATCTAAGTACGTATTCTTTTTATTCAACTCCCAGAACTTAGCTGCTAGCATATTACCTAAAGGCCCAGCACAGAATAGAAATAAATGATCTTTGTAGTCTTCGATTGGAAATTCGTTTACAAGTTCGAAGTTATCTATCATTGCTTCTGAAGAGATAGGTATGAATTGATCTACATTAAATGGTAATTCAGTATACCTTGCATCCTCTCTAGCAAATAGTACCACTTTATGGTTACTAAATTCTGGTATAAACTTATCTACAAAGTACGGGTAGTTACTATTAACAAATATATTTGCCCATGTAAGTGTACTCTGTTCTGATTGCGTTCTCATCCATTCTACATGGTCTACAGGTTGACAGCATATACAACTCACACCTACATAGTAATTAGGGTCACTGTACTTAAAAGACTTTATTAATTCGTCCCTGACATGCTTATGTTTTTCAGTATTAAAAGTCCAATTATCAACATTAGTAATGTTCTGATTAGCTAGTATAGCAAATTCTCCATCTGCATACTTACTAAAGCTAAATTTCTCTTTGTTCTCTAATCTACTAAATAAGAACTCTATATCTTCTCTAAAACTATTTTTAATCATCGCTTACTGCTCTACCTTTAGATTGTTCCCATTCCTTTTCTTCCCTAACTTCTAGGTTAGTTTTCCATCCTGCTTCTATTGTATTCATAGGAGCTTTATGTTTATTAGCATAAGTAATGAGAGCGTTAACATCTTTAGGGAAGCATGTTCCTCCGTAACCGTGTCTACCATCTGGTCCAGGTACATGCAAATGGCTGTCTCCTATTCTAGAATCTGATGCAAATCCGTATAGAGCTTTTTCCCAATCTCCTCCTATTGCATCTGATAGTCTTTTAAATTCGTTCATGATACTAACCTTGGTAGCAAAGAATGTATTATTCATATATTTGACAAGTTCAGCGGTAGTTGTATCCATCTCTATAATATGACGATTCATAAACCTCTGTTCAAATAGCCCTACGACCCTAGAAGTATCAACTTCGTCTCCGCCAAGTATAATTCTTGCTTGAGTCAGCATATCTAATTTAGCGGTTCTCTCAGTTAAAAACTCAGGAGAGAATACTATACTAAGACGTCTATATTTATCTTGGAGACCCTTTGTAGTACCGGGTAGTACGGTAGATTTAATAATGTATACGGGACCTCCGACTGCATCTTGGAATACTTTCTCTATATACCTTAAATCTTGAGTTCCATCTTTGTGCATTGGAGTAGGTACACATACGAATATAAAGTCACATTCGTCTACTTCTTCTTTTGTATGAGTTGATCTTAGTGGATCAATATCATATACTCTTAAGTCTGTAGTAGGTGAAAATGAAAAAGCGATTGCTTCTCCAACAAAACCATTACCTATAACTCCTACTTTATACTTCATAACCAATTAACTTTTTTTAAGTGAGTACTGAATTAGATCTACTTATTTTCCTATGTACTTTGATAGGTATTACGTCTTTTACTACTTCAATATACGAAAACTTATCCAGATGTACAACATGCTGTGTATTAAATTCAGAATTTAATCTGTCTTTAAAGTTAGTATTTTGAATTTCATCTACAGTTACAACTATTAATACTGATGACTTAATGGACGATTTAATACTATTATAAATTTCTACAACTTGAGGAACTTTAAATCCTTCTAAAATTAATACTGATATATCCTCAGAGTCTGAATGGTTTATTTCTAAGGTATCCTCTACTCTATTAAGGTCTGCTTTTAATTTAAGATTATTCTGTATAGATAGAGTTAAGTCGTAATAACTTTGCCATCCTTTCTTACTCTTATTAATATAGAAACTAAAATCCTTTTTTGGGTACTTTCCGGAGTTAACAGCTTCAAAAATCGATTCCGCAACTGTAAATTCTTTACATCCTATAAAAAGTATCTTACCTTCATGATGTTTATTCTCCTGCAATATATTTAGTACGTCCATATTAATAAATAGCCGGTTCTAACTATAATTTCGATGTAACTGCCCTAAAAGTACAAGCATTCCTACCGTTAATTAGAGGCATGCCGTGGGTGTCATATGTAATTGAGTCAACCTTTACTTTTTTATTCTTAAACCGTCCTGTAAGTATATAGTCCCCTGTCTTAATTCCTTGAAGTTTTATCATAACGTTTCATAATAATTATTCTGTTTCTCTTGTCTATCTATCTCTTTTGGATGATATAGTGCTAATGCTTCGTTTGCAGGTAGAGGAGCATATGTTTTATGACCGCTTAATACTTCGTGTACTTTGTTTACCCATTTGATCTCTGGTTTATTTTTCCAAAGCCTCCATTGATAATCAGGCCAGTTAATTCTATTCTCTTTATCTACAGACCATCTCCACTTATTAATATGATCCTGAGTTAGACCGTTAACTGTATTAACTCTAGGAACTAAGTAAACTTCATTGTCAGGATTAGATTCTAATATAGTAGGTATGTGAGTAAATACTGCTTCGTTAGGGTACTCATCAGCATCTATTTGAAATATATAATCTCCTTTACATAAAGATGTAAGGTAGTTTTTCCAATCTGCAAAGTGATTCTTAAAGGTCTTTGCTTTTATAGTTACATTGGTATAGAGTTCTAGGCAGGCATTAAGGTATGACCATACTTCTGGAGTGCCTTTGCCTTTATCAAAAAGAATAACTATTTCGTCTTGTTCTCTTTTTGACTTACCTAGTATACCGACTAGTTTCCTAATCTCTTTTAACTCATTACAGACCGTTATTGCGTAACTTATTTTCATTAGTATCGTTCGTTTATAAAATCATAATTATGTAATGCTGGAGCTTCATCTACAGGACCTACACATACAAACTTTCCAGAGTGTGATTGGTCTATTACTGATATACCTCTGATTAGCTTATGTGCTGTGTTTTCATAAGTATCAGCACCTTCACCGTCACCAAAGTGCCCAGGATTAAATGCTACAAATATTCCTTTATCAGGACTCATACTACTAAACCCAGTCATATTATAGAAGTTCTGAGCTTTTGAATTTGCATATGATGCAAATCCGGTTGGTGAACTTTTATGTCTCCATCCATGTACCATCCCAGAGAGAAACCATAGTACTTTTGTGTCTTGATTTAGTTTATTCTTAATCCCGTTTAAAACTATGCCTGGTAGTAGGTTATTAATTAGGTGACATTGCTGTAAAAATTCAATTGAATCTTTTATAGGCTTTTTCTCTTCTATATAGTAGGCCGACTTTTGAGGTATGTACATGTTTTGATTAAAGATTACTATATCGTATTCTTTAGTATCAAAAGAGAGTACTGTTTGTTGTATTATTTCTGGAGTTAAGCTCTTCCAATCTACTAGGCGATGTTCCATGTCTAATACAGATGTGCTAGTGAGTATATCTACTTGAGTATCCTTTTGTTTTGAATACTGTTTTGATAACTCTAAACCTAATTTAGAACCTCCACCTACAATTAGTACATTACTACCCATTATAAAAACCTATTACCTCGAGAGCATCCATAAAATCATTCGGCTTAAACGACTGTGCGTTATTCATATCCATTTTGAATGTCTGCCCTTCAGGAAACTTTTTAGAATCTAACTCTTCTTTAGTTAAGTCCTTAACCTTCACAGCAGACCAGTTCCATTTATCAATTGATGAACCGTCTAAGAATACCATTCCTTTTCCGGGTAGAGTGATTGTAGATGGACACCAAAATCGTCCGTCTGTATCTTCAGTTATTAAATCTTTATATAGCTCAGGAGTAGTTTCATATAAATCCTTTAAGGGTTTAGATCCTTCTACCATTAATGTAGAGGTAGTAAAGCCACATCCCATGCATAACCATGTTGTAACTGATTCACTTATATGCTGCTCATAGCATGCGTTTCCTCCGCATTTTTTACATTCAACTAAGTTATCTTTCATATTTTATAATTTTGGTAATTCAGGTAATTTTAATGCTGTCATTACGACGGGTGCTGGTAAGTTTCTAGTTATGAATTCATCTACTACTACAAACATATCAGATAATTTAAATTCTTTTAATGTCCTACTCTTCTGTTGCTTAGCTCCTGCTAACGCATTCTTAAGGTGCTTAAAAGTTTCTTTATAAGCTTTATGTACCTCAGCATCGTTCGGAGTAAACCACTTAGCTTCTTCTAAGATCATTCCTTTAACTGCTGCGGACTTATCTACATTATTTAAATCTCCTCCAAGAAGAATACTCTTATTAGAATCTAAGAAATCTGCTTGACCTGACCATGCTGAAGCTATGATAGGCTTTCCAGTTGTAGTGAACTCAAGTAGAGGTCTTCCAAATCCTTCTCCTTTTGTATGGCTAACCATTACCTTAACTTTAGAATGGTTATATAATTCATTCATTTCTTGATCAGATAAGTCTCCATTTAGCAAGTATACATTTGGTAACTTACCTTTTACGGTCTTTCTAATAGCATCTATTTGCTCTAACATTCTCTTCTCTCCCATAATAGAGGTATTAGTAGAGGTTGTCTTAAGTAAAAGTGCTGGAGCTGATCCCATTTTATTTTTAAATGTCTCTAAAAATGTCTTAATAGTATAGGGTATATTTTTTCTATCTTGTCCCATAACGCCTGGCATCCATTGACCTACAACCAGATAACAGAACTGCTCTTTAATTAAGTCTAGGTTTAGGGTCGATACTTTCTTAAAATACTTCTCAGTATCTACTCCTTCGAATATAACTTCTATTGGAGTTTGACAAGAGAGCTGTTCTGTTGCTCCTGTAGTATTATTTTTCATATCATATACAGTCTGCTCAAATACATTCTTGGAATGTTTAGAAGATGTAATTACTACATCCATTCTATTCACTCCTTGTAGCCACTCTGGAGCTACTTGAGTAGTTTCCATTCCTGCAGTACAGCCTATGTTGTAAGTTCCTACTTTCTGAAATTCGTTAGGTACTGTGATTTGCATCCAGTACTCGGGTTTTGTATCTACCTTAGGTATAATTAAGCTTTGCATAATGTCTTCATTATGGTCTGCTAAATATCCAAATCTAGTATTACCCCATCTTTGAGAAAGTAGCTTTACATCAAACTTATCTGTTGCAATAATTGCTTTTATAATATCTCTTGATCTTGCTCCATAACCTGAATAGGTATCCATAGGAGCACTTATAATGAATAGTGGTTTGTTCATATTAATAACCTGTTAGTTTATGTGTTACTTTACGTTTTTTTATACTTTCTACTTTAACTAAATCAAATGATGGTCGTGGTTCGAACTTTTCGAATGCATCATCTAATACTGTAATAACCCTGTTACCCATAGTTCTAGCTGTCATCATAGACTCTTCGGACATTGCCCAATCTCTACCTGTTTGACCTCTTCGACTTCTTTCTTCTGGTCCTAAGTTATAAGCTTCAACTAATCTATCTGCTGCATCTTCAGCGCTACATCTATCGTCAAATATATAAGGAGTTAAAGGTGATCCCATCATTGCTGAGTTAGTAGGCCATACCGGTAAGCACCATTCTCCATGCTTAGATATAGTCTTCCTATTATTAGAGGGTAAGTCTGGTGATAATTCCATCCACTTTCCATCTTCATCTTCAAATCTCATCTGATCTTGCATACCTCCGGTTACGTTACCTATAAACATAGTACCTGTCATCATAGATTCAGTTAAAGCTAATCCCCAACCTTCATTAGAAGACATCAATACCGTAGTATCTGCTACGTTATAGAGTAAGTTCATCTGTTCAGGTGTAAGTCTTTCTTGATTAAAGTATATATTCATATCCTCATCACAAAGAGCATCTTTTACAGCTCTTAAATCTGTACCATGAGGTGAAGATATCTCTGTTTTCATTACTAAGGCACATTTTGCTGCTTTTTCTTTTCCTATCTTATCACAAAATATCTTATATGCTAGTATAGTATCTGCAGGATGCTTTCGTTGAATATTTCTTGAGTTAAAAAATACTACATATTCTATATCCTTGCCGTTAAATAGAGCTTTTCTGAATGTCTTATAATTCTCAATAGAAGGATGATTATCTTTAATAGGGAAGAAAGCTTGATCATCTATACCGTGAGGTACATATTCAATAGTCTTACTATTAGCTTTTTCTCCTAATACAATTTCATTTATATTCTTAGTCTGTTTAGAGATTGCCATTAAGCAGTCTACAGAGTCATAGTATACTTCATTATATAACGGTGCAGGGTATTGATCCCAAATATTTAACCAAAAGATAGGAATTTTAGATCTTACCTCTCTTTCCATTTCAAATAACCAAATCCAATATCTTGGATCTGTAAATATAAAAATTGCATCTGGTTGTTCTTGAGCAAGAAGAGCTCTTATTTTATCTGGATCTCCGTAACCAGTACAAGGTTCTACCTTAACATCAGCATCAGTCAGGTTAAGCCTCTTATTTAAATCATCATTCAAGTCAAAGATTTTACCTTTTTCTGGATGGTCTAATGCTGCTCCTAATTGGTACCAGTTAAAATGGTGTGCCGTATTCATGACTATCTCTCTAGACATAGTTGCTACTCCTGAGTGCATTCTGATATCATCGGAAAGAAGTAGAATCTTTTTTCTATCTTTCTTGGGAATATAACGAAACTTATCTTTCATTTACTTATTTATGTTTATTGAGTTTATTTTGTGTACTTTTTCTCTAAAGTCTTTATCAGTAAGATAGAGAAAAATTGCCCGATCGGCAAGCTTTTTAAAAGAAAAGTTTTCTTGAAGTGCTGCCATCTTGAATTCATCAAAGAGTGGCTGTGTAATTTTTACCGAAGTAAGTTTTTCATTTTTGATCATAACTGTTTAATTTACTATATATAAATATATATAAAATCTATAAAAGTGAAGAACAGTGTTCACATTTACCAAAAGGATTAGTACATTTATATTCTTTGTCTATATAGTTACCGTCTTCGCCGACAACATCCTTTATAAAATTATTCATAGAATCCATAACCTCCTTAGTTTTCCTAGGGCCTGATGAAGGACTAAATTGCTGTACTCTCTTTTGCATAGAAGCAAATTCAGCATCTTTTGGTACTCTTCTCTTAACAATAAAGAACTCAACGTCAATCTTATCTTTATCAATTCCGAATTGCTTTGCAAAGAACTCTCTGTATAGAATTACTTGTGCAGTTAAGTTTGGATTTTTCTTTTGATTATCTCTCCATCCTGAGGTAGAAGTTTTAATGTCTACTATAGACCATCTATCTGTATTAGGATGATAGAATACTAAATCAACTAGCCCTTTAAACATAACGCCAGGCTTTATCTCCTGGTATAAGAGCGTCTCTATGCCTGCCAATTTCATATTCTTAGTACTAAAGTATGCAGCTCTTTTTTTCTCTAAGAAATCAAGTATATGCTTACCCTCTAACCAGAACATATTTAGCTCATCTGAGGTAGTAAAGTGTTCATGGCCGTTTTGAGCTTTACCGGACCTGTAAGCCTTTATCATATTATCATATAATAATTGATGCTTATCCATCTCATTAGCAGTCTTCACTTTATCGTGGTACATAGTCTCTAACCAGGTCTGCATAGTTTCATGCATAGCAGTTCCAAAACAAGTATATATATTCTGTCTAAATGGAACTGCTTTACGTAGGTACTGCAATTCCCATAACTTAGGACACTTATTATATGTACTAATAGAACTATACGAGATATGCTTATTCTTTGAAGGAGTTTGTTTGATCTTACTCTCCCAAACGGTCTTCACTAACGGATTATTTTTAACCTTCTCTGAGTCTGCGTATATCTTCTTCATATTACTTATCTATTTCTTCTGTAGTCCACATTCCTCTGCTAACTAATTGAGAAATGATTCCATAGTTTGTAATATCTTGAAAAGTATCTATTAGGGTTTCGTTTTGAGTCTTACGGCCAGAAATAATCATATTCTTCCACCGATTTATTTTATCTGACAATCTATACCACAACCCAGTCATTGCAAACTCTTTCTCTTGAGCTGTCTCTAGGTTAGTACCTGCAGATACATTATGCATTCCGTAATCTAAATGCTTCTTAGCAAATAGTTCGAATTGCTCATCTATAATATCTTTATAGCCTTGGTAGATTACTGGATACTCTTCTCTTAGAATATCAATTGCCTTTCTTTGACTAGGGTCAATGCCGTGCTGGGCGTTCATTATCTCTCTACTGCTCATATAACTAGTTTTAATTTATATCATAAGATACGAAAAAATAATCGGGTCTACAAATATCTAATGATATTTTCTTCCCTATGTAAGCTCAGTATGTACTGTTGAATCAATTGTTTGGATATACTTATCAACTAGTCGTGATACTATTTCTGGTTTCTTATCATTCTTGAATGTAACTTTGATTTTAGCCGTAGTTGAACGCTTACCTCCATCTGAATCTACAAGTATTTCTTGTATATTATGATCGGTGTGTCCTTTTTTCTTAAAGATACCTAATAGTGATTTTTTTAAAGAAGATGTATTGGTATCACCAAAGTTCAACCTTGCATCGAATTCTATTTCTAATTTTTCAAGACCTATTGAAGAGTGGTCTGCTAATATGTAAAGAGGTATTACAACATCCTTACCTTGTATTTTTACCGAAGTTGTTTCTGGATTACCTTCATCATCGAAATAATGTCTCAATGAATTTATGTGTTGTCTTTCACTTAAGTTAGAAGCTACGAGAGCGGCCTCTAAGAGACCACTCACTAACTCCTCAATC
>Ga0209383_1000408_pt1 | contig 31032 bp, 23 predicted proteins | sample CoawatmetaG02DNA_FD_187510 | JGI IMG/M metagenome (GOLD analysis project Ga0209383, IMG submission 187510) | Marine microbial communities from the West Antarctic Peninsula - Coastal water metaG029-DNA (SPAdes) (version 2) | ecosystem: Environmental > Aquatic > Marine > Coastal ... | reverse complement strand
AAAAATGTGAAGTCCGCATTTAATTTAACCTTTTTTTTAACATGCCAAATCTCAGATGCTATTGCTAGTATTAAAATTCTGTATTATGCTTTGCGAGTATTATCTGCCGGGAGAACCAAATTTTTTTGGTGCCGAAGGAGCAACCGCCTCGGAAACTCTCAGGCTTCAGGACCGGTAGGTAAGCAGAAACTCTGGAGAGTGGCGCAAAAATGCGTCCGCCGAAGGGATAACGATCTCAGGCTAAAGGACAGAGGGGGCAATAAACCGCACTATTTGTGCGTTGGACTGTTGCCGATGGAAACATCTATACTTATGGAGAAAAATATGTCTGAGCTTTTACGGACACCACTTCACGAACTTCATGTTTCCAATGGTGGAAAAATGGTTCCATTTGCTGGTTATGAAATGCCTGTGCAGTATAAAGATGGTGTTTTAAAAGAACATCTCCATTGTAGAAAAAAAGCTGGTTTATTTGATGTTAGTCATATGGGGCAGGTTATAATTAAGGGACAAAGTTTTGCTGATATTGCTCATAGTCTTGAAACTCTAACCCCTATTTCAGTATCAACTTTAAAGGAAGGAAGACAGCGTTATGGTTTCTTTACGAATGCCTCGGGGGGCATGATTGATGATTTAATGCTAAGTAATAGAGGTGACTATTTGTTTATGGTAGTAAACGCTGCGTGTAAGCATATTGATGTCCCCCATATGATAAAGAATATGCCTAATGTTACAGTTGAACTGATTGAAGATAGAGCATTGCTTGCATTACAGGGCCCGTTGGCAGAAAAAATTCTAGAAAATTTTAATAGTGCTATTAAAGAAATGCGATTTATGGATATTGCGACGATAAAAATTCTAGGTGTTGATTGTTGGGTTGCTCGCTCTGGTTATACCGGTGAGGATGGTTTTGAAATCTCAATTCCTTCTAATAAAGCTATAGAATTTACTGAGAAGTTACAAAAATTTGAAGAGGTCAAATTGATAGGCTTAGGTGCGCGGGACAGCCTAAGGTTAGAAGCAGGTCTTTGTCTTTATGGCCATGATATTGATTGTGATACTAGCCCGGTTGAAGCAGGGCTCTTATGGGCCATTCAAAAATTGCGGCGAGAAGATGGAGTTCAATCAAGTGAATTTCTCGGAAAGAAAAGAATTTTTAATGAAATAAAGAATGGACCAGATAAAAAAAGGGTTGGTGTGAAGCCGTCAGGGCGTGCACCAATGCGAGAAGGTACAGTTTTATTTGCTGATTCTGCTGGACAGCAACGTATTGGAAAAATTACATCAGGAGGTTTTGGTCCAACATTCGAGGGTCCAGTATCTATGGGGTATGTTGATTCTAAATATGCGATAACTGGAGGTCAGATTTTTGGTGAAGTGAGGGGAAAGTTTTTACCAGCAATTATAGTTTCTTTACCGTTTGTGAAGGCTAATTTCAAAAGATAAATTGGAGGAAAAATTGAAATGAAATATACTGAAGAACATGAGTGGCTTTTAATTGAAAATGATGTGGTTACGGTTGGAATCACTGAGCATGCAGCGGAACAACTCGGTGATGTCGTTTTTGTAGAATTACCTGAAATTGGTGATCTGGTTAGTAAAGACGAGTCAATATGTGTCATTGAATCCGTTAAAGCTGCTTCTGACATTTTGTCACCACTGGATGGTAAAATTATTGAAATTAATGAAGCAATTGTTGAGACACCAAGTTTGGTAAATGCTGACCCAAATGAAGCAGGATGGTTTTTCAAAATAGAAGTATCCGATATGGCACCGGTGGCTGAGTATATGGATGAGGCAGCATATTTGTCATTCATTAAATAAAAAACAATATTTAATTGGAGTTGTAAATGTCTTTTAAACCAACCAAATATTTGCCTTATGATTTTGCAAATAGGCGTCATATTGGCCCCTCACCCCAAGAAATAAAAGAAATGCTTGTTGTAATTGGATATAATTCTTTAGACGAATTTATAGATGATACAGTTCCAAAAACTATTAGACAGAAAAAACCTTTAGATTTTGGCAAGGCAAAATCTGAACGAGAATTGTTGTTTCATATGCGTGGCATTGCAAAGAAAAATAAAGTATTAACAAGTTTAATTGGACAGGGATATCATGGCACTGTCACTCCTCCAGCCATTCAAAGGAATATATTAGAAAACCCCGCGTGGTATACGGCTTATACACCTTATCAGCCTGAAATTTCTCAAGGTCGTTTGGAAGCTTTATTAAATTTTCAAACAATGATTATTGATTTGACTGGTTTGGAAATTGCAAATGCTTCTTTATTAGATGAGTCAACGGCTTGTGCTGAGGCAATGACGATGGCACAGCGAATTTCTAAGTCTAAGAAACTGTCATTTTTTATTGACGAAAACTGTCATCCTCAAAACATTGAAGTAATGAAAACTAGGGCCGCTCCGCTTGATATAAATATTGTTGTGGGTGATCCAGATAAAATGGTTCCTGAAGAGATTTTTGGTGCTATTTTTCAGTACCCTGGAACTTATGGAGTACTAAAAGATTTTACAAAACATATTGATGAACTTCAAAATTTTGGTGCAATAGGAATTATTGCTGCTGATCCAATGTCCTTAACTCTTCTGAAGGAACCTGGAGCAATGGGCGCAGATATCGCAGTGGGTTCAACACAGAGGTTTGGTGTTCCAGAAGGATTTGGTGGGCCACATGCGGCCTATATGGCTACAAAAGATACTTATAAGAGAAGTATGCCTGGTCGAATAGTAGGAGTTTCAATAGATTCTCGAGGTAATAAGGCGTATCGATTGTCTCTTCAAACTAGAGAACAACATATAAGGCGCGAAAAAGCTACTTCGAATGTATGCACAGCGCAGGCACTTTTAGCTGTTATGGCAAGTTTTTATACAGTCTTCCACGGACCTGAGGGTTTGAAGGCAATCGCTCAGCGTATTCATAGGAAAACTGTTCGGCTCGCACGGGGGTTAGAAGATGCTGGCTTTGCAATTATGGCACCAGTATTTTTTGACACTATTACTGTTGAGGTGGGTGAAAATCAGTCAAAGATCATGAAGTCTGCAGTGGCTAAAGGTATTAACTTACGGAAAGTAAGTGATAATTGGTTGGGAATTACTTTAGATGAGCGAACGAGACAGGAAACAATCAAAACAGTGTGGGAAGCATTTGGTATTATAGATCAAAGTGTTGGTATCTCTGAAGAATATAGGCTCCCAACATCTCTTTTGCGAACCTCAGATTTTTTAACTCATCCTATCTTTCATATGAATAGGTCAGAAACTGAAATGATGCGTTATATGCGTAAGTTAGCAGATCGTGATTTAGCATTAGATCGTGCAATGATACCATTGGGATCATGTACTATGAAATTAAATTCTGCAGCAGAAATGATGCCGGTAAGTTGGGAAGAGTTTAACCTTATCCATCCATTTGTACCAAGTGATCAAGTATTGGGTTATAAGGAGTTGATAGATGATTTATCAGATAAGCTCTGCGAAATCACCGGTTATGATGCGATCAGTATGCAGCCAAATTCAGGTGCGCAAGGTGAGTACGCTGGACTGCTTACGATCAGCGCTTATCATAAAGAGAATAACCAAGAAAATCGAAATATTTGCTTAATCCCTATGTCAGCACATGGAACAAATCCAGCATCTGCACAAATGGTTGGCATGAAGGTTGTTCCTGTAAAGTCTCTTGTTAATGGAGATATAGATATTGAGGATTTTAAATCCAAGGCTGCTTTAGCTGGTAACAACTTAGCAGCCTGCATGATCACGTATCCTTCAACCCATGGTGTTTTTGAACAAACTGTGAAGGAGGTTTGTGACATAACTCATAAATATGGTGGTCAAGTTTATTTAGATGGAGCGAATCTTAACGCGATGGTTGGATTGGCTAAACCAGGTGAAATTGGGTCTGATGTTAGTCATCTAAATTTACATAAAACTTTTTGTATTCCTCATGGTGGAGGTGGACCCGGCATGGGCCCTATTGGGGTTAAATCACATCTTACTAAATTTTTACCAGGTCATCCTGAGGTAAATGGTAAAGGAGGGGCTGTGTCGGCTGCTCCTTATGGCTCTCCATCACTTCTTCCCATTTCTTGGGCTTACTGTCTGATGATGGGTGGTGATGGCTTAACTCAGGCAACAAAAGTAGCAATATTAAATGCGAATTATATTGCAAAAAGATTAGAAGGTTCTTTTGAGGTTCTTTATAAAGGTCCATCGGGCCGTGTTGCACATGAATGTATTATTGATACTAGGCCATTTTCTGAAACAGCAAATGTAAATGTTGAAGATATTGCAAAACGGCTAATTGATTGTGGGTTTCATGCTCCTACTATGAGTTGGCCTGTAGCTGGTACGTTAATGATTGAACCTACAGAATCTGAAAATAAAAAAGAGTTAGACAGATTTTGTGACGCAATGTTGCATATAAGAAAAGAGATTAGAGCGATCGAACAGGAAGAAATAGACAAGGAGAATAATCCATTAAAGAACTCCCCTCATACTGTTGAGGATTTGGTTGGAGATTGGGATAGACCTTACTCAAGCTCAAGAGAAGAAGCTTGTTATCCTGCTGGAGCTTTTCGTATTGATAAATATTGGGCTCCGGTTAACAGGGTGGATAATGTTTATGGCGACAGAAATTTAGTGTGTAGTTGTCCACCATTATCTGATTATTTAGAAGCAGCAGAATAGATTTTATTCAGTTTCAGTTATATTTAATGTAAAATTGTGAAGGATTAATTGTGGTGGAAATTTTAAGAACCCCAGAGGACAGATTTAAAAACCTCTTTAATTATAATTTTAAGTCAAATTATATTCAAATCACTGATCCTGATCTAGGTAAATTGCGGATGCATTATTTAGATGAAGGCTCCAACTTTTCGAAAGTAGCCTTACTACTGCATGGTCAACCTACGTGGTCATATTTGTATCGGGAGATGATACCTATTTTGGTTAAGAATGGGATTAGGGTAATTGCACCAGATCTTATTGGGTTTGGGAAGTCAGATAAACCATCCAGCAGAGCATCGTATACATATAATGGACATGTGGACTGGCTGAATCAATTTTTTTTAAAATTAAAACTGAAAAATGTAACCTTATTTGGTCAAGATTGGGGTGGCTTGATAGGATTGAGATTATTATGCGATAATCAAGAAGCCTTTGATGCTGTAATGATTGGCAATACCGCCCTACCGACGGGGGATCATGATTTAGGTGAACCATTTAAATTGTGGCGGGAGTTCACTCAAACAAACGAGTCATTTAAAATTGGCCCTATTATCCATCGTGGCAGTGTTTCTGGTTTGACCCAATTAGAAGTTGATGCCTATAATGCGCCTTTTCCAACTGAGAAATTTAAAGCAGGTGCAAGACAGTTTCCAGTATTAGTGCCCTCATCAAAAGAAGATCCAGCTCGAAAAGATCAATTAGCAGCATGGGAAGTTCTAAAAAAATGGGAAAAACCATTTTTAACTTGTTTTTCTGATCAAGATCCAATCATGAAAAATGGCGAAAAAATATTTATCAAACTAATACCAGGCGCTCAAAGACAAAACCATTTTATTACGAAGAATGCTGGCCATTTTTTACAAGAAGATGATGGGATAAACTTAGCAAAAGAAATGGTAAATTTAATACAAAGCTTGAGTTAATTATAACATCGCAGGTACGACTTGATCAGGTGGCCTATGGCCATCAATAAAAGTTTTTATGTTTATGATTACCTTTTCGCCCATTTCTATTCGAGCCTCATCTGTCGCTGAACCCATATGTGGCAATAACATTACGTTGGGAAGATTGCGCAGCTGTGGATTTACCTCTTTGCGTGCTTCAAAGACATCTAAGGCTGCCCCCGCTAATTTATTATTCTTTAATGCTCGTGCTAAAGCATTTTCATCCATAACCTCTCCCCTGGAGGTGTTAACTATAAATGCAGTTTCTTTCATCAATGAAAGTCTGCCACTATTAATCATATGGAAGGTGGAGGGTGTGTGAGGACAATTGATTGATAAAACGTCAATCTCTGCAAGCATGCTATCAAAGTTATCCCAAAAAATTGCTTCTGTTGGAGCCTCGAGCGCAGGATGTAATTTTTTTCTATTATGATAATTGATTTCCATTCCAAATGCTTTGGCTCGATTTGCTACGGCAGCACCAATTCTGCCCATTCCTAAGATGCCTAGTTTTTTACCCCCTAAACGGGTCCCAAGCATTGCCGAAGGCGACCAACCATCCCAGGATTTTTTTTGAATTAAGCTAGCTCCCTCTTGAAACCTCCGCATCACACCCAACATAAGTGCCAAAGTCATATCAGCAGTGTCATCCGTAAGGACACCTGGTGTGTTTGAAATGAGTATTCCTCTTTGTCTTGCTGTTTGCACGTCAATATGATCAAAGCCTGCACCATAACTAGCTATCAATCTTAAATTTTCTCCAGCTCTGGCCAAAAGTTTGTTATCAATCGTATCACTTATAGTTGGAACCAAAACGTCAGCCTTAGTCATAGCAATGCCCAGTTCTTTTGATGACATTGGAATGTCATTTTCATTGAGCTCTACATCGAATAATTCTTTCATTCGATTTTCTACCGGGGCTGGTAGGCGGCGAGTAACGATTACTTTTGGTTTTTGTTTACTCATCTGACATTCCTCTGGTAACTTTTGTTATATACTGGCAAATATCTATACTAAGGAGCAAGTAAATAAGATACACTATATTAAATAAATTTCATTCATTTATTATGTGTATAATAATGATTGGTGCAAATTTTTGCTTTTCTATTGTTCACGCAGAGCAGCGAGGGCAGGTAACTAATTTGCCTATACCTCGCTTCGTTTCAATGAAAGCACCTGAAGGAAATGTTAGAAGGGGCCCCAGCTTATCTCACAGAGTAGATTGGATATTCAAACAAAAGAATACACCTTTAAAAATTATTGCTGAATTTGGCCATTGGCGTCAGGTTGTTGATTGGGAGGGAGAGGGTGGTTGGATGCACTATTCTCTTTTATCCGGTGTGAGAAATATTTTAGTTATCAAGGATCTCACGCCTCTTTTAGCTAAACCAACTATTGGTATGCCAATAAATGCATTTTTGGAAACAGGCGTCATAGCTAGGCTTGGAAAATGTGATATTACATGGTGTAAATTAAATGCTGATGGGTACAAAGGGTGGGCACTAAAATCATCAATATGGGGTGTTTTTTCGACAGAATTGCGAGACTAACTGATGGGACTTATTATCTAAGGGAGTGAAAAGAAGTTAACGCTTTCCCCATTACTTTAGCACTATCCACCATATCTTCTACACCAATCCATTCATCAGGTTGGTGTGCTAAATCAAGTATTCCTGGACCGTAAGCAACACAATTACTTAGTTTACCAATTCTATCTATATGTTTTTGATCATATGTCCCTGGTGAGACAACATGTTCTGCTGTTTTACCAAGCACCTCTTTTATTGCTTTAGAAATAGCCGTAACAACAGGAGCGTCTTTTGGCGTCATAGTTGGGTGAACTTCATGCATATCCCTTATTTCAAAATCAAAATTTTCACGGGTTTCTTTCAAGTTATTTAATAACTTATAAACTTCTGATTTCACTTCAGGTAACTTCTCTTCAATAAGAAACCTTCTATCAATTACTATTTTGCATCGATCAGGTACACATGGGGAAGGTAACCCAGTGTAATCATCGTCTTGTTCTGATTCCCCTCCATGTATGGAATTAATATTTAGCGTTGATTGTTTCGCACCTTCTGGAACCACAGGCATATTCGTTTTTTTATTTTTTAAAGCTGGAAAAAGTTTTTTTTCCATATCTTCTAAAATAGCGCCCATATGCCTTACTGCACAATCGCCTAAAAAAGGCATTGAACCATGCGCAATACGTCCTTTGGTTTCAATTTCCGCCCACCATACACCACGATGCCCAACACAAACTCTATCTTTGTTCAACGGCTCTGGGATAATTACATGATCTACATTTTTAAAATGCCCTTTTTCTGCAAGATAAGCGACACCACCAAAACCCCCAGATTCTTCGTCTGCAGTACCTGAGATTTCAATACTACCATTGAAATTTGGATAAGTGGCTATAAATGCTTCTGCTGCAATGATTGAGGTCGCAAGACCGCCTTTCATATCACAGGCTCCACGGCCAAAAATTTTACCATCTCGAAGCTCTGCTCCAAAAGGATCAGTTGTCCACCCATGGCCAACCTCTACTACATCGGTATGGCTATTAAAATGCACACAATCCCCAGAATTCTTTCCTTCATACCTACCTATAATATTCCATCTAGGGTATTTATCACTATCAGCAATTGCTCCTTTAGCCCGTATCATTTGAGTTTCAAATCCAGATGATTTTAATCGTTTTTCCAAATATTCACAAATTTCAAGATAATTCCCACAGGGTGGATTTATAGTGGGTATTCTTATTAAATCTTGTGTTAGTTGAATAAGATCTTCTTTACGAGATTCTATTTCTGACATTAATGTTTGATCATTTTGCATTTTAAATTCCAATTAGCATATATTTGATATGCTAATGAGAAGAGCATCAGACATCAACTATTTCTATAAGGTCTGCTATAATTTTATTTAATTCAAAATCTTTGGGTGTGTAAACCTGAGATACACCGGATTTTTTTAAATCTATTGCGTCTTTTTCTGGGATTATCCCACCAACTACAACAGGAATATCGTGCCTATCCTTATCCTTTAGTCGCTTGAGCACATCTTTAACTAGAGGGGTATGGCTACCTGAAAGAATAGATAATCCAATTACATGCACATTTTCCAATATTGCAGCATCCACAATTTCATTTGGTGTTAGTCGTATGCCGTCGTAGGTTATTTCAATGCCGCAATCGCGCGCGCGCGTTGCTATTTGTTCAGCTCCATTTGAGTGCCCATCTAATCCTGGCTTGCCAACAAGTAATTTCATACGTCTACCCAACCTGTCTGACACTTCATCAACAGCTAAACGTAAGTGATCTAAATTTGAGACATCATTAGATATCGATTTACCAACCCCCGTAGGTGCTTTGTAAACCCCAAATACGTCTCTCATAACCTGACCCCATTCGCCAGTAGTAACTCCAGATTTTGCGGCTTCGATGGATGGTGGCATAATATTATCACCGTTTTTGGCTGCTATTTTGAGCGAATGTAGCGCATGTCTTACTCTGTCCGGATTTCGGGTATTCCGCCATTTATCCAAGCGATCTAATTGATCTCTTTCAGCGCCGACATCTGCAGTCATTATTGAGCCATCATTTGCCGTTAATGGGCTAATTGCACTCTCGATAAATTTGTTTACGCCTACAACAGTTGATGAGCCGTCTTCAATTTTAGAAATTCTTTCGGAATTAGATTTTACTAATTGAGTTTTCATATACTCAATGGCGCTCAAAGCACCTCCAAGACTATCTATTTGATTTAATTCTATTAGTGCGCCTTCTTTTAACTGCTTTACTTTTTTATCAATAGTAGGGTTTTCATCAAATATATCTTCATATTCTAATAGATCAGTTTCATAAGCCATAATTTGTTGCATTCGCAAAGACCATTGTTGGTCCCACGGCCTTGGTAATCCAAGTGCCTCGTTCCAGGCGGGAAGTTGAACGGCTCTAGCCCGTGCATTTTTTGACAACGTTACTGCAAGCATTTCAATCAATATCCGATAGACGTTATTTTCTGGTTGTTGCTCAGTTAAACCTAATGAATTAACTTGCACACCATAACGAAATCGCCGGAACTTTGGATCTTTTACTCCATATCGGTTAAGACAGATTTCATCCCATAGCTCAACAAAAGCTCGCATTTTACAAATTTCAGTAATGAAGCGTATACCTGCGTTTACAAAGAATGAAATACGCCCAACTAATTGTGGAAAGTCTTTTTTTGATACTTTTGTTTGCAGATTATCTAATACTGAAGTTGCGGTTGCTAATGCGAATGCTAACTCTTGCTCAGGCGTTGCTCCAGCTTCTTGTAGGTGATACGAGCAAACGTTCATTGGGTTCCACTTTGGGACAAATTCGTAACAGTATGCTGCAACATCTGTTATTAATCGCATTGAAGGCTCTGGTGGGCAGATATAAGTCCCGCGGCTAAGGTATTCCTTAATTATATCATTTTGTACCGTACCTTTAAGTTTGGTACTATCGATGCCCTGATCTTGTGCGACAGCTATGTATAATGATAGCAACCAAGGCGCTGTTGCATTAATCGTCATTGACGTGTTCATTTTATCTAAAGGGATGTCTTTGAATAAAGTTTTCATATCACCTATATGAGATATTGGTACGCCAACTTTCCCAACTTCTCCTTTTGCTAAAATATGATCACTATCATATCCAGTTTGGGTTGGTAGATCGAAAGCTATAGATAAACCTGTCTGCCCTTTACTTAGATTATCTTTATATAACGCATTCGATGCTTTAGCAGTGGAGTGACCCGCATAGGTACGAAAAAGCCAAGGTTGATTTTTATTTTGAGCCACTTTCAAAATCCTAAAAAAATTGATTGGTAAGATAATAACATCATACTAACCCAAATGGGAACATTATGTCTAAAACTTGTTTGGTCCTATCGCCGCAGTGTAATATTTGAAAAGGTATGTTGTCCATAAGTTACTTTAGTTTAGGGTGCAGCCTATGTTTGGAATCATAGAAATCCCTATTTGGTTGGCGATCGGTGGAGGTCTACTAATGATATTTGGTCTACTGGACCGAGTGTTAGTTCCCTCGGTTAGATGGTATTTTAAAAGGCGGTTTGAACGCCTTATAAACCGGTTAAATAAAAAGTTGGACTTAAAGATACAACCTTTCAAGTTAATGCAACGAAGAGTGATGATTGACCGGTTAGTTTACGATTCAGAGGTCATGGATGCAGCGATAGAATATGCTCAGAATAATCAGATCCCTGAAAAGGTTGTGATTGATGAAGTGGCTACTTATGCGAGAGAAATAATCCCTTCGTTTTCGGCCATGGCTTACTTTGGGTTTGCCATAAGGTTAGCTCGATTGATCTCTAAATTGATTTACAGAGTAAACTTAGGTCTTGAAGAAAAGCAAATTTTTTCTGGACTAGATAAGAATGCAACCGTTGTGTTTATTATAAACCATAGATCAAATATGGATTATTTTATTTTAACATGGCTGGCTTCTGATCGTTCAGCTCTTTCTTACGCTGTTGGTGAGTGGGCGCGAGTTTGGCCATTTCAGCAATTGATACGAGCTTGGGGTGGATATTTTATCAGACGTACAGATCAAGGACCACTTTATCGTAAAGTGTTAACGCGATACGTGCAAATGGCGACTGATGGTGGAGTAACACAAGCTATTTTTCCAGAAGGTGCCTTAAGTCTTGATGGTAAGTTAAAAAGGGGTAAGCTGGGGATTTTGAGTTATATGGTTTCGAATTTTGACATAGGGCAAAAGCGAGATATTGTATTAGTGCCTGTGGGATTGAATTATGACCGAGTTTTAGAAGATCGTATTCTTTTAAAAGCCTCAAATCATCCAGAGGAGCATTTTGAATTCAGTTTGTTGTCAGCAGTTGGCTTTTTATTCAGGCAAATATGGTTACGGCTGACTGGTCGATTTAATCGTTTTGGGTATGCCAGTGTTAGCTTTGGACAGCCTATCTCAATGAGAACGTTTATGGCAAATAGTGATATTAAAAGTTCGGATCGCCGGACAGTTTTGTTAGGTCGAAAAGTTATGGATGAAGTCAGCAAGGTTGTGCCAGTCTTGCCGGTCCCTCTAGTTGCAACAGCAATAAGATCTTCAAATGCGCCTTTGCAAGATGCGCAAATTCAGGAACTATGTGCTGATTTATTAAAAAAACTTAAGTCTTCTGGTGCACAGGTGCATGTGCCAGTTGAAACACAGTCTTACGTCATTGAACATGCGTTAGAAACCCTTTTGAATAGAGGCGCGCTGAAGAGAAGCAAGGATGGTATTATAATAGATAATTCTGATGGAAATCTTATAGATTTTTATGCAAACTCTATTATCCATTTGATGTAATAATTTCATCAAAGCAATAAAATTACGTTTTAATACTCTTAGATAACTTAAAGTTACATATAATTATTTTAATTATAATGAAAATTACTCTTGCGATTACTTTCTTATATTGCGAATAGTTAGTGACTGTAAAAATGATTGATTCTGGAGAGTATTATGCTGGATACACCAAATAGTAGGATTTCTTACAAAGCTGATGAAAAAGAATTGTATGAGGTCGGGGAGATTCCACCGTTAGGATATGTACCAAAAAAAATGTATGCATGGGTGATTAGAAGAGACCGGCATGGTGAGCCAGATAAGTCATTTAAAGTAGAGGTTGTTGAAACGCCGGTTTTAGACAGCACTGAAGTTTTAATTTTCGTTATGGCGGCTGGAGTGAACTATAATGGTATATGGGCAGGCCTTGGTATCCCTATTTCTCCTTTTGATGTACACAAAGAAGATTTCCATGTCGCCGGGTCAGATGCAGCAGGAATAGTCTGGGCAATTGGTGATAAGGTAACAAGGTGGAAAGTTGGTGATGAAGTTGTAGTGCACTGTAATCAGGACGATGGTGACGATGAAGAATGTAATGGTGGTGATCCAATGTTTTCCTCCAGTCAAAGGATTTGGGGGTATGAAACGGCAGATGGATCTTTTGCACAGTTTACCCGTGTGCAAGCGCAACAATTGATGCTACGTCCAAAACATTTAACTTGGGAAGAGAGTGCTTGCTATACTTTAACCTTGGCAACAGCATACCGCATGCTATTTGGTCATCACCCACATGAATTAAAACCAGGCCAAAATGTTCTAGTATGGGGAGCTTCAGGTGGCCTTGGATCATTTGCCATTCAATTAATTAATACTGCAGGTGCTAATGCAATTGGGGTTATTTCAGATGAAGAGAAGCGTGACTTTGTCATGGGCTTGGGTGCTAAAGGAGTAATTAATAGGAAAGATTATAATTGTTGGGGTCAATTGCCAGTTGTAAATTCTGATGAATATAAAGCTTGGTTTGGTGAGGTCAGAAAGTTTGGAAAAGCTATTTGGGAAATAACTGGAAAGGGTGTGAATGTTGACATGGTATTTGAACATCCTGGCGAAGCTACATTTCCTGTCTCAACGTTTGTTTGCAAAAAAGGTGGTATGATAGTCATTTGTGCTGGAACAACAGGATATAATTTAACGATGGATGCCCGTTACGTCTGGATGAATCAAAAAAGAATTCAAGGAAGTCATTTTGCACATTTAAAACAGGCGGCGGCGGCTAATCAATTGATGCTAGAGCGAAGATTAGACCCGTGTATGTCTGAGGTTTTTCCTTGGATTGATATACCTAATGCTCATACTAAAATGCGAAAAAATGAGCATAAACCTGGAAACATGGCTGTTTTGGTTTCGGCACCACAGACTGGATTACGTACTTTTGAGGATACTTTGGAAGCGAGTGGAAACTTATAATTTTGGGCTAGCAAGTGATAGGTCTTAAGGATAAACTCATGAAAAAATGAGTTTCTATTGCAATTTTCTGATGACCAAACAAATGCTTATGATAAAATTTTAGAGGTATTATATGAATCTGGAATTGATATTAAAAAAGAAAATATCTCTCCATTAGTTAGAAAAAAAAATAAAGAACTCACAATTATTGGAAAAGCTGGTTCTGGTAAAACCTTATTGCTTGCCAAAATAGTTTCAGACTTGAACCAATTGGGGGTCGAAACAGTTTCTGGGGATTACCAACCTACTAGAACCCAAAAAAAACGAACTTTAGCAATACTGGCGCCAACAAATAAAGCTGCTAGTGTCATTCGCCAGCAGGGGGTGGCTGCTACTACTATTCATAGAATATTATACACTCCAATATATGATCCCGAATATGAAAAAATAGCTGACTGGCTTAATGGAAAACAAGAAAAACCAATTATAGCTGGTTTGAGCGAAGATGCTTTGAAAAGAGCTGAGGCTTTTTTCAAAGTTAATAAATCAATTCCAGGAGCCTTAGCAGCTGCAGGATTGCGTGGATCTGATTTTATTACGGGTTGGGAGCGACGTGATGAACCTTTAGATATTGGATTTGTAGACGAAAGTTCAATGTTGGATGAGAAGCAATTATCGGACTTAAGAGATATATTCTCAACATTAATTTTATTTGGTGATCCAGCTCAGTTGGCGCCTGTTGGAAACTCTGGGAAAATGGTTTTTGATGATATTGATGACACCAAAAAAATCAACCTTTACCGTATTCATCGGCAGGAGTCTGATAATCCAATTTTAGATCTAGCTCATTGTCTGGCAGATCCTGATATTACTTTTAAAGATTTTGAGAACAAAATTTTTGAAGCGTCTAAAGTGGATGATCGGATAATTGTTAACGAAAGGGTGATAAGTGATATGATGGCAAGATCACCTGTTTTAGTTTGGCGAAATTCTACACGTGTTAGACTAATACAAGCCTTTCGTAATTCTTATAATGCTCCAGATGATGAGTTGATTGTGGGTGAGCCTCTAATATGTGATGGAATTGAATTGCCGTTAAAGCACAGGAAGAAACGCCTTGATTTGGAGGCTCGAGGTTTAATCAAAGGGGCTCATGCTATCTTTTTAGGTAATGGTCGAAAATTAGGATTTTCTAGATTACATGTTGTTGGCGCAGAAGATCCATATGTTAGTGCTGCGAGTATAATAAAGATAGAAAAAAATGATAAAGATGAGCCATTTATTCCATTCGCAGCAAAAATGGGAGCAGCATTTCTGCATGGGGCTGCAGTCACAATTCATAAATCTCAGGGCTCCCAATGGCCAGATGTACAGGTGTTTGCGCCTGATATTTACGCAGCAGCTAGAACTGGAAGAATTGAGTCTGATTTACCACTCTGGAAGAGGTTGGCCTATGTCTCCATAACGCGTGCGCAAAAAAAATTATTTTGGGTTACTCGCTATAGACTTTCAAAACCCTTAAAACCTTTGTCGACCAGTGACTTGAAAACCTAACAAAAATTCAGAAAACTAAGTTTATCATTATCATAGAGACAATCAAAAATAAGATAGTCATTATCCCACCGGTTTTTACAAAATCTATTACGCGATAACCAGCAGGGCCCATTATTAATGCGTTTACCTGATGAGTTGGAATTAAAAAAGAATTAGATGTAGAAATCGCTACTGTCATTGCAAATAATCCTGGATCACCCCCTGCAGCTATTGCGATACTAATCGCCAACGGAACCAATAGTACCGTAGCGCCAACATTTGACATAATAAGTGTAAATATTGTTGCCAGGATTGCTACACCAGTTTGCAAGGCCCATATTGGCCAACCATCTAATACAGTTAAAATTAACTGTGCAATCCACTCGGCTGTTCCAGTATTTTGAACAGCTTGGCCAAGTGGAATTAAACTGGCTAAAAGGAATACTGTATTCCAACCCACTGAATTATAGGCTTCATCTATATCTATTACTTTACTGATTATCATGCCGGCAGCACCAGTTAATAGACACAGAGATAATTGTATATTTGTGAATAAAATCATTCCAAGTGCCGTTAAAAAAAACAATAAGGCCCAACCCACTTTTTGTGGTCGAAGCTCTTCACGGGGAAAATCTGTTGTAACTACCACAAAATTGCGGTCATTAGTTAATCGGGTTAAAGCCTCCCAACTTGTGTGTATAACTAAAGTATCTCCCGCCTTAAAAGGAATTGACCAAATTTGTGATGCCTCATGTTCGTCTGTTTCAACATTGCTATAGGTTTCTTCACTCCTATGTATCGCTAACATAGAAACTTGATAAGTTTTTCGAAATAAAAGTTCCCGGGCATCTTTGCCAATTAGTGCACTGTCAGGCGGTATTACCACTTCAGCAACACCTGACTTTGTTGGTGCAAAATCTTCAGAAAAGTTTTTAAGAGCAGGTAAGACTTTTAACCCATAATCATCAACCATTTCACGAATAACTTTTTCTCTACCTAACACAGCTAACCGACAAGGGGTTTGAATCAAAGTTGTTAGAGGAGGCGCTATCCAATTTTTTCCACTAAAGTTAGTTCCAATAACATAGCAGTGATGTGCATCCATAAGATCGCCTAATGTTTGCCCTAAAAGAATATTTCCTTCTGGTATTTCTATTTCGATAATATCAGCTTTTAAACCATAAAGCCTTTTCAAGTATTCCTTCATAGATTGTCCTGAAGTGGCGTCTGACCGTGCTGGCACCCCAGGCAATACCCATTTCCCCAAAACAACAAAGTAGAGGATGCCGGTAGTTACCAGAGCAAGACCTATGGGTGTTACTGAAAATAATGAAAAAGGTGGAATTTTCTGACCGATTGGTAAATTTTCGTTTGTAGTCAATATTAAATCATTTAATAAAATTAAGGGTGATGAACCCACCATGGTTAACGTTCCACCAAGTATTGCGCAAAAGCCCATTGGCATTAAAAGTCGAGAAAGTGGGATATCTGTTCGGCTAGAAATTCGTGAAACTACTGGTATGTATAGAGCTGCAGCACCTACGTTTTGCATGAAACTTGAGATTATACCAACAGAACTAGAAATTATGGGTATAATTCTTTTTTCAGTCTTTCCACCATATTTTAATATTATAGCAGCCAGTTGTGACATTAGCCCTGTTTTGTCTAATCCAGCACCAATTATCATTACTGCAATAATTGATATTACTGCATTAGAGGAAAAACCATCAAACAAAGTTTTTGCATCAACTAAGCCTTCTAATCCTGGCACATAACTTAAACATCCTAACAATACCAAGATTGAGATTGCCGCAAGATCTAGGCGGATTATTTCAGAAACAAATAAAAATACTGTAAGTGATAATAAACCAAGCATCACAATCATTTCGGTAGTTAAAATAATTGGATCCATTTATTACCTTTATTTGTTATAGTTCCGACCAAGTACTTTTTAATTACAAGTCTTATTATTATGCTTTATTGCCTACGTTGGCCCATTTATTTAAAACTATAACAAATTTAAACAAAATTGAAGAACTTAAAAAAATGAATCTATTAGTTTTGACAGATGAAAAAAAATAGAGGTAACGTAAAAGTGACCCTGATACACTTTGAGCCTGTCATATACTTGTTATGGGGCGTTAATAAGATCCAAAACTGAGACATATCTGATCAAAATAATTGATGAATTTACTGATCACTTAATTATTTTATTCCTTGGTGTAAGGTTCACCGCCAGCTTTAGGTGGAATAGCTTTTCCAATAAAGCCAGCTAAAATTATTACTGTAAAAATATATGGTAATGCAAGCATTAACTGTGGCGGAATAGTGCCAATACCGGGTACTTCTATACTTTGAAAACGTGTTTCAACAGCTGCTAAGAAACCAAACAATAAGCATGCCCAAAGAGCTGGTACTGGTCTCCATTTTGCAAAAATCAATGCAGCTAACGCTATGAAGCCCTTGCCTGCTGACATTTCCTTAATAAAGCCTGCCCCAATTCCGGTAGAGAGATATGCGCCAGCAATACCACATAATAAACCACAGATAGCTACGGCAGCATAACGTTGTTTGATTACTGATATTCCAGAGGTATCAACAGCAGCAGGATTTTCTCCAACGGCGCGTAGCCTTAAACCAAATCGGGTTCTAAATAAGATCCACCAAGTTAGAGGAACAATTAAAAAAGCAATATAAACTAATATATTATGACCTGAGATAAGTTCATAATATATTTTGCCAAAAATTGGTACGTCTTTCAAAAGTTCGGCAAAAGGTAATGTAATATCATTAAAACGTGCTGAACCACTCAAGGCAGGAGTTTGACCACCTTGACGAAACCAGTTTTGTCCAATTAAAGCAGTCATCCCAGATGCCAGGAAATTAATAGCTACCCCAGAAATCAGCTGATTACCTTTAAAAGTGATTGAAGCTACACCATGAATTGCCGATAAGACAATGGAAGCGAATATGCCGGCTAACAAGCCAATGACGGCAGATCCTGTCACATATGCCGCAGCTCCTGCAGCAAACGCAGATGCAAGCATTTTTCCTTCTAGGCCAATATCAAAGATCCCAGCTCTTTCTGAAAAAAGCCCTGCTAGACAGGCTAATAAAAGTGGTATGCTATATCTCACGGACATATCTAGGACCTGCAGAATGGTATCAAACTCCATTATGCACCCGCCCTTACCATCTTAAAATATAAGCGTTCAATTGGCATTCTAATCATGTTGTCCAAAGCACCAGTTAGTAAAATCACAAGTGCTTGAATGACCACAATTAATTCACGTGGAATTTTAGTCCACATGGCGAGTTCGGCACCACCTTGATACAGTATACCAAATAAAATAGCGGCTAAGAAAACTCCAAATGGATGAGACCGGCCCATCAGAGCAACAGCGATACCAATGAAGCCCGCTCCTTGAACGCTATCCAGCACAAGACGCTCTGATTCACCCATAACTGAATTAATTCCCATCAGGCCAGACAAGGCACCAGATATTAACACCGCAATCATTATGATCTTTACTGGAGATATTCCAGCATATTTTGCTGCACTTTCAGAATGCCCAAATGCTCTGATCTCATAACCTAACTTAGTTCTCCAAATAAGAAACCAAATGGCAAAACAGGAGGCAAGTGCAACAAAGAAGCTTATATTAACAGGTGGTGACTTGGAAAATTTAATACCAACCCATCCTAGCATATCATGGCCAGTTGGAAGTCTTGCACCTTCTGCAAATCTTGCAGTTTCAGGGGCCATTGAACCTGGTACTTTTAATACATTAACTAAAAGATATACAAGTAAAGCAGAAGCCATAAAGTTAAACATAATAGTTGTAATAACTATGTGACTACCTCGCTTTGCTTGAAGGTAAGCTGGTATAGCCGCCCAAGCTGCTCCAAAGAGTGCTCCACCAATCACTGCCACTGGAAGTGCAACAATCCAATGTGGCCATGGAACCATTAAACATACTAATGCTACACCCAAACCGCCAAGCATTGCTTGGCCTTCTCCTCCAATGTTAAACATCCTAGCATGAAATGCTACGGAAACAGCAAGTCCAGTAAAGATGAAGTTAGTGGCGTAGTAAAGCGTATATCCCCAACCATAAGAGCTCCCAATTGCCCCTTTTATCATAATGCTTAATGCATCTAGAGGGTTTTCTCCAATATATAGGACCACCAAAGCAGATAAGAAAAGCGCAATAATTAAATTGATGAACGGAATTAATAGTATGTCAATCCAAGCTGGGAGTTTTGTCATTTAACTAATCTCCCCACCCATCAACAAGCCTAATTCCATGGCATTGGTTTCTGCTGTTATTTTGTTTCCAATTAAATTCCCATCAAACATAACTGAAACCCGATCCGTCAAGGAGAGAATTTCATCCAATTCAACTGATACGAGGACGATTGCTTTCCCTTCATCTCTTAACTTAATAATTTCGTTATGTATAAATTCGATTGCCCCAATATCTACACCTCTAGTTGGTTGACCTATTAAAAGGATGTCAGGGTTACGTTCTATCTCTCTAGCAAGAACTAATTTTTGTTGATTTCCACCAGAAAAATTCCGCGCTTTCAGTTTGCTATCGGTTGGGCGTACGTCAAACCTGCCCATTTTATCATCGGCGTCCTGACGCATTTTCTTATTATTCATTAAACCCCAAGGGCTAGAATACTCTTGCTCATGTTGATACCCAAAGCCAATATTCTCCCATGCGGAAAATTCCATTATCAAGCCCAGTCTTTGCCTATCTTCAGGTACATGAGCTATAGACAAATCACGAATTTCTTGTCCTGATGGATTTTCTAAATTGAGAGAATGACCATATACAGAGACTGATCCTTGAGACTTTCTAAAACCACCTAAGGCTTCTAACAATTCAGATTGGCCATTACCTGCCACACCGGCAATTCCAAGAATTTCTCCCTCTTTAACGTCAAATGTAATACCCTTAACTCGTAAAACACCTTTTTCATCAGTTACTCTTAGGTTTTTGACTTCAAGGGCTATGTCACCAATTTTGGATTCTTTTTTTGAAATATTTAGTAAAACTTTTCGGCCAACCATAAGCTCTGCCAGTTCTTCTGGACTAGTTTTTGCGGTCTTTAAGGTGGCTGTCATCTCTCCTGATCGCATAACACTTACAGTATCAGTAGCGTCCATAATCTCACGTAGTTTGTGAGTTATAAGTATAATTGTTTTTCCTTGATCTCGTAAGCCTTTTAAAATCCTAAACAAATGATTTGCTTCAGATGGCGTTAGAACACCAGTTGGCTCATCTAAGATCAGAATATTTGCTTCTCTATATAATGCTTTTAGGATTTCCACTCGTTGTTGAAGACCTACAGACATATTTTCAATTATTGCATCAGGATCTACATCTAATTCATATTCTTTTGATAGGTTAGTTAGCTGCACGCGAGCCTTAGCTAGAGACTGCTTTAGTAAAGGACCATCTTCAGCACCCAATATCACATTCTCTAAAACTGAAAAATTTTCCACTAATTTAAAGTGTTGAAATACCATCCCGATACCAGCTGAAATAGCAGCCTGACTATCTGGAATTATAGTTTTATTTCCACCAACAAATATCTCTCCAGAGTCAGCTTTGTAAAAGCCATAAAGGATGGACATCAGAGTTGATTTTCCCGCACCATTTTCGCCTACTATACCGTGTATGGTACCCACTTTGACACTAAGTGAAATATTCTTATTGGCTTGAACTGGACCAAAATTTTTGGAAATATTTGTTAGTTTTATAGCAGGAGCGATCTCAACAGATCGCTCCTCTTCACTTTTTTGCACGTTTACTTACCTTTAGCTAGCTGGGCAAGAATTGTCTGACATTGCGTCGTGAATTTCTATTTCACCAGCAATGATTTTTGCTTTTGCAGCTTCAACAGCAGTCAGCATTTCAGCTGAAACTAAGCTAGCATTATGTGAGTCCATAGAGTACCCAACGCCACCATTTCCTAAACCCATCACTTCAAATCCTGTAGTTAGATTAGCTCCTTGAGTGAATGCGTTATAAACAGCTACATCAACTCGCTTAACCATTGAGGTTAATACTGAACCTGATTGTAAGTGGTTTTGATTTTTGTCAACACCGATGCCCAATATTCCAGCATCTGCAGCTGCTTGAAGAACACCTAAGCCAGTTCCGCCAGCTGCGTGATAAACCACATCAGCGCCTTGAGAGATTTGAGCTTTAGTTAACTCGCCACCTTTTATTGGGTCATTCCACGCATGATATGTTGTTCCAGTGTAATTTTGGATAATCTTTGCATCACCATTCACTGCTCTTACACCTAAAACGTATCCACAAGCAAAACGACGAATTAAAGGAATATCCATACCACCAACGAAACCAACTGTACCGCTTTTAGATGCCATCGCTGCCATCATTCCAACTAAGTATGATCCTTCTTGTTCTTTAAATACTGTAGACCTCACGTTTGGTGCATCAACTACCATATCAATTATAACGAATTTAGTATCTGGAAAGTCTGGAGCTATTTCTGATAATGAAGAAGCGAAGCTAAACCCAGCCATTACAATTGGGTTATTTCCATTTTCCGCGAAGCGTCTTAATGCTTGCTCTCTTTGAGCTTCGTTTTGAAGTTCAATTTCATTATAATTACCGCCAGTTTCTGCTTTCCATTTTTCAGCGCCTTCCCAAGCAGCTTCATTAAATGATTTGTCAAATTTTCCGCCTAAATCATAAATTAAGGCAGGGTCTGCAATAACCATTGCAGCGCTCGCAACTATAATTGCCGTTGCGCTTGTTATAGTTTTCATAAATGTCATATTTCTCTCCCAGGTATTAGAAATTTGGGCTCAAGCCCGATGCGGCTATGTGATAGGTTTCTACGGAAATTGGCAATGATTCGACCTAATAATTTTTTGTTTTTGTGATTTTACTGGAGTTACCAAGCGTTAATTTATGTTAAAAGTTAATTTTAAGCACTAAAGCATCTACTTTATTGCCATTTTCCAGGGAGTAATATTTTGATCGCTTTCCAATACAATGGAAATTATTCTTCAAATATAGTGCGATAGCCTTTTTGTTGGTTGCAGCGACCTCTAAATAAATTTGCTTGCACCCCAAGCTTTGTAACTCCTCAGCTAGTTTCTTTAATATTAATGTAGCGTGACCATTTCTGCGAGCCGTAGGTTTTATTAAAACCATTAAAATTTCTGCCTCATCTTTTATTAAGCGTGCGCAACCAAACCCAAATGATGACAATTTGAAAATAGAAGTTTTAGATTCAAGTAGTTCCTTATAATAAGCTTCTGACCATATTTGATAACCATTCATACATTGTGAATGTAATTCAGACATCTCTTTTGGTGTCATTAGCTCATCACTTTAGCCAAAGTTATAGTACGTTCAAAAGTGTCATAGTTTGGATAGATTGGTTTTGGAGGCGTTTTTTCCATAGGAAAGTTTTGTGCAATTTTTGCAATTGAACTTGCAGATGAATAGAGAGGCTGCAATAGTTTTATATTCAGTTTCCTGGACAGTAATTCAGCTTGATCACCCATGATATATTCACAACTATTAGTTGGCAAGTTATCGATATCGTGAAGTTGATTTGGCCCAAAGGTGCCATTCGTATATTCACTTAAATATAGCTGTTCTTTTCTCGCGTTCACTGAGCAAAGAATATTTTTCTTATAACCATAACAAAGTGTTTCAAACCTTGAAACGCCAAATGCTGGAATTTTTAGAGCTAAAGATAATCCCCTAGCCGCGGCAACAGATACGCGAATACCGGTAAAATTTCCTGGCCCAACACCAACGCCGATAGAATTTAAATTGTTTAAACTTAGCTTTGCTGACGCCAAAGTATCTTCAATCAAATACATTAATCTTTCCGCATGATTTTTTGATGCTTCTTCGCTTATTTCAGCCAGTATCAGATCACCTGATACAACAGATACTACGCAATATGATGTGGATGTATCAAAACCTAACGAGACAGTGTCAGGTTGCAACTGGTCTAACTTCTACTACTTCAGGTATGTAGTGTCTGAGCAGATTTTCGATTCCCATTTTTAGCGTAATCGTTGAAGATGGACATCCGGCGCACGCACCTTGCATATGTAAATATACTATCCCACGATCAAAACCATGAAAGGTTATATCTCCACCATCTTGTGCTACTGCAGGTCTTACTCGAGTATCAAGTAAGTCTTTTATTTGATCAATCACGTCAGAATCAGGACCTTCATGATCAACATGTCCACCTGATGCTTGCTCATCCCCTTCAATCAATTTTTGGCCAGAAATAAAATGTTCCATTATGGCACCTAAAATTGCTGGCTTAACATGTTCCCATTCATGATCAACGTCTTTTGTAACCGTAACAAAGTCTGGGCCAAAGAACACGCCAGTTATGCCTGAAATTTCAAACACTCTTCTTGCTAAAGGTGATTTTTGTGAAGCTTCTTTGTTTGGAAAATCTGCCGTTCCAGTTTCCATTACTGCCTGACCAGGTAAAAACTTTAATGTTGCTGGGTTAGGGGTAGATTCTGTTTGAATGAACATTTTTGTTTTCCTTTTTATACCTTTTAATATGGCAATTCATTACTCAAATGTCAAGATTTAGAATTGTTCTAAATTTCAAATATTAAATCAATAGGACAGTAGGTAAATATTTGACCTCCTTAAGATAGTTGAATTTAAAATTGCTAATTGATGTGATGGTTTTTAAAGACCAAGGACGAACAATTTAAATAATAAGATAATTGATGCTCATTAATCAGAATGAGCCCAGTCCCAATAAAGCTCCCTCACTTTTTTTGTGATTGGACCAATTTTATACTCATTATGGTCGAAATTTTTAACTGGGGTAATTTTTGCCATGTTACCAGATAGAAATACTTCGTCAGCTTTCGTAAAATCTTCAAAATTTAGAACGCACTCGGTGACCTTGTAGCCATCTTCAGTCAGGTTTTTTATATGTCGTGCACGGGTGATCCCAGCTAGAAAGGTACCGTTAGCAATTGGTGTAAAAATTTCTCCATCTTTAGCTAAAAATACATTAGCAGTTGCCGTCTCTGCTACATTTCCCATTGCATCAGCCACAAGGGCATTCTTAAATCCTTTTTTATTTGCTTCAAATAACATTCTTGCATTATTTGGATATAGACAACCGGCCTTCGCATTACATAAATTGTCGCTCAATATAGGGCGATGAAAGCTAGTTGTTGTAAGGGTTGTCGTGTCTGCTTTACTTGCCATTGGTATTTCTTCAAGACAAATACAAAACCCAATATTCTCACTATCTGGTACGATAGATGAGTAACCATTTCCTATGCCCCAGTACATTGGTCGAATATAAACGGCAGTATTTTTGGTATAGTTCGTTAAGCCGTCTATCACTAAATCATAGATTTCATTTTTAGTGAATAACGGTGTTAAGCCCATCGAGATTGCAGAATGATTTACACGCTCACAATGTGCCATCAAATCTGGAGTGACACCATTAACATAACGTGCACCATCAAATACAGTTGATCCTAACCAGGAACCATGATCGGCAGCGCTCATTATAGGAAGATTGCCCTTATGCCATTTTTTACCAAAATAGGTATATATATTCGTACCCGTAGCCATTTTGTTTCTCCCAAAGAATTCAAACCTAAGCTCAGAGAAAAAAATGGTAAAGGTAAAAAAACATATTATGAAAATTAGTATTACTAATTAACGGCTTCGGATTAAACCCATAATGTCATATGTTTTTTCTAAAATTGGGTTAGCAATTTCTGCAGCTTTGTTTGCACCATTGCCTAACACTTGATCGATATGGGCTGGATCTTTCATAAGATGGGTCATTTCATTTGAAATTGGTGTCAATTTAGAAACAGCTAACTCTGCAAGAATAGGTTTAAACTTTGAAAACTCTTTCCCTGCATTTTCAGAAAGTATCTTTTCGGGGCTCTCGCCCGAAAGGCCAGCAAAAATGTTTATTAAATTTTTCGCTTCAGGTCTATTTTCCAATCCTTTTAACTCACTTGGTAGAGGATCTGAATCAGTTTTTGCCTTTTTGATTTTTTTTAAAATTAACTCTGCATTATCAGTCAAGTTTATTCGGCTCATATCTGAAGAATCAGATTTAGACATTTTCTTGGTTCCATCTCTTAACGACATAACCCTAGTTGCGACCCCTTCGATCACTGGTTCAGTGATGGGAAAAAAATCTGTTTTAAAATCATTATTGAATTTTGTCGCAATATCTCTTGTCAGTTCTAAGTGTTGTTTTTGATCTTCGCCTACTGGTACATGAGTTGCATGATATACCAAAATATCAGCTGCCATTAGTGTTGGGTAAGCGAACAATCCAACGCTCGCGTTTTCTCTATTCTTTCCTGCTTTGTCTTTAAATTGGGTCATTCGATTAAGCCAACCCATCCGAGTCACACAGTTGAAAATCCAGCCTAATTCAGAATGCGCAGGTACCTGAGATTGATTAAAGAGGATCGATTTATTTGGGTCTAAACCTGATGCAATAAAACCAGCTACTAATTCTCTGGTTGCAGCTTTTAATGCTTCTGGCTCCTGCCAAACAGTCAAAGCGTGTAAATCAACCATACAATAAATAGTTTCAATACCACTATTTTGCATTTCAACAAATCGTTTAACTGCACCCAAATAATTGCCAAGAGTTAAGTTTCCAGTTGGCTGGATACCTGAGAATACTCTAGGTGTATGCCTGTTATTGAGTTCTTGTTTCACAATGTTTTCCTGTCTGCTTTACGAATTTGGTCTTTTGCCCTAAGGCTATTATTCATTATTTTTTTCAAAAAGGGCCTTATTTTCGATGGTTGATAATAAACTTAATAATTCTTTAATAAACCCATTACCACCAATTATTTTGATTATAACTTTAATTTTAATTTTAATTGAATTGATTTTTCAACTTTCTGAAGCCAGCCTTATGTTTGGTGAATCTGGGCAAATTTTAAGAAACAACATAATAATGGAATATGCTTTTTTTGGATCATTACAGGATTGGATGTTGAGTAATGGTGTTTTTAGGTGGGAGTTTGCTATAAGGTATGTAACTTATCCGTTTATCCATTTAAGTTTTATGCAAACCCTGATTGCCACAGTGATGTTTTTGGCTTTGGGAAAAATGGTCTGTGAAATTTACAATGGGTTTTTGTTTTTTGCATTAATTTTTGCTTCTTCGGTAAGTGGTGCTTTCTTTTATGGATTGATTTTGAACGACCAGTTCCCTTTAATTGGGTTGTTTCCTGCAATTTATGGCCTCATTGGTGCATACACATATATATTGTGGGCCTCATTGAGATCTGTGGGAGCCAAAAGTGCTAATGCGTTTATATTAGTTGCTCTATTGTTGGGCATCCAAATACTTTTTAAATTTCTGTTCAATGGTGCCAATGATTGGATTGCAGATCTCTTTGGATTTTTTACAGGGTTCTTGTTTGCTTTTTTAACTAATTTGTACTTATTGAAGCATTCAAATTAATACTTAATACATACTGGTTAGTTAATTATTTCAGGAATAAAAACGCTAATACAAATTTACTAAAGAAATATGTTAACAAACCAATAGAGATAATAATTAATAAGCCCAGATATTTCATCATTGAATGATTAAATAAAAATTCAAAATAGTTTTTAGCAATAAAAATACAAAAACCCATTATTATACTTGAGCATAATATTATTAGAATTTTTTTGTAAACTATAGTATCAAATCTAATTGCGGTTTTAAATTTTCGAGCACCTACCCAAAGTAAAATTAACATTGACCAGCCAGCAATTGAGGTTGCAATAGCAGCTGACATAAAGCCAATCCTTGGCTCTAAACCAATTGCAATAATAGCGTTTATTGCCATAGAAATTAATGCATATTTAAAAGGTGTTTTTGTGTCTTCTCTAGCAAAGTAAATAGGCTGTAAAACTTTTTGCAACACAAATGCTGGAAGTCCAATTCCATAAATGGCCAAAGCCATAGCTGTATAATTTGTATCATTTTGATCAAAGGCTCCCCGCTGAAAAAGTGTTGTTATTAATTCGGAGGGGATAATAATTAATGCAATTGAGGCAGGTATTGTTAAGTTAAGCGCGAACTCTATTGATTTATTAAAAGCTTTTTGAGCTCCAATTTGATCATTGGCAGTTAGGCGTCGACTAAGTTCGGGAAGTAATACTATTCCAACTGCTATACCAACTACGCCTAGTGGGAGTTGGTAAAGCCTATCAGCGTATGAAAGCCAAGCTATTGCCCCTTCTGTTCCACTTGCAATTTGGCGCCCTACTAAAAGATTGATTTGAACCACTCCTCCAGCTAGCGCAGCTGGCATTGCAATGATCATTAACTTCTTCACATCTGGAGTTAATCTGGGGAGTTTTAATGTTAATTTGAAGCCAATATTTTTAGCAGCAAACCAAACCAATATTAATTGCATTATGCCTGAAATTGGGACTGCAATTGCTAGAGCTAAAGAGATTTCGATGTCTAAATATAAAGCTAGAGCCATTGAAGCTATTAACATTACATTCAGAACAATTGGTGCAGCGGCAGCAACCATAAATTTACCTTTAACGTTTAATATCCCACTGATTAGTGCTGCTAAAGAAATGAAGAAAATATAGGAAAATGTAATACGCCCTAAGTCAGTTGCTTGGTCAAAACGCTCATCCCCCCAAAATCCACTAGCCATTGCAAAAACGAGAAATGGCATAAATAATTGTGCTAATATTGTTAGAAATAGTAAGATAGTCCCAAGCATCACAAATGTTTCATTTGCAAACAGATGAGCGGTTTCTTTCCCATTATTTAATTTTTTTGTGAATAAAGGCACGAATGCCATATTTAAGGCGCCCTCTGCAAAAAACCTTCGAAACAAATTTGGAAGACTGAAAGCAATTAGAAAAGCCTCTGCCATTGGACCAGTTCCTAGCAGTGCTGCCATAGTTATGTCTCTCACAAAGCCCAGTACTCGGCTTGCTAAGGTCCAACTGCTGACTGTTAAAAAATTAGAGTTCATGCTTCTAAATTTCATGAGGTCGCTCTTTTGGCACCATAATCAATTGCATTCATTAATTTTTTTGATAATGAATCTCTTTTTGATTTAGAATGCAATTTTAACCCAAATAGGTCTTTAACATAAAATACATCTACAGCCTGTACGCCGTAAGTTGCAATAACGGCAGAAGCAATATAAATATTTGCGGCAAAAATAGTGTTTGTTAAATCAAAAAGAAGTCCTGGCCGATCTCTAGTATCTACTTCAATTATGGTATAAATTTCGGAACCTTCGTTATCGAACAAAATCTCAGTTGGAATGTAAAAATCACGTTCTCTTTTTTTTATTTTATCTTTATCATTCAGGGCTTCTCTAGTTATTACATCACCTGACAAGCTATTATCGATTGCTTTTTTTAATTTATTGAACCCATCTTTTTCGTAAGGGGTTCCTTTTGAATCTTGTAGCCAAAACACGGCAGTAGCGAAGCCATCTGAACTCGTGTAAGTTCGAGCATCTACCACATTTGCTCCTGCTAATGCGACTGCGCCAGCTAGTCTGGAAAATATGCCTGGATGGTCAGATATCACAAAGCAGGCCATAGTAGCATCTTTATCTTTATCTGGTATTAATTCCAATTTACTCTCGATATTTGACATATCTTCAAGCATATTTGCCATAATAAAATGAGTTTCGGAATTTAATCCTTGCCAGTAAGATTTATAATGGCGCCCAAGCTCGTGTTCGATAATATTTGAATCCCAGCCAATCAATTTTTTCTTCAAAGCGTTTTGGGCTTCGTCAACAGTAGCTATTTCTCCAACATCTTCTAAACCTGAAGACAATGCCTTGTGAGTTAAGTAATATAAATTTCTAATTAATTGTGCTTTCCAATTGTTCCAAACTCCAGGTCCAACCGCTCGAATGTCGCAGGCAGTCAACACGGTTAATAGTTTAAGTTTGGTTCTACTTTTCACCAAAGTAGCAAAGTCACGCACAGTTCTTGGATCACTTAAATCTCTTTTTTGTGCAACATCTGACATTAAAAGGTGGTTTTTAACTAACCATTCTATCGTTTCTGAGTCAGATTTGCTTAACCCAAGTCTTGAACAAACTTTTGATGCGATCCTGCTACCTAACTTCGAATGATCTTCCTTGCGACCTTTCCCTATGTCATGAAGAAGTAGAGCCAAGTATAAAACCTTGCGATTAACACCTTTTCGCAAGATATCTGATGCCACGGGTAAGTCTTCTATTAATTGGTTTTGTTCTATAAGCGCTAGATTTTCGATGCACTTAATTGTATGTTCGTCAACAGTATAATGATGATACATATTAAATTGCATCATTGCCACGATGTGTTCAAACTCAGGTATAAAAGCAGATAAAACCCCTAATTCATTCATGCGCCGTAAAGCTCTAACAGGGTTGCCGCGTTCCAAAAGAAGTTTAAAGAATATTTTTTGAGCATCAGGGTTTCGCCTTAGAGCATCATCTATAAACTCAATATTTGATGTAATTAAACGCATTGCATAGGGATGAATTAAATATCCAGTTCGTAAAGCTTCATCAAATAAAATAAAAATATTAATGGGCTCAATGGAGAAAATATTATCGTCTATTACATTTATTCTATTATGTTGTATTTTGAATAACGGACTTATTTTCGTAGTTAAACGCCTACCTGCTGATCGTAATATTTGACCAACATTGGGCTGTCTTTTCACATGTCGGGCCTCAAGGTCTGTTAGAAAGATACGTGTTAACTCTCCAACACACGTAGCATGCTTAAAATAATCTTGCATGAAGTGCTCTACGGCCAATCGACCGTCAGAGTTTTTATATTTAAGTCTTTTTGCTATTTCTACTTGGGAGTCAAAATTTAGTTGCTCTGAACCCCTGTTGTTTAAAAAATGAAGATGGCATCGCACTTGCCACAAAAAATTGTTTGCATTAGCAAATTTATTAAACTCAACTTGATTGAATACATTTTTTTCAATTAACTGTTCTGGACGTTGTACGTGGTGGATGTATTTTGCAATCCAAAACAAGGATTGTAGGTCTCTTAAACCACCTTTACCCTCTTTAATATTGGGTTCTAATAGGTATCTATTTTCACCATGCTTTTTGTGACGCAATAATCGTTCTTCTAGTTTGGCTGTGATAAATTCTGTTGCGCTTGACTGAAAAAGCTCATTCCAAAGACGATTGTTTAACTCACTTGCTAAACTCTCATCACCAATAATTCGGCGTGTTTCTAAGAGAGTAGTCCTTATGGTGAAATCTTTTTTCCCCATTAATAGGCACTCAGTGATTGATCTTGTAGCATGGCCAACATGCAGTTTAAGATCCCAAAGTATATAAAGCATGCTTTCAATAACACTTTCAGCCCAAGGGGTAATTTTATAGGGTGTTAAAAATAATAAATCGACATCTGAAAAAGGGGCCATTTCCTCTCTTCCATACCCACCAACCGCAAGAACAGATAGACGTTCTGCTTCGGTGGGAATGGTAAGTGGATGTAAATGTTGGGTTGAAAACATAAAAATGGTTTGAATTACTACGTCAGTAACCTTTGTAAAACCTTTTGTAACAAGATTTACATGTAGTTGATGATTTTCAAAATTAATTTTCAGATTTGCAAAATTTGAATCTATAGTTTTTTGTAATAAATCTACAGCTATTTTTCGTTTGTGTTTAGCATTATCAGATTTATTTATTTTTGAACAAATTTCTTCATAAAGCTTTGATGGATTTTTACTATCGCTTCCATCATCTATGTAAAAAGTTTTTTCCCTTGATTTGGTCAATTTACTTACAACTCATTAACTTAAAAGTTTCAGGGTATTTTGATTTGTACCTGCCTAACATAGTCATAATAAGATTTTGAACTTTCCTACTTATATTGTCACTTATTATTTATAATTAACTCTTTGCTATTATAAATATACTAAAAGTATGATTTTATTATAGGCAAGTAAATATCTGAAAAGGGAAAGAAT